>JGI12109J20283_10839025_pt1 | contig 37330 bp, 33 predicted proteins | sample ElkSlonscriptome_12_FD_20283 | JGI IMG/M metagenome (IMG submission 20283)
ATCTGCACCCACACCCACACCCACACCCACACCAACGCCCACACCGGCACCCGAGCCTGCCTCCCCTGTCGCCACCAGCCAGGTTCTCGCCAGCCCTGCCGTGCGCAAGCGAGCGCGCGATCTCGGCATTGATCTTGGCGACGTAAAGCCCGCCGAAGATGGCCGCGTGCGCCATGGCGATCTTGATCAGTTTCTGACCTATAACAGCGCGGGCGGCTTTGGCCCGGCGGGGCAATCGCGCGAGGATGAGGCGATCAAGGTGATCGGCCTCAGAAAACGCATCGCGCAAAATATGAGCGCATCCAAGCGCCACATCCCGCACTTCACCTATGTCGAAGAATGCGATGTGACCGAGCTTGAAGGTATGCGAGCCAATTTGAACGAGGCGCGCGGCAGCAAGCCCAAGCTCACTTTGTTGCCGATGCTGATCACCGCGATCTGCAAGCTGATACCCGATTTTCCCATGATCAATGCGCGCTATGACGATGAAGCGCAGATCGTGACCCGCCATGGCAGCGTCCATCTTGGCATGGCAACGCAGACCGATAACGGCCTGATCGTGCCGGTCATCCGCGATGCGCAGGCCCGCAATCTGTGGCAGTTGGCCAGTGAAATCGGTCGGCTCGCGTCCGCTGCGCGCGATGGCACGGCCAAGTCAAATGAGCTTTCGGGCTCCACGCTCACCATCACATCGCTCGGCCCGCTCGGCGGAGTGGCGACAACGCCTGTCATCAACAGACCTGAAGTCGCGATTATCGGCCCCAACCGGATTATCGAGCGCCCGATGTTCGTGCCCGACGGCATGGGGGGCGAGCGGATCGAAAAGCGCAAATTGATGAACATCTCGATCTCGTGCGATCACCGAGTGGTTGATGGCTACGATGCGGCGAGCTTCATTCAAGAGATGAAAAAGCTTATCGAAACGCCAGTTTTGCTGCTTTCGGATTGAGGTCAGGAAAAAAGCGCCATGGCAGGCGATCAAGGCGTTGACAGCCTGCAATCCCTGCCTTAGTGGCGCTGCTTCCCAAGAGGCGCTGACGCGTTAGCACGCGGGTGTAGCTCAGTTGGTTAGAGTATCGGCCTGTCACGCCGAGGGTCGCGGGTTCAAGTCCCGTCACTCGCGCCACTTGGGAAATTTTCTTTCAGGGTTGCGGCCGTAAAGGGGCGTTATCAGGAGTGTTTTCTCCGGCGTAGGCTGTGACGGTTTATCGCTATGGGCAAACCACAAGGCCAATGGCCAAAGGCCAGTGCGCATCGCACGTTTGACGGCTCAACTGGCGTCCGGATCGTTGCCCGATTGGTCGGGATGGGACCAGCTGCCAGTCTCCATCCAGATCAGAAACCGGCCCAGCGGGACAAGCCAGATCACACCGAGAAAGACATAAACCACCGTCTGGGCAAGCCCAGACCAGCTGCCGATGAGGCCAGGCGCATAGCGCGCGATCACGATGCCGTAGATCATCAGCGCAACGAACAGCCCGAATATGCCCGCAGGAATTCGCCAGGTCGGAGTTTCACGCATCACAGATTTCCATACATCCGGGTTGGGGTCACGATACAATCAAGCGCCACGTCGTGTGGCTCGGTTGGCAGGGCGCTGTCCGGCTCGACAAGCTGAACATCCCACGCAAGTCCAACCGTCCTCGTGCCGGGATGTTCCGTCAGCCAGCGGTCATAATGCCCGCCGCCCTGACCCAGCCTGGTGCCTGATGCGGTAAAACCGATTAGCGGAGCAAATACGATGTCGGGAACCAGTTCGCCAGGCTCACCCGCCGGCTGCATGATCCCGAATGGCCCTTCTTCCAGATCAGTTTCGGCAAACGGATCGGTGAAGGCGCAAAATTGCATTGCTGTATTCGCGCCAGTGAAGCGCGGCAGCGCAAGGGGATGCCCGCGCTCTGCGAAAATGCGGGCATAGCCGCTTGCGGGCGCTTCAAATTCGCTTGCGTGGTAGAGGCCGATCACTGCGCCCGCCGGTATGCTCGCCATCAAAGGCGCGGGCGGGCGATGAAACAACAAGCCGCGTACGATATCAGGTTGCGCAAGGACATGGGCTTTGCGCGCGGCGCGCAGGCGCTTGCGGAGTTCGGCTTTGGTGATGGTGTGTTCCATGGATTGTATCGCAAGTCACGCAAGGATGAGCGAGGATGGACGGGTCCGAAAAATCGGAGGCCGGGCGATCGCCGGACTAGGCCGGGCACGCACAAAGCACGGACGCGCTTTGGCACAGAAAACCGATGACGGGACCACCATGGGTCGGTGCCAGAGAAATCCTCTGACGCGAAAACGTCAGGTGGGCGCCGTATGTCCAAGTCCCACAGCCGAACTGGTGGACCCGGACAGGGACAGCTCCCTTTGGATTGCTTATAGCCTCAGGGATATTCGATCGGCTCGTGCCGGGCAGCCCCGCCACGGATTGATTTAGGCGGTGCGGCCATCGTGTTCAAGCAGTAGAGGGCTGTGATGCGCCGGGCTGGCTGTTTTCCATTGCAGACGCCGTTGCTTCGGCAGCAGCGGCCAACGCCTCAATCTTTTCGGCCAGAGCCTCCTGATCGATGGGTGAACCAAACAGGTCATGCTGATGGGCGCTATCTTCGCGCAGTTGAGCCAGCTCGGCCTTTGCTGCGGCGAGTTCTTCCCGCGCCCGCGCCTCGGCTTTGCGCACCGTTGCGATTTCCGCCTTGAGCTCGGCTTTCCCGTCAAAGCTTTTCGATTGTTCCACCTCGAGCCGTTTTTCCGCCTTTTCAAGCGCGGCGCGCGCGCCCTGCGCCATCCTTACAGCGCTCACCGCCTGGCTTTTTGCCTCAGCCAGGTCATCGGCCATGAACAATGCTGCGAGCATCATGTTCTCCGCTTCCAGCGGAGCGCGTGCATCGCCAAGGCGCGCATAGGCCTGCGCTACGATCGAGCCGAGAGTTGATATCCGCTCCTGCTCGCCTTCCGTGCATTGCACGTGATAGGTCTTGGGCCCGATCTTGATCGCTACCTTGGGCATTGCGGGCTTAGCCTTCCAATTCGCCAATCAGGCCATCGAGGTCCCGCAAGGTATCGGCCACCTCTTCTTTGAGCTTTTCGTGGGCGTTCACCAGTTCCATCACTCGCGCAGAACCGCCGGTTTCCTTGAGGTTTTCGCTGGAATTGGGTGCCGCCTGCTGCACGCGCGCGGCGTCCATGCGCGCCACGGCCGCCTCAATGCGTGCTAAAGCATTCTCAATACGGCCCTCGCCCATGGCTTGAGGTTACCAAGATTTTGGAACGGACGCAAAGGTTTGGGTAGCGCTGTTGATAAGTGTTCTGCATCGAAGCCCGCTTCGCAGTGTTGACCTTGGCCCAGCGCTCGGCAATGGCAACCGCAAGATCAGTTCAAGGGTCGAATCGAACGGTTTCCTGACATCGCAATCCGCTAATGACGATCCATTGGTGACCTTGCGGTGAGACGGTATCGCAAGGCCATCGAACAGGGACAACACGCTGGGAGGCTTCACCATGGTCATGTCATTAGACACTGCACGCCTTGGCCAGATGGCCAATGCAATCCGTGCGCTTTCGATGGATGCGGTGCAAGCGGCCAATTCCGGACACCCCGGAATGCCGATGGGCATGGCTGATGTAGCAAGCGTGCTTTTTGCCCGTCATCTCAAATTCGATCCTGACCAACCCTACTGGGCGGACCGCGATCGCTTTGTTCTTAGCGCTGGCCACGGATCGATGCTGATCTACGCGCTGCTGCATCTTGCCGGTTATCAGCGCCCCACGATGGAAGACATTCGCAATTTCCGTCAGCTTGGCAGTCCTTGTGCGGGCCACCCGGAGAATTTTCTGCTGGAAGGCGTCGAATGCACCACCGGGCCGCTTGGGCAGGGACTGGCGATGGCCGTGGGCATGGCGATGGCAGAGCGACACCTCAACAGCATCTTTGGTGATGATCTGGTGGATCACCGGACTTGGGTGATCGCCGGCGACGGGTGCCTCATGGAAGGCATCAATCATGAGGCTATCGGGCTAGCCGGACACCTTCATATGGGCAATCTCAACGTTCTGTGGGATGACAATCGCATCACCATTGACGGGGGCACCGATCTGTCCACCAGTGAAGACATAAAGGCCCGCTTCGAGGCGACGGGCTGGCATGTCGTCGAATGTGACGGACACGATTTTGCCGATATCGACCGCGCGATGGAAGAAGCCAAGGCCGCCCAGCGTCCCTCGCTGGTCGCCTGCCGCACCGTTATCGGCAAAGGCGCGCCCACCAAACAGGGCACTTCGGCAACGCATGGTGCTCCGCTTGGCCCAGATGAAATTGCCGCTGCGCGCGAACAACTGGGTTGGAACGCGCGGCCTTTCGAGATCCCATCAGAGATCCTCGCAGACTGGCGTGAAACGGGGGCGCACGGCATCGAGGCATCGGCAGCATGGGCACAGCGGCTTGCCACCTCGCCGGATCGTGCCGAGTTTGAACGGCGCATGTCCGGCGATTTGCCAAAGACAGACGCCATTGCCGCGCATATCGAGGATCTGATCGCAAAGCCTCAGAATATTGCCAGCCGCAAAGCGAGCGAGATTGCTCTGGCAGCGATCAATCCCTCGCTTCCGGATACGATCGGCGGCAGCGCGGATCTGACAGGATCAAACAACACCAAAGCGGGCGGCATTACGGCGTTCACCGCAGATGATTATTCGGGTCGCTATGTCTATTACGGCATCCGCGAATTTGGCATGTCGGCGGCGATGAACGGCATGGCGCTGCATGGCGGCGTGATCCCCTATGGTGGCACTTTCCTGGTGTTCACCGATTACGCCCGCGGTGCCATCCGTCTGTCCGCCATTCAGGAAGCGCGCGTGATCCATGTGATGACGCACGATTCCATCGGCCTTGGCGAAGATGGTCCAACGCATCAGCCGATCGAACATCTCGCCTCGCTCCGGGCGATGCCCAATGTGCTGGTGATGCGCCCGGGTGACGCGGTCGAGACAGCGGAGTGCTGGCAGATCGCGCTGGAGCAAAAGAACCGGCCGACAATCCTTGCTCTGTCCCGCCAGAACCTGCCGCAATACCGGATTGAGGCGGCGGATGAAAACCTGTCAGCGCGCGGCGGCTACCGCGTTCATTCGGCAAAGGGTGAACGCAAGGTCGTGATCCTTGCAACGGGTTCGGAAACGGGCCTTGCGCTCAATGCAGCCGAAACGCTTGAGGGGCAGGGGATTGGCACGGATGTTGTCTCCATGGTTTGCACCGAACTCTTCGATGAACAGGGCGAGCCCTATCGCGCAGATTTGCTGCCCGATGATGCCCTGATCGTCAGTCTCGAAGCGGGTTCCACGTTTGGCTGGCAGCGCTACACGGGGCGCGGCGGGCTTAATCTTGGCATAGACAAGTTTGGTGCCTCAGCGCCAGGCAAGGACCTCTTCGAGCATTTCGGCTTCACCACCGAGGCGGTCGTGCAAAAAATCACACACAAATTGAACGGTTAAGCAGGAGTTTCTCACATGTCCTCAAACGGGGTCACCAAAGTTGCCATCAACGGTTTTGGACGCATCGGACGCCTTGTGGCGCGCGCCATTCTTGAGCGCAGCGATCATGATCTTGATCTTGTTTCCATCAATGATCTGGCTGACACGAAATCGAACGCCTTGCTGTTCCAGTACGATTCCACCCACGGCCGCTTTCCGGGCACCGTTGAGGTTGGCGAAGGCGCGATCATCGTCAACGGCAAGTCCATCGCAGTCACCAGCGAGCGCGATCCCGGCAATCTGCCGCATGGCGATCAGGGTGTTGACATCGTGCTCGAATGCACCGGCTTTTTCCAAAGCCACGAAGCGGCAGAACCGCATCTCAAGGCGGGCGCCAAACGCGTTCTGATCTCCGCTCCTGCCAAGAACGTCTCTGCCACTATCGTCTATGGCGTGAACCATGAGACGCTTGGCGCGGATGATGTGATCGTATCGAATGCAAGCTGCACGACGAATTGCCTCGCGCCGATCGCAAAGGTGCTGAACGATACGGTCGGGATTGAGCGCGGATTCATGACGACGATTCATTCATACACCAACGATCAGCGCATGCTGGATCAGATGCACAGCGATATGCGCCGGGCGCGCGGCGGGGCGCAGAACATGATCCCCACCACCACCGGGGCAGCGCGCGCAGTGGGTCTGGTGCTGCCGGAACTAGCAGGCAAGTTGGATGGATCATCGGTGCGTGTGCCCACGCCCAATGTCAGCCTTGTCGATCTGGTGTTCACGCCGGGCCGCGATACCAGCGCCGAGGAACTCAATGCCGCGCTCAAGGCAGCTGCCGATGGCGCGATGAAGGGTGTGCTTGATTACACCATGGATCCGCTGGTCAGCTCCGATTTCAATCACCACCCGGCAAGCTCGACGGTCGATAGCCTTGAGACAAGCGTGATGGAAGGCAAGCTCGCTCGTGTGGTCAGCTGGTATGACAATGAGTGGGGTTTCTCCAACCGGATGATCGACACAGCCGGTGTCATGGCGAAATTCCTCTAACTCAGCGCGCATCAAGGCAAAAAGGGCACCATGGCGGCTTTCAAAACGCTCGATGATCTGGGGGATGTGACCGGCAAGGTCGCTCTTGTTCGGGTTGATCTCAACCTGCCCATGAAGGAGGGTTCGGCAAGCGATGTGACGCGCGTCGAAGCGGTCAAGCCAACCATCCTCGAATTGTCGCGGGCAGGGGCAAAAGTGTTGCTCCTTGCCCATTTCGGGCGCCCCGGTGGCAAACGTTCCTCGGTCCTGTCCACCAGCATGGTGATTGGCGATGTGGAGGATGTGCTGGGCAAGGAACTGATGTTCATCCCCGAAATTGCCGGGCCGGTGGTTGCGCAATCGATCGGTATCCTGGGCAATGGCGATATCGGCCTGCTTGAAAACACCCGCTTCTGGCCAGGTGAAGAGGCCAACGATCCCAATCTGGCGCAAGCGATTGCTGCCAATGGCGATTTCTACGTGAACGACGCGTTCAGCGCGGCACACCGCGCCCATGCGACAACGCACGGCCTGACAGATCACCTGCCGGCCTATGCTGGCCGGGCGATGGAAGCGGAGCTAAAGGCGCTCGATAGCGCGCTCGGCAATCCCGAGGCACCCGTCGCCGCCGTGGTTGGCGGCGCGAAGGTTTCGAGCAAACTTGCCGTGCTGGAAAATCTCGTCGGCCGGGTGCAGCATCTCATCATCGGCGGGGGCATGGCCAACACCTTCCTTGCCGCGCGCGGCGTCGATGTGGGCAAATCCTTGTGCGAACATGATCTGACCGACACCGCGTTGAAAATCATGGACGAGGCCGATCACGCCGGGTGCACCATCCACTTGCCTTACGATGTTGTCGTCGCACAGGAATTTGCGGCCAATCCGCCTTCGCTTCGAACCTGCAACGTGCACGAAGTTGCCAGCGATGAGATGATCCTCGATGTGGGACCGATGGCGACAGAGGCTTTGGCAGATGTGCTCAAGACATGCCGCACTCTGGTGTGGAACGGGCCGTTGGGCGCGTTCGAGACCGAGCCGTTTGACACCGCCACGATGTCGCTTGCCCGCCATGTTGCAGCCCTGACGCAGGAAGGCTCGCTGGTGAGTGTATGTGGCGGCGGTGATACGGTGGCCGCCCTTGCTCAGGCGGGCGTCACAGATGAGGTAACCTATATCTCGACAGCGGGCGGCGCATTTCTGGAATGGATGGAAGGCAAGCAATTGCCCGGTGTTGCAGCGCTTGGCTGATTGATGGCGCAGGTAACAGAAACCATACAGGCGTTTGAACTGCGGTTGATGCAAAGCTGGATGCACCGCGATGCGGGATCCATTCGCAAGCTGGCGGCGCGCGATTGCATGATGATCTTCGCAACCAATCCGCCGGAATTGCTGGACCGACCGAGCTTCGTCGAAAGTGTGGGAAACGATTTTCGTTGTGTGGGCTTTCGCATGGGCGAAAGCGTGGTGCGCCGCTATGGCAAGTTGGCTTGGTTCAGCGCTTCAGCCGACCTTGAATTGCGCCTTGGTGTGCGGGAATGGAATGGCCGTTTCCTGATCACCGACCTGTGGAGCAAGCACAGCTTTGGGGGCTGGAAACTGACCGAGCGCTGCCTTGCGCCGGTTGAGGACGATGATCGTCTGGCGCACAGCATCAGGCGTTTGCAGATGTGGCGAGGGTAAGGCTTAGCGCAATGTCAGACACCAAAACCGAATATGGCTATGGCGGGCCGGTTCAGGCCGATGAAGGTGAGTTTGCCGGTTGGTATCACTGGAACCACGATCCTTTTGAAACCCGCGCGGGCCCGTTTTTCATGCGGCGCGAGGATGATGGCTCGTACACCAGTGCTTTCAGGGCGGAGGCGCGGCACATGAACGGCGCTGGCGCGATGCATGGCGGCTGCCTGATGACTTTTGCCGATTTTGCTCTGTTTGCCATCGCGACAGACGCGCTTGACGGCGCAAATGGCGTAACCATGAACCTGTCATCCGATTTTCTCGGCGCGGTAAAACCCGGCGCTCTGGTAGAGGCGCGCGGCGAAGTTACCAGAGGCGGAGGCAAGACAATTTTCGTGCGAGGGCTTATCACCGGCGATGGTGCACCCGCGCTGAGTTTTACCGGGATCATCCGCAAATTGTCGCCCCCGAAATAGCCGCCGATTGTTAGCGCATTGGCAGTTGCAGCCAACAGGAGCGCTGGGTAAGGCCATCGCACACGGACAACACTTGGAGGGGTTTGCCGGCCATGAATAAAAAGGAAATGACCACTCGAATTGCAACCGGTGAGGGCTTTATCGCCGCGCTGGATCAATCGGGCGGCTCCACACCCAAAGCGCTGCGTGGATACGGGGTCGATGATTCTGACTGGTCGGGCGATGATGAAATGTTCGCCCAGATCCACCAGATGCGCGCGCGGGTGATTACATCGCCCTGCTTTGGCAGCGGTAAGGTGATCGGTGCGATCCTGTTTGAAAAGACAATGGATGGCGAAGTGGATGGCAAGCCCACTGCCGATGCTCTGAAAGCGCGCGGTATTGTACCCTTTATCAAGGTTGATCAGGGGCTTGCCGACGAAGCCGATGGCGTCCAGCTGATGAAACCGCTCGATAAGTTGCCGGCGCTGCTCGACAAGTCTGTCGCTAATGGGATGTTTGGCACCAAGATGCGTTCTGTTATCAAATCGGCCAATCCGGCGGGCATTGCGGCAATCGTCGCTCAGCAGTTTGAGGTAGGCGCGCAGATTGCCGATGCGGGGCTGATGCCGATGCTGGAGCCTGAATACGATATCAATGCTGCCGATCGTGAGGCGGGTGAGGAGATCCTCCTCGCTGAAATCATGAAGGGTCTCGATGCGCTGCCGGAAGGCCGCAAGGTCATGCTCAAGCTATCGATCCCGGTGCAGCCGGGGCACTACACGGCTGCAATCGAGCATCCCAACGTGCTGCGCGTGGTGGCGCTCTCGGGTGGCTATTCAACCGATGATGCCTGCGCGCACCTCGCCAAAAACCCGGGGATGATCGCAAGTTTCAGCCGGGGCCTGCTGCAGGATTTGCGCAAAGGTCAGTCTGACGCGGAGTTTGACGGCACTCTTCGCAAGGCGATCGATCAGATCGCAAGCGCGAGCATTGGCTGAGGACACGCATAGCTTGGATGCTCCCGGAACACAGCTTTACCTTATTTCGCCGCTTGATGTTGGCGGGGATTTTCCCGCGCGGCTCGAGAATGCTCTGAAGGCGGGCGAGGGGCTGGCCACAGCTTTTCAGTTGCGCGTGAAGGGGGTCGATCAGCACCAGGCCGCCGCTTTGGCCGAGCCGCTTCAGGCGATCTGTGCCGCGTATGAGTGCGCTTTCATCGTGAATGACAGCATGGCGCTGGCCAAGCGGATCAAGGCAGACGGTGTGCATCTGGGCCAGGATGATGGTGACCCGAAAGACGCGCGCGAGGCGCTGGGGCGCGATGCGCAGATCGGCGTCACATGCAATGCCTCGCGACACCTTGCGATGGAAGCGGGGGAGGCAGGTGCTGATTATGTGGCTTTCGGAGCCTTCTACCCCTCCACCACCAAGGACAAGGGGCCCGATGCCGAGCGGCCGACGCCGGACTTGATCGCGTGGTGGACGCAGCTGTTTGAAATCCCGGCCGTCGCCATTGGCGGGATCACGCCCGGTAATTGTGCACCGCTGATCGAAGCCGGCGCGGATTTCCTCGCCGTGTCGGGGGCGGTCTGGAACGCGGATGAGGTCCAAGCGGTCAAAGATTTTGTCAAAGTGATCCGCAAAGGCTGAGAGGCGAGGGGGCCATCCCGCCGCCATCCTGTGGCTTAACACGTGGGCGACGCAACCGGCGGACATCGCAGTCCGCTTTCATCACGTGATGGGATGACCTGTTGCGCACAGATCGCTAGACTAGACCTTATGAAATTCGTCGACAGACTTCTCACCATCATTGTGACAGCAACACTGACATCGGCTGTCTGGATCGTTTTTGGCAGCACATTTCTTGAAACCGCCACGGGATCACAGACTGACGAGCTTGCGCTAGACGGCGGTTTGCGAAACGGTGCGGCGGTTGTGGATGAAAAGACAGGAGAGCGCGCCGCATCGCAAGACGATCTTCCCACACCCGCCGAGCCATCTGGCCAGCCTACTTTACAGCCATCCGCGCAAACATCATCCCAGCAGCCTGCTTCCAGTCCAGTCGCCCGGCAGGAAACGGCCCTCGCAATGCCGGTTGAAGGAATTTCGCCGCGCGCTTTGACCGATAGTTTTCTCGATCCCCGCGGTCCCGGCGGTATCCGCCGCCACGAAGCGATCGATATCATGGCCGCGAAAGGAACACCTGTTCTCGCCGCAGCGCCTGGGCGAATTGCAAAACTGCATCGCTCCAAGGCGGGTGGTACATCGATCTATGTGCGCTCGAACGACAAGGAGACGCTGTATTTTTACGCACATCTCGATAATTATGCCGATGGATTGAAGGAAGGGCAGCGGATCGCGACGGGTGATGTGCTTGGCACGGTGGGCTCAAGCGGCAATGCAGCGCCAGACGCGCCCCATCTGCATTTTGCCGTGTTTCAGACCACAAGAGATGCGCAGTGGTGGGAACCGGCCAACGCAATCAACCCATACCCGCTGCTAACTGCGCCTGTGCGGTAATCACGCTCAGCCGGTGCCGGGCAAACGCGTGCAGGTAAGGCGGGTTCTCTCACCTTTCGCACCGATCAGGCGAACTGTGCTGTCACCCGTGCGTTCAAAGCGCTGATCTTTCTTGGGCCCGCTGGTAAAGACAAGTTCGATGCCGCGCATCAGATAAGTGCCGCCACCTTTGGGGCTACGATAGCGTGATGCATTGCTGATCGTGAAACCTTCCGCCTCAATCACCTCGTAGGCATCGCCGATACCGTCTCCCGGCAAGGCTCCGCTTGCACCGGTAGGCAAAGCGCATTGATAATCGCCGTGGGGCAGAGTGCGCAATGGCCGCCCGTCCTGCGCGATCAGCGGTGCGCCTGCCGCGATAATCGCAGCCACAAGCGTCAGGATAAGGACGTGGGAGTTTTTCATCGCGGTTGAGTTGTTCCTTCGCAGCGCTGCCAGCGTTAGCATCGCGATCACAAGGCTACCACTGCATTAACCATCAAAAACCACACCTGAACAAACAGGCTTTCAAGCGGGACCGACCAGCCATTTCACCGCGCCGCTTGCTGTGGCCTGCGCCCTGAGCTATGCGCCCGGGTTCATGAATGGCTGGGCGCTCAGCGACGGTCACCAAGCTCACACAAATCATTACGAGACCCCCATGAAAATCAGCGGCGTCGATATCCGCCCCGGCAACATCATCGAATATGAAGGCGGCATCTGGAAAGTTGCCAAGATCCAGCACACACAGCCTGGCAAAGGCGGGGCTTACATGCAGGTCGAGATGAAGAACCTGCAGGACGGGCGCAAAACCAATGTGCGCTTTCGCAGCGCCGATACGGTTGAGAAAGTGCGCCTCGATACGCAGGAATATCAGTTCCTTTACGAAGACGGCGAAATGCTGGTCTTCATGGACACCAAAACGTACGAACAGATCAACCTGCCCAGCGATCTTCTGGGCGATGCGCGCCCGTTCCTTCAGGATGGAATGCAGGTGATGCTGGAATTGTGGGAGGAAAAACCGATCAGTGTCCAGCTGCCCGCACAAATTGAAGCCGAAATCGTCGAAGCCGATGCGGTGGTGAAGGGGCAGACTGCATCTTCCAGCTACAAGCCTGCTGTGCTCGATAATGGAGTTCGCATCATGGTGCCCCCGCATATCGAAAGCGGCACGCGCATTGTGGTGGACGTGTATGAGCAGACCTATGTGGGCAAGGCGAGCTAAGCGGTATGTCGATGTTTTCAGGCCTGATCCGCGTAATGGAGCGCGCCGCGCGCAAAGCGGGCGGGCGATTGCGGCGCGATTTTGGCGAAGTTGAACACTTGCAGGTGAGCCGCAAGGGGCCTGCCGATTTCGTTTCCAAAGCCGATATGCGCGCCGAGCGTACGTTGTATGACGAACTGGGCGCATCACGACCGGGCTGGGGCTTTGTGCTGGAAGAGGCGGGCATCATCGAGGGCGATGAGGGCAAGCCGCGCTGGATAGTCGATCCGCTGGATGGAACCTCCAATTTCCTGCACGGCATTCCGCATTTTGCAATCAGCATCGCCGTGCAGGAGCCTCGCCTCGATGGGAAGGGTTGGGGCGATGTGACCGCTGCTGTGGTTTACGATGTTATTCAGGATGCAACATACTGGTCTGAGAAGTCGCGCGGCGCCTGGCTTCAGGATGCACGGCTGCGTGTGTCCGCGCGTTCGCGGCTTGATGATGCGTTGATTGCCACCGGCATCCCTTTCGCAGGGCACGGTGACTTTGCCGAATGGAGCCGGATTTTCGGTGCAATCGGCCCCGAGATCGCCGGCATCCGCCGCTTTGGTGCGGCCTCGCTTGATCTGGCTTACGTGGCGCAAGGGCGCTTTGACGGGTTCTGGGAAAGCGGTCTTTCCGATTGGGATACGGCTGCCGGTTGCCTGCTGGTGCGCGAGGCTGGCGGTTTTGTAAGTGATTACCGTGGCCGGTCCAATCCGATACATGCCGAACAGGTGCTGGCGGCCAATGACAAGCTGCATTCAAAACTGCACAAATTGCTGGCGGGAGCGCTGCGCTAAGGCAGGCTGAGAGCTATTCTGTACGCAGAGCTTCGATTGGAGAGAGCCGCGCAGCTCTCACTGCCGGATACCCGCCGAACAACAGCCCGATAAAGGCGGAGAAGATAATCGCGCCCACCGCCGTTCCCAAGCCGACGGGTACGGGGAAATCGGCATAGGTCGAAACCGCCCACCCGCTCAGAGCAGCCAGCACCAGCCCAACGGCGCCGCCAAGCGTGCAAAGAACGGCAGCTTCAACCAGAAACTGATTGCGAATATCGCTTTTGCGTGCGCCCAGCGCCATGCGAAGGCCGATTTCGCGGGTGCGTTCCGTCACACTCACCAGCATGATATTCATGATGCCAATGCCGCCCACCAGCAGCGAGATGGAGGCTATCGAAACCAGCACGGCCTGCAATATGCCGGTCACGATGCTGGTCTGTTCGACAAATTCTTCCGTGGTGAAAATCGTGAACGGGCTAACCTCGCCCTGCTTCACCCGGTAGCGCGCTTTCATCACGCTGGCGATGTCGCGTTTGCCCTGTTCAAGCGTTGCGGTTTCATCGAAGCCGACGAAAGCGCTGGCCAGATCATCCGGCCCTGCAAGACTGTCCCCCACAAAGCGCTGGCGCATGGTGCGGATCGGCATGATCATCGTATCATCCTGATCCCCGCTGATCGCCGAGCCTCGCCGCTCAAGCAGGCCGATGACCGTGAACGGTACACCATTCACGCGCACGGATTCGCCAATGGGATCAAGTCCGCCGAACAGATCATCGGAAATCGTGCGACCCAGCACCACCACGCGCGCCGCAGAGCGAACATCGGCTTCGTTGATGTAGCGCCCTTGATCGGTCAGATGGCCGGTAATGGTGCCGTATCCGCCCGTTGTGCCGATTGCGGACGTGCTGGTGGAATTGCCAGCGACCACCAGATCCACCTGTTGGCGCAATTGTGGGGCAACCGCGCGCACATTGGGCACTTCTTTCTCGATCGCATCAAGATCGCGCTGGGTCAGCCGCCCGCGAATATCGCGCCGGCGAGGGCGGCCTGTTTCGCCATCATCAGGGGCCGGGAAGATGATCGCCATGTTGGAGCCGAACCGGTTGATCGATTCGGTCACAGCCTCGGTCGCGCCATTGCCCACTGCAACCGCAAGCGTGACCGCAAACACGCCGATCATTACGCCCAGCATCGTGAGCATGGAGCGCATCAGATTGGTGCGCAGCGCCGTGAAAGCGATAGCCACATTGACCGCCCAGCTTGAAAGAAAGCTGCGCTTGCGTGGTTCAGGCACGCCTGCGTCAGAAGGGATCTCTTCGGTAGCGGGCATCAGATAGCGGCCTCGCGCTCGGCTGCGATCAGCCGGTTCTCCACCACCCGGTCCGAGATCACCTTGCCATCGCGAAATTCAATGCGGCGCTTGGCGTGCTGGGCAATTTCGTCTTCGTGGGTGACAACGATTACAGTGATGCCGCTGGCGTTCAATTGCTCGAATATGGCCATGATATCTTCGCTGGTGCGGGTATCGAGCGCACCTGTGGGTTCGTCAGCAAGCAGGATCAGCGGCTCTGTCACCAGAGCCCTCGCAATGGCTACGCGTTGTTGCTGCCCGCCGGACAGCTTTGCGGGCGTGTTAAGCAGGCGGTCTCCAAGTCCCATGTCCTTGAGCTTTTCGGTCGCCCGGGCGCGGCGGGCTTCGGTGTCCAGCCCCGCATAGATCAGCGGAACCGCAACGTTATCGATCGAAGTGGTGCGCGCCAGCAGATTGAATTGCTGGAAAACAAATCCGATTTTCTGGTTGCGCAAGGCTGCCAACGCATCGCTGGACATATTGGATGTGGGCACGCCATCAATCAGCACCTGGCCAGAACTCGGCACATCGAGGCATCCGATCATGTTCATGAAGGTGGATTTGCCCGAGCCGCTGGCCCCCATGATGGCGACATATTCGCCGTGCTCGATCGTCACGGATACGTTGTTGACAGCGAGGATCGTTTCGCCGCCAAGCGAATAGGACTTGATGAGATTGCGGGTCTCGACGAGCGGTTTCACAGCGAGATGCTTGCCTCTGCGCCTTGCTCATCATCGGCAGTGCGCTCGCGCGATCTCACAAGCACACTATCGCCTTCATCAAGGCCGCTTGTAATTTCGGCATAGTCGATTCCAGTGATACCGATGGCAACCTCGCGCGTTTCAGGGCGATAGGGATCCTCGCCCGGCACCCATACAGTGACCATGTCATCCTGTTTGCCAACCGATTGGCTGTCGCTCTCCTCGTTGTCTTTCGCGGTCTCGTCAGATGCGCCAGCTCGGTCGCCCTCCCGCGGAAGGAAGCGCGTGGCCGCGACGGGGATGCGGAGGGCGTTTTCTATACGGCTTGTGATAATATCGACATTGGCGGTCATGCCCGTGAGCAGCTTGCCTTCGAGATTGTCCACATCAAGGATGACAAGATAGCTCACCGATGAAGCATTTTGCGTCGCGGCTTTGCGGATCTGCTGGACGCGCGCTTCGAAGACATCATCAGGATAGCTGTCGACGGTAAAGCGCACGTCCTGCCCCTCGCGCACCTCGCCGATATCGGCCTCGTCAACCGAAGCCTCGACCTGCATTCTGCTAGTGTCAGCCGCAATTGTGAACAGGTTGGGTGTCTGGAAGTTTGCGGCCACCGTCGTGCCGGGTTCCACCAGCTTGTCGATCACCACCCCACTGGTAGGCGCGATGATACGAGTGCGTGACAAATCCAGTTCGGCAGAGCGCAGGACGGCTGAACTCTGCTGGATTTGGGCGCGCGCGCTCTGGGCTTGCGCCTGGGCCGTGCTCAGATTGGCTTTGGCGGCCACCAGCGCGTTTTGCGCCTGATCGAGACCAGCCCCTGATACAAAGCCTTTTTCTTCAAGCTCCACGCGGCGATTATACTCACGCTCCTGCACTTCAACATCGGTTTCGGCCCGGATAATGGCCGCTTGCGCCTGAGCAAGGCTCGCTCGGGCCAATTCCACTGATGCGCGCGCTTGCAGTACTTGTGCCCGCGGGCGGGTGGCATCGATCTCTGCAAGCAACTGGCCTTGCGTTACCGGTGAATTGAAATCGACATAAACGGCCGTGATCTGTCCGGATATCTCCGCGCCCACATTGATCGTGTTGAGCGCTCTTAGAGATCCGCTTGCCGAAACCAGTCTGACAACTTCGCCGCGCGATACATCTTGTGTCGCATAGATGTAATCGCGCTCTCGCGGAGCCAACACAGAATAAAGAACAAGGATGAGGAGAAGGGCAAGCACTCCCGATACAATCGGTCGGCGTTTGATCCAGCCCCACAAACCCTTCACTCCACTATCCTTTGTTTTGCCCCGTTATTAAAAGGCTTAATGGCATCGTGCTGCGATTGTCTCAAGGCTATGAAGCCCGACCATCGGCATATATAGACGCTTTATCGATCAATTGAGTTGCTAATGGCACTTGAAGCGCGGTGGTGCGAGCGCTAACAGCGCAGCCCGCCTTGTTGTTGCGTATCATTTTATATGCGAAAGGCTGTGCCCCTGTGGTGGAATTGGTAGACGCGAGCGACTCAAAATCGCTTTCCTTAACGGAGTGCCCGTTCGAGTCGGGCCAGGGGCACCACTTTTTTCCTGCGTCTTCCCCGTTCATCCATCCGCAGGCACCACGGTGCGGCTGATAGGTTCGACGGGCTGTGCACATTCGATGAGGCGAGCGATTTCGCTTCTTGGTTTTGGAACAAGCCCCTTGCCATTCCGCGTCGCCTCGCTGATTACACGCGGCGGGTCGAGAGAGATATAATGGACTATCCATCCTATCACGCGATCGCCGCAATGGCGGTGACCGTCGCAATGTTTGTTGCATTTGCGCGCGGACGGCTATCGGTTGAAATCGTCAGCCTCATGACAATAGCGGTCATCGCCGTGGGGCTTTATTTCTTCCCGCTTGAAGGCACCAAGCCCACCGATGGCCTTGCGCTCGCTTTCGGCGGGTTCGGACATTACGCGCTGATCACCATTTGTGCGCTGATGATTATGGGGCGGGGGCTGGTGGTAACCGGCGCGCTGGAACCTGCCGCGCGCTTGCTTGAAAGCGTGTTCAAATACAATCTGCAAGTAGGCCTGCTGGTATCGCTGGTGCTTGCGCTTTTCCTTTCCATGGGCGTCAATGATACGCCTGTCCTCGTCCTGCTGTTGCCAATCTTTGTTGCCTTGGCAGCGAAAGGCGCCATGCCGGCATCAAAGACATTGATCCCGCTGAATGCGGCGGTGCTTATCGGCGGAATGGCGACGACGATCGGCACGTCGACGAATATCCTGGTGACCTCGATCGCGGTTGACCTTGGAGAGCCGCAGATGAGCGTGTTTCACTACACGCCGATCGTGCTGATCGCGGCGGTGGTTGCGCTGCCCTATCTGTGGCTCGTCATGCCGCGGCTTCTTGATGACAACAGCGTGGCAGCAGACGCTTCGCGTCGGCATTTCCACACGCGGCTGAGGGTAGGGGCTGAAAGCATTCTGGCAGGCAAGGAGCTTGACGCTGTGCGCGACAAGCTGCCCGCCGCAATCACGTTCCATAACGCGCCCACCGGAGAGCTCCAGCCCCAGCAGCGCCTGCACATTTCAGGCACACACGAAGCGCTCGAAGATGTGACCCGCGTGTTGCGCGGCGAGCTGGCTCCCAGCTGGGTGCTGGACCGGATCAAGCGCAGCGCATCATCGCGATCACAGGATATCACGGTGGTTGAGATGACGGTGACAGCCGATTCGCGGCTCATCACCCGCACGCTGCCCAGCTCGGGCATCGCCGATCTCTACAGCGTGGCTGTGCTGGGCATCCATCGCCCCGATCGCCTGCTGGGTGAGCGCGACAAATATTCCGAAGGCGGCGATCTGCGTATCGCTGAAGGCGATGTGCTGCTGGTGATGGGGTTGCTCGATGATCTTCGCAACTTTGCCCGCAACGACAGCCTGCTGATGCTTGAAGGCGGTCGCGAATTGCCGCGCCGGTCCAAGGCGGTTTTGTCCGCTGTGATCATGGGCGGATCGGTATCGCTCGCCTCTTTCGGCTTTCTTCCCATCGCGATCAGTGCTCTGGCGGGCGCAATCTTGATGTTCGTGACCGGCTGCGTGCGCTTCGACAAAGTGGGGCGAGCGCTTTCGGGCAAGGTGATTGTGCTGGTTGCCGCCAGTATCGCCGTGGGCCGCGTTGTGCTTGAAAGCGGGGCAGCGGAATGGCTGGGGCAGGGCCTCTCGATAGGTCTCGCCTTTTTGCCCCCTGCGCTGGTGCTGGCTGCGATCATGATGTTTGTGACCCTGCTGACAAACTTTGCTTCCAATGCAACCGCTGCCACCGTGGGTACGCCGATTGCATTCAATATCGCAAACACTCTGGATTTGCCGCCCGAGCCGTTGATCCTCGCTGTGCTGTTCGGCTGCAATCTGTGTTACGCGACGCCGATCGCGTATCAGACAAACATGCTGATCATGTCCGAGGGTTCGTACGAATTCGGTGATTACATCCGCACCGGTGTGCCGCTTGTGGCGTTGATGGTGACCGTGCTCTCGATCCTGCTGGTGGTTTGGTACGGCCTTTAGGGCTGCATCCACCAAGCGCGCGGCGCTTCGCTACGTTAGCCGCAAGCGGGACGGACCAGACAAAAACGAACGACCGCCAGAACACCGGTCACCCGGCATCCTGACGGTCGACTTCTCCTCCCCAGGAGAACTGGCAAAAGATAGGCGCCGTATGATGCGGGGGATGCCGCAGGCTGCAATCAACTTGGAACGTAAGTGCCAAGGCGGTGGTGCAGGGCGTTGATCTTGGCGAGCTCTTCGCGATCTTCGGTTGTGCGTGCGTGGCTTTCCAGCGCGCGGCGCAGCAGCCTCATATCGGTTGTCGAAAGAAGCGCACGCGCGCGTCCGGGTTCGGCGCGCTTGGGCTCGGCGTTGGGTGTGTCGGCGTCGCTCATTGTCTCTCTCCGTCCAAGCCTTGGTGCTCCCGGCACTCGGCTCTTGAGTGGTTGAACTGGTCAATCGTTCTCACGGGGGTGCATCCAATGCAACCCCGTGAGAGACAAATTTGTGCGCGTTTAGGCAGCGGCGAACTGATTCATCGTGTTGTCTTTACCGCCCGCTTTCAGCGCGGCTTCACCGGCGAAGTATTCCTTGTGATCATCGCCGATATCGCTGCCCGCCATGTTCTGGTGCTTGACGCAGGCAATGCTCTGACGGATCTCCTCGCGCTGAACATTGAGCACGTAGCCCAGCATCGCTTCCTCACCGAAGTAACGCTTGGCAAGGTTATCCGTGCTCAGCGCTGCGGTGTGATAGGTCGGAAGCGTGATGAGGTGGTGGAAAATGCCAGCGCGCTTCGAGCCATCGGCCTGGAAGGTACGGATTTTCTCGTCAGCCTCTACTGCCAGCTCGGTGGTGTCGTAATCGATGCTCATCAGCTTTGCGCGGTCATATGCTGACACATCCTTGCCCGCTTCCACCCATGCATCAAACACTTGCTGGCGGAAATTGAGCGTCCAGTTGAAGCTGGGCGAGTTGTTGTAAACCAGCTTTGCATTGGGGATCACTTCGCGAACCCGGTCTACCATGCTGGCAATCTGCTCGACATGCGGCTTCTCGGTTTCGATCCAAAGCAGGTCTGCGCCGTTCTGAAGGCTGGTGATGCAATCAAGCACCACGCGGTCCACTCCGGTGCCGGCGCGGAACTGGTAGAGGTTGGACGGGAGACGCTTCGGCTCAAGCAGCTGGCCATCGCGGCTGATATAGACCTGGCCGTTCTTGATATCGGCCGGATCAACGGGGTCAGCATCGATGAAGCTGTTATACTGATCGCCCAGATCGCCCGGCTCGGTGGAGTAGGCGATCTGCTTGGTAAGGCCGGCGCCCAGCGAATCCGTGCGCGCAACGATGATGCCATCATCCACACCCAGTTCGAGAAAGGCATGGCGGCAGGCGCGGATCTTCTGAATGAAGTCTTCGTGCGGGACAGTAACCTTGCCATCCTGGTGGCCGCACTGCTTTTCGTCAGAAACCTGGTTTTCGATCTGGAGCGCACAGGCGCCCGCTTCGATCATCTTCTTGGCGAGCAGATAGGTGGCTTCGGCATTGCCAAACCCTGCATCGATATCGGCGATGATCGGGACCACATGCGTTTCGTAATTGTCGATTTGCTTGGTGAGGTCTTGCACCTTCAATTCGTCGCCCGCTTCGCGCGCCTCGTCCAGCTCGCGGAACATCATGCCAAGCTCGCGCGCATCGGCTTGCTTGAGGAAGGTGTAGAGTTCTTCGATCAGCGCGGGAACGCTGGTCTTTTCGTGCATGGACTGATCGGGCAGCGGGCCAAACTCGCTGCGCAGCGCGGCGACCATCCAGCCTGAAAGATAGAGATAACGACGCTTGGTTGAACCAAAATGCTTCTTGATCGAGATCATCTTCTGCTGACCGATGAAACCATGCCAGCACCCCAGCGACTGGGTGTAATTCGCAGGATCCGCATCGTAAGCGGCCATGTCTTCGCGCATGATCTTGGCGGTGTATTTGGCGATATCGAGACCGGTGTTGAAGCGGTTTTGCAACTTCATGCGCGCTGCGCTTTCGGGATCAATGGCTGCCCAACTGTTGCCATTCGCTTCAACAAGCGCTTGCATCTGGCTGATCGTTTCAGAATAGGTCATGGTATTCTCCTGTCGTCCGAGGGGAGGTGATGCGCAGCCACTGCGATATTGCAGCGCGTCATAACAGGAAAATTTGCATACTTTCGTGTCGATATGCCGGTGTTTCAGCCTGATCTTGTGTAATTGTGTAAAGATATTTACACGAGCTTCCCATGCCAGATAATTCTCTGCTCGCCGGCCCCTCATTGCGCCGCCTGCGCAAGCGCGAAGGCCTTACCCAGGCCGCAATGGCTGCATCGCTTGGCATTTCGCCAAGCTATCTCAACCTGATCGAGCGCAACCAGCGGCCGCTTTCCGCACGCGTGCTCGTGCAAGTGATCGAGCGGTTTGATTTTGATCCTGCATCCCTGCGCGAAGATGAAGCGATCGGAGGGGTGGATGGCCTTGCACGCCGGATGGCAGACAAGCGCTTTGCCGATCTTGGTATTGATCGTGAAGAGTTGCAGGAATTCTTGAGCGCTGCCCCGCAAGCAGCCGCAGCCTTTGCAAGACTGTACGATAATTCGGGCGCGCAAATGCCGCGCGACGAGGATCCGGCGGGCGATGCGCGGCGCGCCGTGGAACGATGGCAGAACCATTTCGCCGATCTTGACCACGCCTGCGAGGATCTGGCGGACGAATTGCGCCTCTCGCGTTCGGATGTGAGCGCGGCTTTGGGAGAGCGTCTGCGTGAAAAGCACCAGTTGCAAGTGCGCATCCTTCCTGCCGAGGTAATGCCCGGAATTATCCACCGGCTCGATCTGCACAACCGCCAGCTGCAGATCTCTGAAATGCTGCCCGGTGCTGCCCGGCGCTTTCAGATTGCGCGACAAGTTGCCAGTCTGGAATTGCGCGATGCGATCAGCCAGCAGGTTGAGGGCGCAGGGCTTAAGAGCGCAGAGGCGCGCGAGCATCTGCGCGATCACATCACCGATTATTGCGCCGGCGCGATCCAGATGCCCTATCGCCGGTTCCTGCGCGCTTGTGAGCAGACAGGCTATGATCTTGCTGTGCTGCAACGCCGCTTTGCCTCCAGCTTCGATCAGGTTGCCCAGCGCCTGACCACCTTGCAACGCGTGGGCGAACGGGGCCTGCCGTTCTTTTCCGCCCGGTTCGGACGCACGGGCCGCATGGTCGCCTTCACTGCCGGGGCAAGCGGGGCAAGCCACCCGATCGAAGGGGCGCGCTGGCCCGCCTGGATCGCCTATGCCGCGTTTGAAAGCCGCAATTCGATGCTCACGCAGGCTGTATCATTCGGAGAAGGTGAGGGCGCACCGCGCCACTGGTTCACTGTCGCGCGCACCGTTGAGGTTGATGGCGTTGCCTGTTCAGCGCGCAAAGTGATCGTTCTTGGGGTGGAGGCGCGCTTTGCTGGCGACCTGGCGCAGGCGCGTGGCACGTCGCTCGATCCGCTTGATGCAACGCCGCTTGGCACGCCGTGCCCGCGCTGCGGGCGCAATGATTGCCTGACACCGGCCAGCCCGCGTCTTGCCAGCGTGCGAATTGGCTGAAGGGGTAAGGAACGCTTAATCATCAAAACCGGCAGGATTGCTGGGCTCGTCACAGGCCGTGTAAAGTTTACCGACACTTAAGCACTGGCCGCTAAACAACGGCATGTACAAAGCCAAGTATACGAGTCCCGACGCGCAGCCATGATCCGCCTGTTCAAGCATTACATTCCCCATGCCGTGCTGCTTCTCGGCTTGCTCGATCTGGCGCTGCTGATCGTTGCGAGCGAGCTTGCCTGGCAAGTAAGGGCGCACCAGATCGGCATCGATCCCGGCGTATTCGAAGATCGCTGGATGCCTTTGGTGGGATCAGCGGCGGTTGTTTGGCTGGCGATGATTTCAGTGGGCGTCTACGGCCCACTAGCGCTCAGATCGCTGCGCTTTGCAGGGGCGAGGCTGCTGGTTGCGATCAGCCTTGGCATCATCGCGCTTGCCACGATCGACTGGATTCTGCCCGGCGACACTTTCTGGCGTTCAACCTTGCTTTACGCGATGGGTTTCGCAGTGTTGGTGCTGGTGGCAGACCGGCTGTTGCTAAACAGTTTTCTTGGATCATCCGCTTTTCGCAGGCGGGTCATGGTGCTGGGGGCGGGCGATAGGGCGCAAAGGCTGCGCGAGTTGGCTGACCGGCCAGAGGCGGGCTTTGCCATCGTCTCCTACATTGCGATGAGCGAGCCGGAGCGCGTTGTTGAGGAAGCCATCGCGCGCGAGGCTATCCACGATCTGGGGCGCTTCGTTGAAAATCTTGGCGTGAGCGAGGTTGTGCTGGCCTTGCAGGAGAGGCGCAATGCCCTGCCGCTGAACGATCTGCTGCGGATCAAGACCAAGGGCGTGCATGTCAATGATTTCTCCAGCTTTCTGGAGCGCGAAACCGGCCGGGTGGATCTCGACACAGTCAATCCCAGCTGGCTCATCTTTTCTGACGGCTTTTCCAGCGGACGCATGTTTTCAAGCGTGGTCAAACGCCTGTTCGATATCGTCGCCAGCCTGATTTTGCTGATTGCGACATTCCCGATCATCGCTGTCTTCGCTGTTATCGTGAAGCTGGACAGCCCCGGGCCAGCCTTTTTCCGTCAACAGCGCGTGGGCCTGTTCGGGCAGACGTTTCATCTCGTCAAACTGCGCAGTATGCGCACGGATGCCGAGAAGGACGGGGCGAAATGGGCGGAGCACAATGATCCCCGCATCACGCGCATCGGGCGCTTCATCCGCAAGGTGCGGATTGATGAGCTGCCACAGACATGGTGCGTGCTGACAGGGCAGATGAGCTTTGTCGGCCCGCGTCCCGAAGTCCCCAAATTCGTCGATGATCTGCAAGAGGAAATTCCCTTTTATGGCGAACGCCACATGGTGAAGCCCGGAATTACAGGCTGGGCGCAGATCAATTACCCCTATGGCGCATCAACCGAGGACAGCCGCCGCAAGCTCGAATATGATCTGTATTACGCGAAGAATTACACGCCCTTCCTCGATCTGGTGATCTTGCTGCAAACGGTACGGGTCATCCTTTGGCCTGAAGGGGCGCGGTAATGGCAAGTCCGTTGCTTCTTGCGCCTGAAATTGGCCTGTATGCGAGTTTCTTCGCCTATGTGATCGGGGCAACGCTGGCTGTGGGGGCAGGCCTTTGGATCGCGCGCTACGGTGATCGCGACCGGCTTGATCGCGGCGCAGCCTTGGTCGCTTTGATTATGACAGCGATCTGGTGCGCGATGTCCGCGTTGGAAGGACCGCGTGATCCCGGCAGCGTGCTGGCGGCAAGCCTGCGTAACCTCGCCTTTATCGCACTGATCCTTAGAATGTTTGCTGCTGATGGACGCGATGCAAGCCTCACCCCCATCCGCCCCGTCCTGATCACATTGGCGCTGGTTGAATTGTTTCAGCCCGTGTTGCTCATCATCGATGCGCGCGTTGGCTCAGTGCCGGAGCTTGCCGCGCTCACTTTCGAGGTTTCGGTGGTCCTCAACATGCTGGTTGCGGTGGGAGCGCTGATGCTGCTGCACAACCTGTATGCGGGCGCTGCAGCATCCTCGCGCGAGATCCTGCGGTGGAGCACCATCGCGCTTGCCGGGGTGTTTGCCTACGATCTGAACTATTTCACGATTGCCTATCTTGGCGGCCAATATCCCGATTTCCTGATGGGCATGCGGGGTGCTTTTAGCGCCATCATGGTGACGCTGATCGCGATGGGGTCGAATGCCGGGCGCACAGGCATGCAATTCAGCCCCAGCCGCGCGGTGACCTTCCAGACGCTCTCATTGCTGGTAATCGGAAGCTATTTTGTACTGATGGTGCTGGTAACGCGCAGTCTGGCGCTGATCGGCGGCGATATCGCGCGTGCCAGCCAGGTTGTTTTTCTGGTGCTTGCGATCGTGTTGGCGCTTGTCTGGCTGCCGTCACAGCGCCTGCGCGGTTGGTTGCGGGTTACAGCCACAAAACACTTGTTCCAGCACCGCTATGATTACCGCGAGGAATGGCTGCGTTTCACCCGTACAGTGGGCCGCTCCTCAAGTCTGGGCGCCAGCTTCCACGAACGCGCGATCAAAGCCATCGCCGATATCACCGAAAGCCCCGCCGGATTGCTGCTCACCCCCAATGAAGAAGCGCAGCTTGAACTCACCGCGCGCTGGAACTGGCCGATGATCGAGGTGCCTGGCATCGCCTCGGATTTCGCGCTTGCGGGCCTGCTTGAACAACACAGCTTCATCCTCGATCTCGATCAGGTGCGCTCCGGGATAGATCGGCATGGCGAACTGGCGCAAGTGCCCGCCTGGTTGATCGAGGCCGAGGATGCCTGGGCGCTTGTGCCGCTGATCCACTTTGATCGCCTTGTCGGCTGCATCGTACTGGCACGACCGCGCATCACCCGAGGGCTTGATTGGGAGGATTTCGATCTTTTGCGCGTGGTTGGCCAGCAGCTCGCCAGCTATCTTGCAGAACAGGCGGGTCAGCAGGCGCTGATGGATGCCAGCCGGTTTGACGAATTCAACCGCCGTATGGCGTTTGTGATGCATGATATTAAGAACCTGGCGAGCCAGCTTTCGCTGCTTGCAGCCAATGCGCAAAAGCACGCGGACAACCCTGAATTTCACGCGGACATGCTGGTGACCCTGCGCGCCTCTTCAGAGAAACTCACAGCCCTCTTGGCACGGCTTGGGCGATATGGCGCGGGCCAGGTGCAATCGGTCAGGCAATTGGATCTCGCTGAAATGGCGCGAAATCTGGAGCAGCGCTATTCGGGCGTTCATCCCGTACTTTTTGGCGAAAACGAGGCTGTTCCGGTGCTTGCTGATGCAGAGGGCCTCGAACAGGCGCTGGTTCATCTTGTCCAGAACGCGATTGACGCGAGCGAGGAGGGAGACCCGATTTCAATCGCGGTATCATCCGATCCACTCCATGGGCGCCTCGATATCGTTGATACAGGCTGCGGCATGTCGCCCGAATTCGTGAGGACTGGCCTGTTCAAGCCTTTCGTATCATCCAAGCAAGGCGGCTTTGGCATCGGCGCGTTTGAAGCGCGTGAGATAATCCGCGCGATGGGCGGGAGGCTCCAGGTCGAATCGCGCGAAGATATCGGCACACGGTTCTCGATCCTGCTGCCGATCCCCGAAGCTGCAAAAATACTTTCCCAAAGCGCGGGCGATGACCCCACAACTGCCAGAAAGGTTGCCTGATGGCTGACACAAAACCAAAATTGCTGATCGTCGAGGATGATCCAGGCCTGCAAGCGCAGCTCAAATGGGCTTATGACGATTTCGAAGTCGTCATCGCAGGGGATAGAGACCAGGCGCTTGCCGCGCTGCGTTCAGAAACGCCCAGCGTTGTCACGCTTGATCTTGGCCTGCCGCCTGATCCTGACGGCACCAGCGAGGGGTTTGCCGTGCTGGATTCCATTATGGATCTGAAGCCCGATACCAAAGTGATCGTTGCCAGCGGGCACGGCGCTCGCGAAAGCGCGTTACAGGCGATTGAGCGAGGCGCCTATGATTTCTATCAAAAGCCGCTTGATATCGATGCGCTGGGCCTGATCGTGCGCCGGGCATTCAACCTGCACCAGATCGAGGCGGAGAACCGCCGTCTTGTCGCCTCCGCCAGCGAAGACAAGACGGTTTTGGGCAGGCTCATCACCGGCGCGCCGGAAATGGTGAAGGTTGCCCGCACCATCGAACGCGTTGCCTCAACCAGCGTTTCCGTCATGCTGCTGGGCGCAAGCGGGACGGGCAAGGAATTGCTCGCCCAGGGCCTGCACAATGCGAGCGACCGGCGAGACGGCCCGTTTATCGCGATCAATTGCGCAGCGATTCCGGAAAACCTTCTGGAAAGCGAGCTGTTCGGCCATGAAAAAGGCGCCTTCACTGGCGCTGTAAAAACAACCGAAGGCAAAATCGAAAGTGCCGATGGCGGCACACTGTTCCTTGATGAAGTGGGCGATATTGCGCTGCCGCTTCAGGTCAAATTGCTGCGTTTCCTGCAGGAGCGCACGATTGAACGGATCGGCGGGCGCAAGACCATAAGCGTGGATACGCGCATAGTGTGCGCCACGCACCAAAATCTTGAAAGCATGATCGGCGAAGGCACGTTTCGCGAAGACCTGTTCTATCGCCTGGCTGAAATTGTGGTGCGTATTCCAGGCCTTGCCGAACGCCACGGCGATGCGGTGCTATTGGCCAAGGCATTTCTCAAGCGGTTTGCCGATGAGATGAACCCTGCCGTTACCGGTTTTGCGCCCGATGCGCTGGCCGCGATCGATGCGCATGAATGGCCCGGCAATGTGCGCGAGCTTGAAAACCGGGTGAAGCGGGCAGTTATTATGGCGGAAGGCAAGCTTGTCCATGCCGAAGATCTCGATTTTGACAGCGACGAGCAAGAGACACGCCAAGTGCTCAACCTGAAGGCCGCGCGCGAAGAATCGGATCGCCGGGTCATTCGCCATGCTCTGGCGCGCAGCGAGGGCAATATCTCCAGCACGGCCAAGATGCTGGGGATCAGCCGCCCGACGCTGTATGATCTGCTCAAGCAATACGACCTGCATGCCTGAACGCAGCGCACCCTTTGCAGCGTTCGCGGCGCTGGCGCTCAGTGCGTGCGGCGTTGCGGATCTGCCTGCAAATGATGCAAGCGGCAGCGCGATTGCCGGCTCTGATGCGGTGCAGGCGCTGCTCAAGGAAGCGCGCGAGGCGCTGCAAGATGGGGACCTTGCCGATGCCGGGCAGCTGCTTGAAGAAGCACGCGGCATGGAGCCTGAAAACGCTGTGGTGTGGAGCGATATTGCGCGGCTGCGCTATCGCAGCGGTGAACATGCTTTAGCGCTTGAGGCGGTGCAATTTGCTCTGGAGCTTGCGCCTCGATACGCACCCGCGTTGCTTTTGCGCGCTCAAATGGTGCGCGATGCCCACGGGCTGACTGCGGCCCTCCCATGGTTTGAAAGCGCCATAGACGCGGATCCCGACAATCCGGAAATGCTCGGCGAATATGCGGCGACTTTGGGCGATGCGGGCTACTTCACCCGAATGCTGGAAGTGACGCGAGAGTTGCTGGAGATCGAGCCCCGGTCGCCGCGTGCGCTTTATCTCAACGCTGTTCTTGCCGCGCGCGCTGGCGAGACGGTGCTGGCCAAGAGCCTGCTTGAGCGAAGCGGATTGGCCGCAGAAGGTGTGTCGTCTGCGATGCTGCTCGATGCGCTGATCGATTTGTCCGATCGCCGGTATGACAGCGCCGCCGAGACGCTGGCAGAGCTTTCACTAAGACAACCGGGCAATCGGCGGGTGAGCGAGCTTTTTGCACGGTCCCTGTGGCTTGGCGCGCGCGATGATGAACTTGTCGAACGGTTTGCCCAGCAGGCGCGGCGTGACGATGCTTCGCCTTATCTGATCATGCTTGTCGGCCGCGCGCTTGAACGTCAGGGAAATCGCAAAAGCGCTGCGCCATATCTAGAACGCGCCTATGCGGGCCGGGTGGGCGGTTGGGTGACGCTCAGCCCGGATGCGAGCCTGCCAGAGCCCACCGCGCGGATGCGCGAACTCGTTTCTGCCCAAAATATCTCTGCCGCGCGCCGATATGCCCGGCGCTTGCAATCGCGCTATCCCGCGTCGGCCGACATTTCGGCGCTTTCAGGCGATGCTGCACTGGCGGACGGCCAATTTGCACAGGCGCTGGAACTGTATGGCAAAGCCGCCAAGGTGCGCCGTCCATGGCCGCTCACGCGCAAGGCTGGTGCTGCCTATCGCTCTATGGGCGAGGATGTAGCGGCCGATGTGCTGATCGCGCGCCACCTTGCAGGCGAACCGCGCAACACCGAGGCTTTGCTGCTGGTGGCGGAATGGGCAGCGCGGCGCGAAGACTGGCTGCGCGTGGCTGTGCTTCTGGACAATGCGATCACGCTTGGCGCGGGCAATGATCCGCGTCTGCTGAAATTGCGGGGCATCGCAGCGCGGGCCTTGGGCAAGGATGAAGACGCGCGCAGGTTTGAACGCATGACATGGGAATTGCACCCCGGCATCCTGCCACAGGGCTAGTCCCTCGCAGGCGCACGCCCGTTCTTCTCGACAAACAAGCATTGCGCAGGCAGGGCAACGCGCCATGCCATCGCGCGCCGTCTTTTCCCTAATTCGCCCCTTCGCTGATCCAATGATCGCAGTGCTGGTGCTCGCAACAGTGCTGGCGCTTGTCGTGCCGGCAGCTGGCGAGGCGAGGGGTGCAGCGCAATCCGCATCGAGTGCAGCGATTTTCGTGCTGTTCCTTGTGAACGGCGTGCGTATCGGGCGCGGCGAGATTGCTCGTGGCCTTGCAAACTGGCGTTTTTTCGCCCCGCTTTTTGTATGGGTTTTTGCCGTGATGGCGCTGGCAGGCTGGGCGCTTGGCGCAGTGGCTGCAACCATGCTGCCGCCGCTAGTGGCGCTGGGTTTCGTGTTTCTTGGCGTGCTGCCTTCAACGGTGCAATCCGCCACATCCTACACAGCGCTGGCGGGAGGCAATGTGGCGCTTTCTGTGGTGGGCGCTGCTTTGATCAACATTGCCGGTGTCTTCATAAGCGCGCCCCTGTTCGCATTTCTGGGTGGTGAGAGCGGGGCGAATGTGGGCATCGAGATGATCGGGCGCATCACTGCAATCCTGATCGTGCCCTTCATCATCGGCCAGGCAATACAAGGCTGGACGCGCGAATGGATCATGGCGCGCAAGGCGCAGATTGCTTGGCTGGACCGGTTTGTGATCGGCCTTGCGGTGTATGTCGCGTTTTCAGGCGCGGTCGAAGAAGGGCTTGTCCGCATGTTCGGCGCCGCGGACTGGGCGGTGCTGCTGGCGCTGGTGCTGGGAATGCTCGGCGCGGCGAGTGTCGGCGCCTGGGGGTTGAGCGGTGTTTTGGGTTATCGGTACGAAGACCGCATCGCCTTTCTCTTTGCCGCCGTGCAAAAAAGCGTCGCCATCGGCGCGCCGCTGGCAGCTATCCTGTTTCCGCCGCCAATCGCAGGGTTCGTGATCGCGCCGCTATTGCTGTATCACCTGTTCCAGCTGATCGTGGCAGCACCGCTTGCAACTAGGTTGGCCCGCTTTCAGAATTAGCCTCAGGGTTTGGCGGAAGCTCAAGCTCTGATTGAGGCTGCGCGCGGTTGTGCCGGATAGACCACCACAGCGACATCCCGATCAGCACCGCGCCGATAAGGCCGGTGATCGTCTCGGGGATGTGGTATTTCGCCGAAAGCAGCATGATCGCGCCCAGCACGATGATCGCCCAGAATGCGCCGTGCTCAAGAAAGCGATATTGCGAAAGCGTGCCCTTTTTCACCAGATGCACTGTCATCGAGCGCACGAACATCGCCCCCACTGAAAGGCCCAGCGCGATCACGATCATATTGTTTGCAAGCGCAAAGGCGCCCACCACGCCATCAAAGCTGAAGCTTGCATCGAGCACTTCGAGATAAAGAAATCCGCCAAGCCCGGAACGCACCATCTCTCCGGCAGCCTTCTTGCGCGCCTCGCGCTGTTCGATGATCTCGCCCAGAGCGTGAACGCCGATATAGGTAAGCAGGCCCAGCAATCCGGCGCTGAGAAACGTCAGCGCATCGGCGGGTGCAAGCAGGGTCGAGACGCCGTAGATCAGCCCAAGGACCAAAGCGATTTCCAGCGCAGGGATGCTTGAAAAGCGCGCGGCAGATCGCTCGATCGCGGCGATCCAGTGGATGTCTTTCTCCTCGTCAAAGAAGAATGTGAGCCCCACCATCGATAAGAACGCGCCGCCAAAACCGGCAATGCCTACATGCGCGGCTGATACGATGCGCTCATATTCCTCCGGGTCGCCAAGCGACAACTCAATCGCTGCCAAAGGCCCGATATTGGCCGCGATGGAAACAATCGCGATGGGAAAGACAATGCGCATCCCGAACACAGCGATCAGGATGCCGATCGTGAGGAAGCGCTGCTGCCACACCGGGTCCATCTCGCGCAGCACGGTGGCATTGACGACAGCATTATCGAAGCTGAGCGAGACTTCGAGGATGGAAAGCACGAGCACGATCCACAGCACCGAAAGCATTCCGGCAATCGTGCCGCTGCTCATCCAGCCATACCATGCGGCAATGCCGAGGCACACGGCGGTGAAAAGCAGCGAAAAGCTGTAATAGCGCAGCAGGGTTTGCAAGTTGGGCCGGCCTTTTAATCTTTGGGCTGATAGGTCTGGTCTTCACCGGGAAAGGCGCGGGCGCGCACTTCCTCGGCATAGGTGGTGACCGTTCTTTCGATCACCCCGGCGATATCTTCGTATTTCTTAACAAAGCGCGGCACCCGGTCAAACATGCCCAGCATGTCTTCTGTCACAAGCACCTGCCCGTCACATTGCGCCGATGCGCCAATGCCGATTGTGGGGCACGATACCGCTTTCGTTACCGCAATGGCGATAGGTTCCACCACGCCTTCGATCACAATGGCAAATGCGCCCGCCTGCTCCAGCGCGGCGGCATCGCTTACGATCTTGTCGGCTTCCGCGTCCGAGCGGCCGCGCGCGCCATAGCCGCCAAGCACGTTCACCGCCTGTGGCGTAAGGCCCACATGGCCCATCACCGGAATGCCGCGCGAATTGAGAAATTCCACTGTCGGCGCCATCGCTTCACCGCCCTCAAGCTTGACCGCCGCCGCGCCCGTTTCTTTCAGAAGATAGGCCGCGCTTTCAAACGCCTGTTCGGGCGAGCTTTCGTAAGAGCCAAACGGCATATCGACAACGACAACCGAATGATAGCTGCCGCGAACCACAGCCGCGCCGTGATTGGCCATCATCTCCAACGTCACCGGAAGTGTGGAGGGCAGGCCATAAATCACCTGCGCAAGCGAATCCCCCACAAGCAGCAGATCGCAATGCGCATCGAGCAATTGCGCCTGCCGCGCGGTGTAAGCGGTAAGCATGACCAGTGGTTCTGCCGTCACCCCGTCCACTTTGCGCGCACGGATGCGCGGCACGGTCAGCCGTTTCATCGGTTTCGGCGTCGGATTGGCTCTGCTGGTGCTGGTATCAAGCTGGAATGTGGTCGACATGCGGCAAGCCTGTAGCGCCGGGCGGGGGCAAAGGCAAAGCGTCAGGCGCGCTCGATAGGGGGGAAATGCGCCTTGGGCCTTGGCGTGAGCGCAGAAACATTGCAGATAGACTGACTATTACAGATCACGCGCTGCTCGGCGGCGCTGGCATACGGGGAAATTTCACACCATGGCAGCAGCAGGTTCCGGCCCTCTCGAAGGGGAGGCGCAAGCCCACGAGAATTGGTCATCACGCACAGCATTCATTCTGGCCGCTGTCGGTTCTGCGGTGGGGTTGGGCAACCTGGTGCGCTTCCCGGCTGAGGCAGGCACGAATGGCGGCGGCGCTTTTGTGCTGTTCTATATTTTCTGTGTGCTGCTGATCGGATTGCCGGTCCTGTTGTCCGAGATCCTGATCGGACGCCACGGGCAGGCCGCAGCGCCTGCCAGCTACCGCAAGATGGCGGAAGAATCGGGCAGCCCAAAGGCGTGGGGCATGGTCGCAACGCTTGGCGTGTTCTCGGCGTTTCTGATCCTCAGCTTCTATTGCGTGCTGGGTGGGTGGGTTTTGTATTACATCATGCTGTTTGGCGCGGATATTGTTGCCACTGGCCCGCTCTCTGGCGCTTTTGCAGGTCAATCCTTTGAGGAGGTGGACGCGCTGTTTGGAACCATGATCAGCGATGGATTCACCACCGGGCTGTTTGATCTTGTGTTCCTGAGTGTCACCGCCTTTTTCGTGGCCCGCGGCGTTACAGGCGGGATCGAAAAGGTGGCGGTGTATCTCATGCCTGCTTTCTTCGTGCTGATCGTGGGGATCACGATCTATGGCCTGTTCGGAGGCGCGCTTGGTCAGACAATCGATTACCTGTTCACCTTTGAACCCGACAAGCTGACAGGCGAAGTCATGCTGGCAGCGGTGGGGCAGGCGTTCTTTTCGCTCTCGCTCGGCGTTGCGGGGATGGTCACCTATGGCGCCTATGTGGGCCGTGATGTGAACCTGGCTAGCACCAGCGTGATCATTGGCGGTGCGGATACGGCAGTGGCTTTGATTGCGGGCCTGTGCATCTTTCCGATTGTGTTTGCCGCAGGGCTTGAGCCCAATGGCGGGCTTGGCCTCATGTTCCAGACGCTGCCTCACGCATTTTCCGATATTCCCGCCGGCACCCTGATCGGCCTCGCCTTTTTTATCATGGTGGGTTTTGCCGCTTTGACGAGTTCGGTTAGCCTGATGGAAGCGCCCACCAGCTGGGCGATGGAGCGGTTTGATATGTCGCGTCGCGCGTCGGCTCTGGCTGTAAGCGCTGGCGCAGGCGTGTTGGGCGTGCTTTCCGCGCTATCGACCGGCGCCTTGTCGTCCTTCCATCCGCTTGGGTTTGTGCCGATGTTTGAAGGGCTGGGCATTCTCGATGTGCTCGATACGCTTACGGGCAAACTCACCATGCCGATCGGCGCGCTTCTTACCTCGGTGTTTATCGGATGGGTTGCCTCGCGCCGTCTGCTTGATAACGAAAACGGGCTGACGGGTGGGCTGCATCATTTCTGGCTCTTTCTGGTGCGCTGGTTCTGCCCGCTGATGCTCGCGCTGATCCTGTTTGGCGGCATATTTCCGGAGACGACAGCTTCGATTTTCGAACTTGTCGGCGCCAGTGGTGAGTAACGCTTTTAGCTGAGCAGGCTCGCCCGAAGGCATTTGCCCCGTTGCAATCGCTTTCAAGCTATGGAACATAGTGGGAACAAACTTGCCGCTTGGCGAGTCTCATACGTGCTTCCATGACGAAACAAACCGCCTCTTCCAGCGCTGATGCGCTGCGGGATTTTCCCGTCCCCTCCCGCCCCAAAGCGGGGGCTGTCGCTAATAGCGCGGCCAGTGATGTGGCTGGTGATGCACCCGTTGGTGCGCCTCAATGTCTTTCGCCTGAAGAAATCGCCGCACTATCGTTGCGGCGGGAGGCGCGCTGGCGGCCGGGGCTTGCCGATCAGCCGCTGCATAGCGAGATTTTCGCAAGCGCACGCGATGCAAGCGGGGCGGGGCTGGCCATGGCGCTGGCGCGTGATGCCCTGCAGGTGGCAGCCAGCGCTGATGATGCGCTGGCACAGGTGTATGATCGCCGCCATGTGCTGTGGGTGCAGGATGCACGCGCGATCAGGCTTGGCGGGCGGCCCTACCTGCATGGCCTGCCGCGCGACTGGCGCGAGCGGTTGATCCATGTCGAGGCGACAACGCCCGAAGATGCTCTGTTTGCGCTTGAAGAGGGGCTCAGATGCCGGGATCTCGCCTGCGTAATCGGAGAGATTGCAGGCAATCCGCGCGCGCTGGATTTCACCGCCTCGCGCCGGCTTAGCCTGGCGGCTGAAAAGCATGGCACCGCGCTGTGGCTGGTGCGGCTTGAGGCGCAGGCGGAGCTTTCTTCGGCAAGGATGCGCTGGCGGGCCGTAGCAGCGCCTTCGAAGCCGCCGCCATGGAACGCGCAGGCGCCCGGCAGTCCTAGCTGGAGCGCCGAACTGTTCCGCGCGCGCAGCCATGCGCCCGGTGAATGGATTGTGAGCGATGACGAAGCCCGGCTCGCCGCCCACACCCCCTCAGCCCGATATTCTGTCCGAAACACCCGAAATGCCTTCCATGCGCACAGCGAACGCCCAACCCAGCCCTTCGGCCCCGCTCTTGCCCGCCAGCGACGCATCCAGCATGCCGCAGCAGGGGGGAATGCCGCGCCGGATTCTGGCCATCTGGTGCGCGCAACTTTCGGTCGATCGCTGGCGGCTTGCGCAAGGATGTGAACCGGGCGAGGACGCGGATGCACAGCCGCTCGCTCTGATCACCGAAACCGCGCACGGCCCGCGCATTGCGCATGTGAACCGCGCTGCCCGCGCAGGCGGGGCGCTGGCGGGCACGATGCTGGCGGACGCGCGCACTGTGTGCCCCGCGCTCAAGGCTGTGGCGGCAGACCCGGCGGGCGATCTCGATTTTCTTGAGAAACTAAGCCTGTGGGCGCGGCGCTGGGGACCGTGGAGCGCGATGGATGCCCCCGATGGCGTGATCGTCGACATTACCGGTGTTGCGCATCTGTTCGGTGGCGAGGTGCGGCTGATCGATGACGTGGCGCAGGGCTTTGCAGCGCGCGGTCTGACAGCGCGCGCGGCCATTGCGCCCACCGCAGGCGCTGCCTGGGCGCTGGCGCATTACGGGCGAGCGGGCGCGATCGTCGAGAACGCCGAGCCTGCAGGTATGATGCGTGCGCTGGCTGATCTGCCGGTGGCGGCATTGCGGCTTGATAATGATGTGCTCACCGTGCTGCGCCGTCTTGGCCTGAAAACGCTCGGCCAGCTTGCGAGGGTGACGGGTGAGGCAGGAGAGGAGGGGGAGGCGGAGGCGGGCACGGCAGGCCGCGATGCGCTCCACCGGCGTTTTCGCAACCGCAAATCGCCTGCCGCCAACCCGCTGATCCGGCTCGATCAATTGCTTGGCCGCGTGCCCGAACCGCTGCTGCCTGTCATCCCCAAGAGCATCCCGCTTGTCCAGCGCCGCCTGATGGAGCCGATCCGTCACCGTAGCCTGCTCGATACCGTGCTGGGCGATCTGGCGCAGGATATGGCGCGCGAGCTGGAAGCGCAGGGACACGGAGCAAGGCGGCTCGAACTGGCGCTGTGGCGGGTTGATGGCGAAGTGACGCTGCGCCGTCTAGAACTCGCTGCCGCCACGCGCGAGGCGGCGCATATCACCCGGCTGATGGCTGCGCGGCTTGACGATGTGGATGCAGGTTTCGGGATCGAGACCGTGCGCCTTACCGCCAGCTGGGCCGAGCCGTTGGGCCTGGCGCAAAGTGATATCGAAGAAGCCGCCGAGCATCACGGAACAGCGCTGAGCACCTGTATCGATCGCCTGGCGGTGCGTCTGGGCACGCAGGCGGTGCGCCGACCGGTTCCGTGCGCCAGCCACCTGCCCGAGCGCGCGCAGGGGTGGCAAGGCCCGCTGGAGCCGTGCCCGACTTCACAAATGGCTTTTGAATTCCATGCAAGGCCACTGAAAATGCTTGATAAGCCGGAGAAGATCGCTGTCCTTTACGCCACGCCCGATGGCTTTCCCCAGCGTTTCCGCTGGCGCGGCAATGTGCGCGAAGTGGCACGGGTGGAAGGGCCGGAGAGGATCGCGCCCGAATGGTGGCGCGAGCGATCGACCACGCGGCTGCGCGACTATTACCGGATCGAGGATACCGGCGGTGCGCGCTACTGGGTTTATCGCTGCGGAATTGCGGGAGACGGGCGCGGCGGGTTGCCTGACTGGTATCTGCAAGGGCTCTATGCCTGATGCGCCGGGCGCGCGGCTAGAAAATCTTTACCTTTGACGCTTAACGCGATGGCATGATTAAGACGAACTCAATCTCCCGATCCTCTGACAGGCGCCCGCTTAGCCTGCTGGTGAAAAGCCGGGTGGAATCGCGTGTTGTCTTTGTCGATATGCTCGATATCTCCGAAGGCGGGTGCAAAATCCGGGGGTCCAACGGTTTTGCCCAGATCGGTGATCGTGTGATGATGAAGGTTGGCGGCGTGAATGCTCCGCTTGGCTCTGTCGTCTGGCTCGAAGGGCGCACCGCAGGCGTCGCGTTTGAAGGCCAGATCCACCCCGCTGTGCTCGATCATCTGTGCGCGGCGCAGGAAGCCACATCCGCCTACAGGAAAGCCCGAAGGTTGCGCCCTGCTTGAGAGCTCTGCTTGATTGCCCTGCATGATTGCCGGCTCAATCATTAAGCCTGGCGACCCACGTGCCGGATTTGTTTGAAATCGCTGGAATCAGGCTTGCTCTCTTGGCATATTTGCGCCGCATTCCCCTGCGAATGCAGCGCATATTGAGCGCATCGATCACAACCCCTCTCACTTCTTGCTTCAAGAGGAGGGCTGCCAAGGAGATCACGTGTGAACACACCCTTCATACCCTTACTCATCGCATCAATCGCTGCCACTATCCCGCATATCGCCAACGCGCAGCCCACCGCTCCGCTCGGAGCCAATACCCCGCGCGAGCCGACGCAGGAACAACTCGCCTGCATCACCGAGGAAGAAGTGGTTGCCGCACAAAAAGCGTGGGGCAATGGCATCGTGGATATCGGCCGTGCTTACAGCGCAGGAGGCGACTATGCGAAGGCCGCTGCCGAGCACATCAACCGCTTCTACGCCTATGATTTGAGCACAGTCCTGTTCAAGCCCACGCTGGCATCCGACGATCAGTTCCGCCTCACCTTTGATGGCGCGCTATCCTATTTTGTCGGTGGCAACCCGTCTTATCCCGAGGATTCCGGCTTTGCGATCAAGCCGTGGGAAAAGGTGCGCTGGAAAAATGCCGGGATTACCAACAATGTGTGCCACATGGCAGTTGCGATGGGCAATTATTTCTTCACGCCCACGGGCGGCGGGGAAGAGACCAAGGTTGAATACACAATCGGCTATATCCGTGATCGCGAGGGCGATCTGCGGATGACGATTCACAAATCCACGATTCCGTATAACGG
>JGI12109J20283_10301353_pt1 | contig 37160 bp, 38 predicted proteins | sample ElkSlonscriptome_12_FD_20283 | JGI IMG/M metagenome (IMG submission 20283)
CCACGCGATCGATCCAGCCCTCGAGCGCCTGCAGGTCACGCCCGAGTTCCGTACACGCGAGCTCGCGCCGCACGTGGACGCTCTCGTTCGATTCGACGGTGTCGAGGAGCTCGTCGAGAATGCGCGAGCGCCGACGCCAACGCGCAACGCGTTGCGAAGCCCAGGCTCCTCGCAGGAGGAGCACGAGCACCAATGCGAGCTGCAGGGCGACCACGGTGGCGGCGCCGGTCAGCAACCAGATCAGGATTGGCGCGCCCAAGGTGAAAGGCTCCGTGAGGTGTCGTGGCGCTCGTTCCCGCGGTCCGATCGGGAGCAGCCGGACTCGGAGCGGGACATTCTCCCTAGAGAGGGCAATTCGGGTGCCGAACGGCGGATTCGGGCAGCGGAAGGTCTTGCCGGTACGAGAGGCCATCACGGGGAACGACGGGAAACACGAAGACGACGTCGAATACTCCGAAGCCATCCTCGACCGCGTCGTGCAACCGTGCGATTGCGTCTCGCAATTCCGGCACGGCGGTCGCAATGGCCGGGGTACACGAACTCCCGGCATCCGCCGCCGGACTCCCGTCGTTCCCTGTCACGGAGAGATGTTCATGCGCATGGGCCATCGCCCCGCCGCCCTACTCTCGTTCGCGGTCTTCGGTCTCGCAGCATGCAGTGACCAACCTGTCGTCGCGCCACAGCCGACTCTGGACATCACCGTCCAACAGCGGGACGTCGAACTCGTCCGCTTCCACGAGGCGATCAATCACCAACGCGTGTCCTTTCCACAGACGGTGACGCGTATCCGGCAGAAGCATCCCCACGAGCTTCCGCGCATCGCGCCGCGGGTGTACACGGGAGCCAGCTTCGAAAGTCGTGGAACGTTGGCACCACCGACCGTGAACGGTACGGCAGTGCAACTGACCGACGTCGAGGTCGTCACGCGTGATGGGTCGACCACGGCCTATTCAGTCTCCAACTCGGCCGGAGCAGTGACGGCCGGCGCCGTACAGATCTTCGATCTGGACGATCCGTTCGCCCCGGCTCAACGCAGCGAGGTTCTCGTGGGCGATGCCGAGTACGCGGCCGTCGCCGTGCATGGTGATGCGCTCTACGCCACGGGCAATGACGACATGTCTGCGATCGTCGACGTCTTCGACGTGGGCAACCCCGATGCACCGGCGCACCGTGCGCGCATCGCGGTGACCGGACAGGTCGTCGTCGCCGCACACGTGGTCGACGACGCACTGCACGTCGTGACCGGCCGCGAGGGTGGATGGATCCGCTTCGATCTGAGCGAACCCTTCGATCCCGTCCAGGAAGCTCTGGTCGAGATCGACGACGCGCGCGATCTCGTGGTCACCGACGACACCGCTCTCGTGCTCGCCGGCGACGGAGTCCACGTGGTCGTCGGCGACGCGAGCGTCGAGATCATCGCGCTCGAAGGCCTTCCAACCGAGGCCCCCACACGCGGGCACTGGATCGACGGCGCCTGGTACGTGAATACGAACACCGGCGTCTGGCGGATCGATCCGTCCACGCGCCTTGCCGGACGTGTCTTCGACGACACCACGGGCACGGCGAACGGTCTGAGCTCCGACGGTGATCGTCTGATCTTCCGCGCCAACGGCGAAGCCGGTTTGCAACTCGTCCACCGCAGCGATACGGGCACGTTCCGTCCGCTGGGCTGGCTCGACCTCGCGAATGCTGGAAGCGCGAACAGCGCGGCCACGGGCGAGGAGTTCCTCGTCAGTGGCGATGGGCGCGGCGGTCTGCTGCTCGCGGCCTTCCAGTACGACGTCTTCGAGAACTTCGAAGGCGATCTCGTACAGCCCTATCCGTGGGTCGAGGTGAGCGGGGACTGGCAGATCCTCGAGAAGGACGGCAGCCTACGCTTCACCTGCCCGCGCAGCGGCAATCCGGGCGACCGACGCGCCTTCTGGGGCACCGACGCCCCGTGGACCGACTTCCAGGTCGACGCGAAGGTCTGGCTCGACCAGAGCAACGGCTGCGGGATCTACTTCCGCGCCGGTGACGTGTGGGACGACGACGAACAGGATGCCTACGTCTTCCAGTACGACCCGGGCTACGGCCGCGGCGCCTTTCTGTTCCGCCGCATCGACGACGGACGTGAGACCTCCCCGCTGGCCGTCACCTACAAGGAAGACGTGCCCGAACTCGCCGACGTGGACTGGTACGAGGTCTGGAGGGACATCCGCATCCGCGTCGAGGGCGATCGCATGCGCGCCTGGGTCGACGGTGTGTTCACGGTCGAAGCGACCGACGACGAGCTCACCCAGGGATCGATCGGCGTCCGCGCTTGGTCGAATTCGCAGCCCTGGTTCGACGACTTCCGCGTGACCGGGATCGACTGACCCGTCGCAGGAGGACGGCCAGGCCGCCACGACGTTGTCCGCAGGCGAACGACGTCGTAGACTCTCACGGCTTCGTCACGCTCCTCCTCGCCCCGGACGTCGTCTTGGCCAATTTCTCCACGTCGGACATCTTCTGGGCGATCGCCTTCCTTCTATTGATGGTCGGCGGCGCCTTCTTCTTCTACCGGCTCGCGCGTCGCTCCGAGAGCGACTTCTTCCTGGCCGGACGCGGTTTGCCCTGGTGGCTGCCCGCCTCGAGCGTCTTCAGCACACACACCGCCACCGACACGCCGATGTGGATCACGGGCGTGATCTACAGCCACGGCCTGCGCGGCCTATGGTTCACCTTCTTCACGGCGTGGACCGCGATCGGCGCCTTCGTCAGTGCGCGCATCTTCCGCCGGTCACTCGCCTACACGCAGGCCGAATGGCAAACCCTTCGCTTCGAAGGACTCGGTGCCGAGATGCTGCGCGGCTGGATGGCCGGATGGCAAGTGTTCATGAACATGTTCATCCTCGGCTGGGTGGGCATCGCGATGGGCAAGGTCGGCCAACTCGCCTTCGACTGGCCGCTATGGGTCGGCCTGGTGATCCCGAGCGCGATCTGCGCGATCTACACGCTCGCCGCCGGTTACTGGGGCGTCGTGATGGGCGACTTCCTGCAGGGAATCGTCGCCGTCTTCGCGATCGTGCTGGTGTCGATGGTCGGCGTCATGGCGGCCGGCGGACCGACCGGCGTCACCGAGCGCGTGGTCGAACTCGGACAGGAGTGGCGACTCGACGCCTTCGCCTTCACGGGATGGACATCGGGCGAGTTCCCCATCCTGTGGTTCATCACCATGCTCGTGATCGCAGTGCTCGGCGGTTTCGGCATGGGCACCAGCATCGACTGGTACGCCGAAGCGCAGCGCATCCAGAGTGCCAAGACCGTCCGTGACGCGACCTGGGGCCTGTGGGCCGGCGGCGCGGTCACGCTCGTGCGCAATGGCTTCTGGGCGGCGGGCATCCTCGCCTTCTTCGCTCTGGCGCCGAACATCGCCGACACGGCCGACTACGAGCTCGGTTGGTTCCGCCTCGGTTTCGAACTGCTGCCCGCCGGACTGGCCGGCGTGTTCTTCGGCGCGATCCTCGCGATCCACCTCTCGACGATCTCCTCGCACCTCAACCTGGGTGCGCTCTACTTCACGCGCGATCTCTACCAGCGCTACCTGAAGCCCGACGCGAGCGAAAAGCAACTCGTGTGGGTCGGACGCATGTCGACCCTCGTGCTGCTCGTCGGCTCGTTCCTCTACGGACTCATGATGGAGGACATCACCAGCTGGCTGATCTTCGCCCTGTGGCTGATGATGGCCGGCGTCTGGCTGCCCAACGTGCTGCAGGTGATCTGGTGGCGCTTCAATGCCTGGGGCTACCTGGGTGGATGGATCGCGAATCTCGGCACGAGTTGGCTCGTCGTCTGGGTGCTCCCGGAATTCGGTGTGATCCCGGCCCTGGCCGACTACCAGCAGTTCTGGCTGTTGATGGCCCTCGGGGCCGCTGCCTTCGTCCCGGTGACCCTGCTGACGAAGGCCGAGAGCATGGACCACCTGGTCCGCTACTACGTGATGACGCGCCCGATCGGCTTCTGGGGCCCCGTACATGCCGAAGCCGTCCGTCGCGGTCTGATCGAAGAGGAAGCCCCGCGGACGCCCGAAGAGGGTCCACGCCCGTTCATCCGCCGCGCGTGGACCCCCGAACAGGCCGAACACTGGACCCGCGAGGACTGGTTCGTGATCGTGTTGTCGCCGATCGTGATGGCGCTGCTGATGCTGGGCGTGACCGGCTCGCTTCTCTTGCGTGTCGAAGGTTTCGTCGCGCTCGCCCTGGCGATTCTCGGTGGCCTGCTCGTGAAGTGGATCATCGATCCCAAGCTGCTGGCCGTCTCGTCCGAGTACGAAGAGCGCCAGGCCGCCTACATCGAACGTCTCGAAGCCCAGAACCGCTGGGCCACGAAGGAGGGCTGATCATGGACAAGGGACTGGCCATGGTGATCGGCATGAGCATCTCGTATCTGGCCTCCTTCGCGGGCATGTGCCTGGCGTGGTGGAACTACAAGAAGCGCAACCGCAAAGATGGTGAGCAATGAACGACATGACCCCACTCGCGAGCGAACCCGTGCTGCAGGGCTTCTTCTGGAGCTGGATCCTTCCGGCCGCGCTGTTCCTCGTCGCCTTCGTCGCAACCTATCTCCTCTACCAACACTTCTCGAAGAATCCCGAGGATCGTTGATGCTTCGCAACGCCCTTCTTCTCTTAGCGCTCGCCGTTCCGGCGGGCGCTTCGCTCGTCGATCATGTCGATCCCTTCATCGGGACGGGCGGCCACGGCCACACCTACCCAGGGCCGACCCTTCCCTTCGGCATGGTGCAACTGTCGCCCGACACACGACTGACCGGATGGGACGGCTGCAGCGGCTACCACTTCAGCGACTCGATCGTCTTCGGATTCTCGCACACGCATCTCTCCGGAACCGGCGTGAGTGACTACGGCGACATCCTGTTGATGCCCGTGACCGGTGAACCGATGCTCGTGAACGGCTATCCGGACGATCCGGACAACGGCTACGGAAGTCGCTTCGACAAGACGACGGAGAAGGCGGGCGCGGGCTGGTACGAAGTCACGCTCGCCGACTACGACATCGACGTCGAACTCACCGCGGCGCTACGCGCAGGCATGCACCGCTACACCTTCCCCTCCGGCATGCCGGGCCACGTATTGATCGATCTCGGCCACCGCGACAAGCTGCTCGCCAACGACCTGCGCGTGATCGACGACCGAACCGTGGTCGGCATGCGCCAGTCGGAAGCCTGGGCGCGCGATCAGCACGTGTACTTCGCGCTGCGCAGCAACCGTCCCTTCGAGGGCTTCGACGTGCACGTCGACGACACGCCACTCGAGGAATCCGGACACGCCGAGGCGCCCATCGTCGCCACGCTCCACCTCGGCGACGCAGGCGGGCCGGTGGAGATCGCCGTCGGCATCAGCGCCGTCGACATCGACGGTGCGCTACGCAATCTCGAGGATTCGATCGGCGATCGCGACTTCGAAACGGTCAAGGCCGAGGCCGTCGACGCCTGGCAGGCTCAGCTCGACAAGGTGTCGATCGAAGGCGCCACACCGGCCCAGAAGACCGTCTTCGCGACCGCGCTCTACCACTCCTTCCTCGCCCCGAACCTGTTCAGCGACGCCGACGGTCGCTACCGCGGCATGGATCACGCGATCCACACGGCGACCGACCGCGACCACTACACCGTCTTCTCGCTGTGGGACACCTACCGCGCGACGCATCCCCTGTTCACGATCCTCGAACGCGAACGCACGCGCGACTTCGTGAACACGATGCTCGCCCAGTACGAGCAGGGCGGATTGCTCCCCGTGTGGGAACTCGCGGCCAACGAAACCTTCTGCATGATCGGCTACCATTCGGTGAGCGTGATCTCCGATGCCTATGCAAAAGGTATCCGCGGCTTCGATACCGCACTCGCCCTCGAGGCCATGCGGAACAGCGCGAACCAGGACCACCTGGGCCTCGAGGCCTATCGTCGTGACGGCTACATCCCGGCCGACCAGGAGCACGAATCGCTCAGCAAGACGCTCGAATACGGCTACGACGACTGGGCGATCGCACGTTTCGCGCATGCGATCGGCGAGAAGGACGTCGCCGCGGACTTCGACCGACGCAGTCAGGCCTGGCGCCACGTCTTCGATCCGCGGACCGGCTTCCTGCGCCCGCGCGCGAACGGCGGCTGGCTCATGCCCTACGACCCGCGCCGCGTCGACTTCCACCACACCGAGGCCAACGGCTGGCAGTACCGCTTCATGGTGCCCCACGACGTGGAGAGCTTCATCGACGCGCTCGGCGGTGAGGAACGCTTCGTCACCGCGCTCGACTCGCTCTTCGAAATCGACAGCGCGACCACTGGGCGCGAACAGCCCGACATCACCGGACGCATCGGCCAGTACGCGCACGGCAACGAGCCGAGCCATCACGTCGGCTGGCTCTACCACTTCGCCGGCCGCCCGGACAAGAGTGCCGAACGCATCCGCCCGATCCTGAACGACTTCTACACGCCCGCACCCGACGGTCTGATCGGCAACGAAGACTGCGGTCAGATGTCGAGCTGGTACGTGCTGTCCGCGCTCGGCCTCTACGCCGTCGCGCCCGGATCACCGGACTACGTGATCGGCCCACCTCTCTTCGAGAACGCGTCGCTCCGGCTCGAGAACGGCGCCCACTTCGCGATCGAGGTCGAGGGGCCGCGCGAGGGTGTTGTGTACGTGGAGCGCGCGACCCTGAACGGCCGACCGCTCGAGCGAAGCTTTCTGATGCACGACGAGATCATGGCCGGTGGCATTCTCGCGATCGAGACGTCCCGCGAGCCGAGCGACTGGGGGCACGCACGCGAACATCGTCCTGGCTCACGTGTCGCCGGCACACCGATCGTGCCCGCCCCATGGTCCCAGGCCGACGCGAGAACCTTTCGCGGGACACTCGACGTCGAGCTGTCGAGCGCCGACCCCGAAGCGGCCATCCTCTACACCACGGATCCCGGGGCCACGCCGGACACGCCCTACGAAGGCCCGTTCACCGTCGAAGCGACGACTCGAATCCGCTTCCAGGCGATCCACGGCGTGCGTCGCAGCAGCGTCGTCGAGAGCGTCTTCCACGCGATCCCGAACGACTGGGCCGTCGACGTGTCGAGCGTGCCGAACTCCCAGTACACGGCCGGCGGCCCCGATGCGCTGATCGACGGTCGCTACGGCCCGGAGGACTGGCGCACCGGAAGCTGGCAGGGCTACGAGGAACAGGACTTCGTCGCAACGATCGACCTCGGTTCGGTGCAGATCCTCGATCGCGTGGGCGCCAGCTTTCTGCAGGACATGCGGTCGTGGATCTGGATGCCGAAGGAGGTCCGCTTCGCGGTGAGCGAGGACGGCGTGGAGTTCACCGACGTCGGCACGGCCGGGCACGACGTCCCCGACGACGTCGATCAGGTCTTCCGCGAACGCCTCGCCGTGGAATTCGAGCCGACCCCGGCGCGCTACGTCCGCGTGCACGCGGTCAACTACGGTGTGTGCCCGAACTGGCATCCGGGGGCTGGCGGCGAAGCTTTCGTCTTCGTCGACGAGATCGAAGTCGGCCCGCAGCGCTGACGAGACTTCGAATTCGTCGCACGGGATGAGTCTCGCGCTCATCGGTGTTAGCCTGGGGCACCGTTCCGCGCGTCCGGAGGATTCCGCTCGTGATCCGTACTCTGTTTCTCTTTCTGGGAATCGTATCGACCGCCATGGCTCAGTCGAACCCCACCGCGACCGTCGTCGTCACCGCCGAAGGAGGCGCGCCGATGACGCAGCGCGACGACGTCGTCTTCGCAATGCGGGAAGCACGTCACCCGTCGATCCGGATCTTCCCCGATCGCCCGCGCCACGTCATCGACGGCATCGGCTCGTCCTTCACCGAGGCCTCGGCCTTCGTCCTGGCGCATCTCGACCCTGCAAAGCGCCGCGAGGTGATGGAACGTATCTACGGCGCCGAAGGAGCGAACTTCACGCTGACGCGCACACATATCGGCGCGTGCGACTTCTCGGTCGAAGGCAAGTACTCCTACCTCGACACACCGGGGGACACCGAACTCGAGTCCTTCTCGATCGCCCCGGACGAAAGGGGCTTCGATCCCGCGAAGTATCCCGGCGTGCGCGACACCGACTACGACTTGCTGCCGATGATCCGCGAAGCGCTCGAGATCAAACGCGCGCAGGGTGACGACCTTCGCATCGTCGCATCGGCCTGGACCGCGCCGGCGTGGATGAAGGACATCGAAGAATGGTTCATCCCCGCGTCCTCCGACAATGGATGGCAGGGAACCGGTGGCTCGCTGAAACCCGAGCACGTCGGCACCTATGCGGCCTATCTCGCGCGCTACGTGCTGGACTACCGCGACGCAGGTGTCCCGATCTGGGGAATGACGCCGGTCAACGAACCGAACGGGAACAGCGGTTTCTGGGAGAGCATGCACTTCACGCCGGAATCGCAGAACGTCTTCGTGAACGAGCACCTCGCCCCGACCCTGCGCGCCGCGGGTCTCGGCGACGTGAGACTTCTGGTCTACGACCAGAACCGCGACCACCTCGAAGAGTGGGCCGACGTCATCCTCGCCGATCCTCGGTCCGCCGAGAACGTCTACGGCGTCGCGCTCCACTGGTATTCGAGCACCTACAAGGTCTACGAGAAGATCCTCGAGAGGGTCCGTGCGGAGTATCCCGATCACACCCTCGTCCACACCGAGGGCTGCATCGACAACCTGGGCGTCGAAGCCGGCGATGGCATCCGAGACCCCGAAGGCTTCCAGGAGGAAGGCTGGTTCGGCGACGACGCCTGGTGGTGGAACCGCAATGCGACGGACTGGGCCTATTCCGCGGAGTGGTGGCCCGCCGCCGAGGAGGACCATCCGATGTACGTGCCGGTCCACCGCTACGCGCGCGACATCATCGTCGGCCTGGACCACGGCCTGAGCGGGTGGATCGACTGGAACGTCGTGCTCGACCGCGACGGCGGCCCGAACCACGTGGGCAACTTCTGCGGCGCCCCGATCATGATCGATACCGCGACCGGGGAGATCCACTACACGCCGGTCTTCCACGTTCTCGCGCAGTTGAGCCGCACCATCCGCCCCGGCGACCGCGCGCTGGCCACGGAGGCCGAGTTCGACGGCCTGCCGTCCGACGCCGTCCATGGCTGTGCGACTGTGAACAGCGGGGACGCGATCACCGTGACTCTGCTCAACACGACACAGGAAGCGGTCGAGATCGACGTCGTCATGGCAGAGCGCGTTGCCACCGTGCGACTCGAGGCCAATTCGCTGACCTCGCTCCAGTGGGATCCGCTCGACGACTGAAGACCCGCGCGGCGGCTCTTACGGGGGACCCGCGTCGCGCTGGGGCACCGCACTTCATATTCGGACCGAAGTGACCAGATTATGGCCACATTTCGGCGCTCGGTCGTGTACACTGGGTGCAAGATATCTTGGCCCCATGGGAAAAATACTTTGTTCGGAGACCGAACATAGTGTACGATCATGAGGTCGATTTTCAGCCACCTTGTCGTGTCGAGCCTTGCACTCGGCGAGAGGGTGGTGGCGAGGCCGCTTCGTCGCGGCGGTCGCCTTTCCAAGCAATTTCCTTCGTACCTACTTCAACACTTCGAAAGGTGCCCCATGAACACCAAGGCGATCGTCCTGCGCGTCGCGCTCCCGCTGTTCCTGGTTCTGGCCAGCACGGCTTCCGCCAATCTCCTCGTGAACCCCGGCTTCGAGGATCCCTCGACCGATCCTGGCGTCGAGTACTTCGGTGCCGGCAACGGCTGGGTCACGTTCGGTGGCGGCGTCTTCACCATCAATGACCTCGTCGCAACGCCGAACTCGGGCAGCCAGTCGCTCAAGATGTTCGGTGGCTGCTGCAGCGGCGCCTACCAGGACTTCCCCACGACCGAGGGCGAAGTCTGGAACGGTGGCGTGTGGATGTTCAACAACCCGGCCGACGCGATGAGCAACGGCCAGGTCGCTGCCGTGAACATCGAATGGATCCAGGCCGACGGCGTGACGCAGTCGACCATCCTTCCGTTCATCAGCAACGGCACCTTCACCGCCGTGGACGCTCCGGTCGGCGAGTGGACCCTGCAGCCGATCTCGGGTGCGGCTCCGGCCGACGCCGCCTTCGCGCGTCTGACCATCATCACCGGCGACTTCCTCCCGGGTGGCCCGGGCGGCGCTCCGCTGTACGATGACGCCTTCATGGCGCCGGAGGATCCGGTTTCGGACACGCCGAACAGCTTCGGTAAGGTCAAGTCCCTGTTCAACAACTAGTCCGACCTGCGTCGCTCCACGCGACGAGGACTTCGAGCGCCGCCTCCCGATCCGGGGGGCGGCGTTCTTCTATTCGGGCGCTTCGTCACCGACCAGTTCGGCGATCGTCTCCACCATCTCCGTGAATTCCGGCTCCTCGAAGCCGAAGGACTGGAAGACGATGCGTCCCTCGCGATCGAGGACGACGTTCCGCGGGATCGTGTGCTCGGCGTACTGCGCGTAGACGCTGCGGTCCACGTCGCCCGCCATGGGGAGCACGGTGACCTTCCTCTTCTTCGCGAAGGCGCGGATCTTGGGGCTGTCTTCCTCACGCGCGATGCAGAGCATTGCGAAGTCGTCGCCCTCGAATCGAGCAAACACACGATCGCGCAGAGCCGGCATCTCCTCGATGCACGGCGGGCACCACGTCGCCCAGAAGTTCAGGAGGACGACCTTTCCGCGCTGTGCCTCCAGGTCGAAGGTCGAGCCGTCGACGGTCTCCAGGGCGAAAGTTGGCGCGAGCTGGCCGACCTCCGTCCGCGTGGCTTGCGCCGGCGTGGTCGACGGTGTGTCGTCCGCGAAAGCGGCGACGGAAACGAACATCAAGGCGGTCGCGAGGAGACGGCGCATCGTGGCTCCCGAAAAGTTGGAAAGAAGAAGCGCGGCCAGAAGATTCTAGCCGCGCCGTCGCGTGTCGTCACCCGGGTGATCTTCGGCGGAGACTCAGAAGTTGTCGGCGAACTCGAAGTCGAGGACGACGTAGTCCTTGTTCCCGCCCGGAAGCTCCGCCACGACGGTTTCGCCCTTCTTCGCCCCGATCAGCGAAGCGGCCAGAGGCGACGTGTAGCTGATGATTCCATTGTCGAGGTCGGTGTCTCCGTCCCCGAGAATCGTGTACTCCTCGATCACGTCCTCTTCGACGTCCTTGATCTTGACCTTCTTCAGCAAGGTCACGATGTCATCGGGGAAGTCGCGCTTCTCGACGATCTCGGCACTCCGCGCGCGCTCGCGCAGCTCCCGCAGGCGCGTCATCGAGTAGGCCTGTTTCTCCTTGGCCGCCTGGTACTCCGCGTTCTCACGCAGGTCGCCGTGCGCAGCCGCCGAATGAAGCTCCTTCGGGATCTGCACCTTGATCAGGTGTTCGAGCTCCGCGATCTCGTCACGGAGCTTCTTGAGACCGGCGGCGGTGTAGAACTGCGGCATCGGGACTTCCTCGGACATCGTGTCGGGACGGGTTCGGGCGTGCGAGTGAAATCAATGAAGACCCGCGGAATCCACAAGATCCAAAGCGACCTTCGTCCCGGTGACTGAGTGGTCATTCAATAGCGACCTGGAAACGGACTTTGACACCCGGTAAACCGGCGTTTACAGTTAGTCATATGGATAACCTTTTACTGAGTCCCGTCTTCCGTGCCCTGAGCGACCCGACCCGTCGTCACGTCGTCGAGCATCTCGGCCGCGGCCCTGCTTCGGTCACCGAACTCGCCGCACCCTTCGACATGGCGCTGCCCTCGTTCCTCAAGCACCTGCGCGTCCTCGAAGAAAGCGGCCTGATCCGCTCGGAGAAGGTCGGGCGCGTGCGCACCTGCACGCTCGAGCGCGCGCGCCTCGACAACGCCGCCCTCTGGCTCGAAAAGCACCGGTCGAACGATGAGTCACCCCGCGACGAGGTACACCGGGCCGACGTATACAGACATACCCCGAAAGAGACCGAGGACTGATGGACTCGATCGACCTGGTCCGAACGAACCTCTCGAACAGCGGCAACCGCACTCTCGCGAGGATCGAAGACATGCGACCGCATGCTTTCCTGCGCGCGACTCCGGGGGGACCGCACACGTTGTGGATCCTGGGTCATCTGGCCTTCGTCGAAGGATTGGTCGTCGATCACTTCGCTTTCGGCGACGACAATCCGCTCGCGTCATGGGACTCGGCTTTCGACGGCGATGCCGTCGCCGATGGTCCTGCCGATTTTCCCAGCTTCGACGTGACTCTCGAACAAGTCCGAGGCATGCGCACCGCGACGCTCGTACGGATCGATCCACTGACGGAAGCCGACCTCGACCGGACCGCGGAACGGGCGCCGAAAGGCTGGGACGCGACGTTCGGGACGCTTCGACAGTGCCTGCAGTACACGTCCGACCACTGGCTCATGCACCGCGGACAGCTGGCCGACGCCCGGCGCGTGGCGGGCGTCGACCGCATGTGGGTGTGAGCAACGCCTACTTGGGATTCGTGGCGAAGACCGTCATTTCGGTGGTGAAACCGCGATCGTTCATCTCGAGCATCGAGACCATGGCGTACGCGATGTCCTCGCCCTGGAGTTTGGTCGGGTTGGCCGGCTTCTCCTCGCCCCGCGCGCGCACGGCGAACTCGGTGAGCACCTCGCTCGGATTGACTTGCATGACGCGCACGTCGTGCGGACGCAGTTCGGCACGCCAGCACTCGGTGAGCGCGGTCAGCGCGAACTTGCTCGCGGCGTAGGCACTACCGTTGGGGAAGCCTCTCGTCGCCGCGGTGCTGGCGACGTTGATGATGTTGCCGCCGTGGCCCTCGGCGATGAAGTGCCGGGCACAGGCGCGGGCGACGAGCGTGGCCCCGCGCACATTGGTCTGGTAGACGGCGTCCATGTCCGCGATGTCGAGTTCGACGAGCGGAGCGAAACGACCGAAGCCGGCGTTGTTGATCAACACGTCCAGGCCACCGAGTCCCTCCAGGGTCGCGGCCACGATCTGTTCGGCGTCGGATTCCTGCGAGACGTCGCCGGGAATCGCCAGTGCGTCGAGTTCCTGTCCCGCGGCTTCGAGTCGGGTCGCGTCGCGGCCGCAGATCGCAACGCGCGCACCACGTTCGCGTAGCAGCTTCGCGGTGGCGAACCCGATCCCGGAGCTTCCCCCGGTGACGAGGACGCGTGCGTTTTCGAGGTCCATGGAATCCTCCGTGGTCGGGGTGGGTCGTGAGTGTCGACGATGCGAGCAGCGCGTCGAAGAGGATGGACCTCAGGATACTCGCACATGGACGACTTGACGAAAGCCTTCGCAGCCGCGTCCGCGTGCGATCCGCTCTGGACCTCGAGCCGACGGTCACCCACTCTTCGGACCCATCCGGTCCCCTTCACCCCGTGGCACCCATGGAATCATCCGAAGATCACCCACCGACGTTGACCCTCGGCGACTTCGACGAGCACGTCGGCGAAACCTTCCACCTGACGACCGACGGTGTGACGACCTTCGAAGCCACCCTGGTCGAAGCGCGCGACGAGTCCCTTCCCGACGGGCGCCACGGTCCGCCCGGGGGAAGAGCACCCTTCTCGCTGCTCTTTCGTCCCGACGACGGCGAGGTGAAACCGCAGGGCGCGTACGCGATCGAGACCGAGGGCTGCGGTCCACATCAGATCTTTCTCGTTCCCGTCCTCGGACCCGACGGAAAGCCTCATCTCGAAGCGAGCTTCAACTGATGCCCGAGATCTTGCTGCGCCCGGTCGACCGCACCGCCGATCGTGCTCTTCTGCTGCGTCTCTACGGGGAAACGCGTTCGGACGCGGCATCGATCGTGGAATGGACGGAGAGCCAGAAGCGAGACTTCGTCACCCAGCAGTTCGACGCGCAGGACGCCTACTACCGCGAGCAATTCCCCGACGCGCGCTACGACGTGATCGTGGTCGACGGAAAAGACGCCGGACGCCTCTACGTGGATCGACGTGAGGACGAAATCCGAGTTCTCGACATCCTGATCGCGAGCACGCATCGGCGGCGCGGGGTGGGACGGCATCTTCTCGGGGAACTGGTCGGCGAAGCGCGAGAACGAAAGCTGCCGGTGCGGATCCACGTCGAACAGCAGAATCCGGCGCTCCGTTTGTACGAAGCGCTCGGATTCCGTGTCCTCGGCGAAGTCGGGATCTACTGGTTCATGGAGTGGAGTCCTACTTCACCAACGTGAGCTTGCGGTTCACCGTCGTGCCCGCATGCTCGATCCGCGCGAAGTAGATTCCCGAAGCGACCGCGCGACCGTTGTGATCGGTGCCGTTCCATGTCCGCTCGTGGACTCCCGCGGACAAGTTCTCGTCGACGAGAACTCGCACGCGCTGACCACGGACGTCGTGGATCGTGACGCGCGCACGCCCGTCCTGAGGAAGCGCGAAGGAGATCGCGGTCGCCGGGTTGAAGGGATTCGGGGCCGCAGCGAGCGCCAGGCGCTCGGGACGACGGTCGCTCGGCGTGGAGGTCGCAACGTCCTGGCTCAGCATCTGCCCGAAGATCCCGAAGTTCCCGAAATCTCCGATCAACGAACCCGACCATGTCGAATAGAGGAGTGGTTCGGAGGGATCGGCGATCACGATCGGCGACACCGCCTGAGGGCGATACCCGACCGTTGCACTCGACGTGTCCGCCACGGGAAGCAACGCGGTCCCGACGACCCCGTCACGTGAGACCTCACGCGCGACGACCGTCGATTCGTAGTCCGACGGGACACCCGGTGCGGTCGACCAGGCCACGGTGAAGTTGTCGGTCGCGAAGGAATAGGCCACCGACGGGTCGCGCGCGAAGCCACCGGTGCCGACCGGGATCGTGTAGACGACGACGTCCTGATCGACGAGTGGCAACGCGGCGGCGAAATCGACGCGCGCGGCGACGATCCTCGAGATCGGGCTACCGGAGGCTTCCACGGAGACCACGTCGTAACCGACGAGAAAGCGGTTTCCGCGACTGTCGTAGGCGACGTCTGGATTGCGCTCGAGCTGGACCGGAGCGGTCGGGGTTCCGACCAGCACATCGGCGAAGGAAGGGTTGGGGGCCGCGTCGGAGTCCAGGCGTGTGGCGCGGATGCGTGGCTGCGCCGACGCTCCGACGTCGTGAGCTTCGTAGGCGAGGAGATAGGACTGCGAGAGATCGTCGAAGGCAATCGCCGGTGCGCGCGCCGATGGAAGGGTGCCCCCAGTCAGACTGCTGACGGCATCGTTGGCGCTACCGTAAAGCGCCCCGTCACCGTCGATGCGCCGCGCGAAGATCCGGAACTCGCCGTCGACCGTACCGTCCTGGAAGTCGTCGGCGTGCCATACGACGACGAAGCCGCCGTCCACGATGTTGGCCGCGACGTCCGGTTGCCCGGCGTCGGCGTTCTCCTGAGCATCCGTCGTCCCCGCGGAGCTGATGCGGAAGGGATCGCCGACGAACGAATAATCCCGTTCCATCAAGCGGCCCCAGATCTCGTACGCACCGGAAGCTGAGGTGTCGGCCTCTTCCCAGACGATCAAGGTGCGTTCGTCGACCGGGTTGTAGGCCGCGTCCACGTGACGCGTGTTCGTGCCGGCGATGTCGACCGCAACCGGAAAGAACGTCACTTGCACCGACTGCTCGAACGTGAGCCCGGCGACGCGCACGCCGTAGCGTCCCGTCCCGTCGTCCTCGTTCCACAGATAGATGATCTGGTCGTCGGTCGTGTTCGCCACGACCGCGGGAGTATGGAAATCGCGTAGCGGGTCCGACTGCGAGATGATGGCGATGTTCGCCCCGACCGGAGTCAGGCCGGCCCACGCCGTCGATCCAACGAGAAGAAGAAGCGCGACCAGGCGCATGCGATGTCCCACGGTCAGCTCCGACTCGGGAAGATGCCGAAGAGCGCGATGATGAAGTTCACGCATCCGAATGGCGAGATGGTCGACACCGGAATGTTGCCACCCGCCGACGTCGTGGTCGCCGGGCCGAGATTGGTCGTGGTCAGCTCGCCGCCCGCGTAGGGCTTGGCCGGCTCTTCGCCCGCGGCCGGGTAGAGTCCGTCGGGCGAAGCGCTCTGCCCCTCCTGGGCCGAAGCCGGATACGACACCGAATGCGTGTGCGCGGGAAGATTGTTCGTGCTCAACGTGACGGATTCCACTCCACCTTCGCTACCGAGCGCGCGGGAACTCAAACCCGGCCCCTGTCCCGGATGCATTGGCACCCGACTGCGCAGGTCCGGGAGCGCGAAGGTCGTCCGCCCGTCCCCGCCGTAGGTCGTGCCCAGGATCGAGAAGAGCGCGGAGTTCTGACTGATCGGCAGCAACTGACCGTCACAGAAGGCCCAGTTCCGCGGAGCGAAGTTGCCGGCGAACATCGTGATCTGGCCGATGAAGGGTTCGGACATGAGAACTCCCGGGGTCAGGCGCTCGGGGCGCGGACGAAGGTGATCTGGTAGGCGAATTCACCGTGGCGCGAACGACGTGCCATGGGATCGTCGGCCGGATGGACGACGGGCACGACGAGGAGCGGTGCGATGCCTCGCGAAGGATGCTCGACGTGATAGACACCCTGGGGCCATGCGGTGTCGGATTCGACATGGATGGATACTTCGCGGTACGGACCCGAGCGTCGACCCGCCGTGACGTCGGTGACGATGGCTTCGAGCTGGACACCGTCGTCGGCGTGCAACACGAGGGTCGCACCGACGTCCGCGGCCAGATCCTCGGGCTCTGCGGCGTCGAGCCGCGTGGAGGGACCGAGAAGACGAGCGATCGCGGTCGGGCCGAGAAGGGAAGCAGCGATGCCGCCGGCGACGAAATGTCGCCGGCTCCATTGGGCGTGGCTCAAGGACAGCTCCGATGGTTCGGGCGTGATCGGGCGTGGCTGTGATGCAATTGTATCAGATCGGGGCCGGTTCGTGGTCCTCGAACGCTCGAAGGCCTAGTAGGGACCTTTTCCATCCTGGTCTCGGTCGTCGAACGCACACCTCCCATGCTCGACGTGCCCGCGATAGCGCTCGTCCATCGTCTCCCGGTACCGCTCTTCGAGTTGGTGACAGAGTTCGGGCGGCGTCAACCACCAGCCGTCGTCGTCCATGCAGGCATCGATCTCCAACTCGACGACGTCACCGCCGTAGGCGCCGAAGATGCGCACCTCCGTCGGTTCGTAGCCCTCGTCGATCATCGTGCGAACGAGACCACACAACGTGTCGGAGAGGAACGACCATTCCAGCGGATCACTGGCGGCCCCTCGAAAGCGATCGACCCGTGCTTCGTAGGTGTAGGGGAGTGCATCGTCCTTCTTGGACGCGGGCATCGGTTGACCGAGCACGAGATCCTCCTCCGATCGAGAAGCATACGCGGTGACGACCTCACCATCCTCGTCGGACAGCGAGGTCGTCCGTTGGGGCGCGGGCCGTGGCGTTCAGGCCCGCGTCGTGGGTGGCGCCGCGAGCACCGGGAAATTCTTGATGACGAACAGATAGATCGTCCCTTGCAGTGCAATCAGGCCGACCGTCATGATCAGCTCCATCACGCTCGGAAAGTAGATCGCGCCCACACCGCCGTCGAAAGCCAGCCAACCGGCATCCATGCGATAGAGCGCGCCGCCGAGCAGGATGAAGCAAGCCAACCGGAACATGCAGGACGGCCGCTCGCGTCGCGATCGGTCGAGGATCAAGGCGAGTCCCGGCACCACGATCAGCACGAGCTCGAGGATCACCAACCAGCTCTGCCAGCTCCCGTCGAAGAGCCTTGCGAACTGGTCGCGCCACACGAGGTCGCCCACGCGCAATACGCCGAAGAGCAGGATGATGTAGCCCATGAAGTGCGACAGGCGGGTCAGCGTCTCGTCGTAGGCAGGTCGACTGTAGCGGCGGCTGAAGAGAATGTAGGTCGCGATCACCATCGCGTATCCCAGGATCCAGCAGCTCACCAGGAAGAGCGCCGGGATCATCGGCGTGTACCACAGCGGGTGGATCTTGTGGCCCGCGAGCAGGTACAGCGAACCCAGTGAACTCTGATGCATGGTCGGCAACAGAATGCCCAGACCGATGATCCAGGGCATGATCCTGCGGAGCAGGGGTAACATCCGACGCGAGAAGCTCGCGAGACGCGTCCTCCCTGATTCTTCCCAGCGCTCGAGGAAGGCCGGCGACAACTCGATCCACACGACGAGCACGTAGGCGGTCACGCACACGGCGACCTCGAGCAGCACGCTATCGAGGTTCCATTCGTCGAGATTCACGAAGACGCGCCAGATGTTCCACGGGCGCCCGATGTCCGCGGTCAGTGAAACGATACCCATCGTGTAGCCGACGGCGCTCGTGAGCAGTGCGTGCCGTACGATCGGATGATAGCGGCCGCGGTTGAGGATGTAGGTGACGAACGCGAGTGAGTAGCCACCCGATCCCAGTGCCGTGAGAACGATGACGTTGAAGACCTTCCACGTGCCCCAAGGGAAGACGTCGGTCATGTTCGTCATGGGCCCGAGCCCGACCATGAATCGGATGGCGACCATCAACGTCGCCAACAGACCGATGAAAGTCAGGATCTTGAAGGCGGGCGTCCAGAGACGGCGATGCACGGTCTCTTCGGCATGATGCGCGACCATGGCGGTACCTCCTGCACGAACGATGGCTCGGGCACGGGCGCTCCGCTGCGAGCCGACGCGCGAAGCACTCGCATCGGGACGGCCGGGTCGCGATCAGTATAGACCTTGGAGTTCCGCGCTCGACGGAACCGTTCCGTTCCGGCGTGGTCAATCTGCACCGTTTCGAGGGCCAGTTCGCAATCGTTCGGAACGACGACCCGCGCGCGGTGACGATCAGCCCCGCAGACGGAGAATCAGGGCGAGCACTCCCCAGAGCACGGCGCCCACGGCGAGACAGCGCCACAGGGTGCGCGCGTCGGCGGCACGCGGCTCACCGTGCAGACCGGGCATGTAGATCGCGTACATCGGCGCGATCACGGCGAAGCCGCGGATCAGCCAGCGGAAGGGGGACCTGGACATCGTCGACCTCCGACACGTTCTCGAGGTTCGATCCATCCTACGCGTCGATCTTCGGTCGGGTTGCCCGTCCGGATCAACGACCTTCACGTGCCAGGTGGCGCCGCGCGGCGTCGACTTCGTCGTGCCAGAAGTCCGCGGCGTATCCGGTGTAGCGGCGAACACCGTCCGTTTGCTCGAAGAGCAGCATTCCGTGGTCGGCATCCTCGTAGACATGGATTTCGATCGGCCTGCCCCGTGCGCGGAGCGAACGAAGGATCTTCTGCGTGCCATCGTTCGGTGCGCTCCGATCCTCATCACCGAGGAACCAGACCGTCGGAACGTCCAGGGTGTCCAGGAGCGCGACCGAATCGTAGTTCCAGTCCAGTCCCGGCGGTGCGAGGCGCGGACCGACGATCTTCACCATCCAACGGGGCCGACGCAGGAGACGATCGACGGGCGTGCCGCGGAGGTGATCCCGCCAGGGTGTCCGGCCGTAACGTTGCTTCAGAGCGTCGAAGCGTTCCCACCCGGCTTCGAATCCACTCGCGACGACGTCGATCGCGGCCACGATCAAAGAGTCGGCCGCCGCGAGGGACACGGAGTCGACGTTCGCGAGACGCAGTCGGTCGAGCATTTCCTGACGTGCTTCCTCGGCCGGCGACTCCACCAGACCGTAGGCCGCGATCACGAAGCGGACGGAGGTCATCGATGCCGCGAGGGGCGCGACCCAACCTCCCTGGCTGTAGCCCGCGATCCCGATGCGTTCCCCGTCGATCGCTGGATGGGTTCGGACGACGTCCACGGCAGCCGCGACGTCGCGGGCCAGCCGATCGAAGTCGAAGGTCGAGTCTCCACCGGAGGCGCCCGTTCCGCGCTTGTCGAAAGCGAGGACGGCGATGCCGTGCGCGACGAAGAAGTCGCCGTCGTAGAGCCAGCGACTCCCTGGCGTCTCGCCCGATCCGTGCACGAGAACGATCGCCGGGTACGGGCCGTCGCCGTCGGGCAGGTGGAGTCTTCCTGCGAGTTCGGTGCCGTCACTCGAGAAGGTCAGCCAGGACTCGCGGCCGATGCGCGTCGCGACTTCGGTCGAGGAAGCCTGGCGTGTCCAGCGGAGGGACCGCGCGAGGCCGTCCTCGCCTCGCTCGAATTCCACGGTGAGGTCGCGTGGCTCCCGGTCGGAGAATCCCGCGCCGCCGACCCAGCGGGAATCGCCGTCCGGGTAGAGCCGCCCACTCGCGCCGGTCCCGAACTCCCGGTGACGCAGCGTGCCGTCGAGGCTGGGACGGAGACTCACGACACGGCCGTCCGCGAAGCGATACGCACCGAGGAGTTCGCGGGGCGGATCGTCGGAACCGCCGCACCCGGAGGCCAGGAGACCAGCAACGACGGTCACGAGGGCTTTGCGGCGTCCGAACACGAAATCCCCTGGACACGAGACAGTACGAATCGTACTTCTTGTCTCGCGACCGGTCAAGGAGCCCACCGTGCCACGATCGAAATCCACCGCGACCTCCAAGGGACGCAGCAAGGTCCCGACGGAACTGGAGAACTGTGTGCTGGGCATCGTGGCGCAAATCGGGCCATGCACGCCGTACGCCGTGAGGCGCACCCTGGCGGAGTCGAAATCGTCGTTCTGGAGCGCGAGCGCAGGCGCGATCTATCCCCTATTGGAGCGTCTCGGCGCGGCGAAGTTGTTGAGCGTCGAGGAAGACGCCTTCGGGTCCCGGACACGCCGTCGCTATCGCCTGAGCCAGAGCGGTCGTCGAGCCCTCGAGCGCTGGCTCGCGGGTCCCGTCACCGACGATGTCGCGGCCGCGACCCACGATCCCGTCCGCACACGCGTGTTCTTCCTCGAGTTTCTCTCGACCGCGGAGCGTCGCGCCTTCCTCGACGACGCCATCGCGCGTACTCGAGCGGCTCACAGGGTCCAACACCGCGAACTCGAGCAGAACCGTTCGCGGTTCACGACATGGGAGATCCACGGCCGCGAGGGTGCGCTCGCGGAGTTGGACGCACGTCGATGCTGGCTCGAGCGGGTGCGTGAGACGATCGACGCGGATTGACGGGCGCAGAAATGGCGGTGCTCACGCTCGACAAGTCCGCCGTCGCTCCGGCAGAATCGCCGCACCCGACACGACACAAGAAGGTCCTCCATGGCAGATCTCGACAAGGCCCGCGCCACGCAGTTGGCGAACATCGAAAAGCGAACGGGCAAGTCGCTCGACGAACTCACGCGCATCGTGAAGTCGAGCGGCCTGCGCAAACACGGCGAGATGGTCGCCATGCTCGAACGCGATCTCGGCATGGGACACGGCGACGCGAACACCCTGGTCCACGTGGTGCGCCAGGCCGAAAAGGGTACGCCGGGGGACGGCGCGTCGTCGTTCGCGGAGGTCCTGGACCAGCTCTACACCGGCAAGAAGGAAGCGCTGCGACCGATCCACGAGAAGCCGCAGAAGGCACTCGACAAGGTGAAGGACCTCGAAGTCGCGCCCAAGAGGTCCTACGTGAGTCCCCGCCGGAAGAAGCAGTTCGCGACGATCGGTCCGGCGACGAACACACGCGTCGAGATCGGCCTGAACTTCACCGACGTCGAGCAAGTGGACGCCGAACTGATCGGCTGGCTCGAGAAGGCGCACGGCGCGGCCGTGTGAATGGCGACCTGTGACGCGGCACCGTAGCCGCGCGGGATCCTGCGCGGCGCGATCCGAGTTCGACGCCGCAGTCCCCTGCAACGAACCACCGACCATGCACCGACTCGTGATTCCGCTCTCCATCGTCGCATTGCTCGCAGGCTGCGCCCTTCTCGACACGCCACGGCGCGGAACGACAGGCTCGATCCTGCGCGATCGACCACGCGACATGGCGATACCGGCCGCGCTGGACTCACTACGCGTGGTGAGCTGGAACATCCAGTACTCGCAGCGGATCGACACCGCACTCGAGGAGATCGAGGCGATTCCGCACCTGAAGGGGGCCGACGTCTACCTCCTGCAGGAAATCGACACCGAGGCCGCTGCGCGACTCGTGCGAACGACCGGACTCGCGGGAGCGCACTACTCTGCGTCGGTCCGAACGCGCAGTGGTCGTGAGCTGGGAAACCTCGTGCTGTCTCGGTGGCCCATCGTCGGCGCCCGCCGCGTCGATCTCCCGCACGGTGGCGGCCTCCGGGGCGCCCCGCGGAGCGCGACGGTGGTGGACCTGAAGATCGCCGCGACCCGCGTGCGTGTCGTGAGCATCCACACGTCGATCGCGATCGTGAGTCCCGACGAGAGGATCGATCAGGCCCGTACGGCCCTGATGGCGCTCGGCGACTTCGCCGGACCGACGGTCATCGCGGGCGACTTCAACACCGTCGAACGTGGCGACGACCTCGCGCTCCGCGCGCTCTTGCGCGACTACGATTTCGATTGGGTCTTCCCCGGCACGGACACGACGGTCGATACGATGTGGAAGGAAGTCCTACTTCCCCATGATCGGCTCGACCACGTCTTCGTGCGCGGCTTCGCGGTGCGTTCCGCCGGTGTCGTTCCCGACACCGATGCCAGCGACCACCTTCCCCAGTGGGTGGTCATGGCGTGGCCCCCGCGGATCGACGCCGAAGGCGCCCTTCGGTGACGCCCTACTTCACGAGGACCATCTTGCCGATCCGCGTCTCACCCGCTGCCTCGAAGCGGTGAAAGTAGACCCCACTGGCCAACGCGTGGCCTTGCTCGTCTCGCCCGTCCCAGGCCACGACGTGCCGACCGGCGGGTCGAAGATCGTCGACGAGCGTGCGTACGTGACGTCCACGCGCATCGAAGACCGTCAAGCGCACCGGTCCCTCGACCGGGACCGCGTAGACGATCGTGGTATTCGGATTGAAGGGGTTCGGGTAGTTGTCCGCGACCTCTAGCAACCGCGGCACGCCGTTCTCCGCCACGTCCGTGACGGTGCGCAGTTCGACGTCGACGTAGTTCATGCTGAACAACCAACCGGTCTTGTCCGTGTCGGAATCGAAGTCGAAGCGCATGATGTGCACGCCGACGTCGAGAGCGACGCCCTCGACCGGGAAGGGCGTCCAGAACTGGAATCCTCCCGTGGACGGCACGTCGCGTCGACCGCTCACGTCGACGTTGTCGATCGACAGGGTGAAATTGCCGAAGCCGGGCACGGTTGCCATGTACGGAATGAAGTCGTACACACCTGCTTGCTCGACCGAAAAGGTGTACTCGATCCATTCGCCAGCGACGATCCAGTAGACGTCGAAGCCCCCTCCGGCCGCGCCTTCGAGATCGACGCCTTCATCGGGCCGGAAGGCCAGGCCGATGTTGTTCGCGTCCGCGTCTTGGTAGGCCACGCCCGGACCACCCAGATCGTAGTGTTCGGCTTCGATTCTGCCGGGTACCGGCGCCGGCACCCCCGCGAAGGGCGTTCCGTTGCCGAGCACCGTGACGAGGACGCTGTCGCTCGCGGAGAGGCCGAGAGTGTTCGTGACCTCGAGCGAGACCCAGTGCTCACCAACCTCCTCGAAGACGAACTCGACGTCTGCCTGCGTACTCGAACCCGCTTCGCCCAGGGTCCAGTCGAAACTCAATGGACGGTCGTTCGGATCGAAACTCCGGCTTCCCTGGAACTGGATCGTCAGCGGTGACTTGCCCGTGGTCTGGTCGGCCAGCAGGAGCACGATCGGCGCGTCGGGATCCTGTGTCGACGTGGTGGCCGAACCCAGAGACCGCGGCCCGACCGTCATCGAGAACCCGTCGGTGAAGGTGACCGTCCGCTCCTGCGGGCCCGCGTTGTAGGCAACGTAGGTGATGTCGCCGGCGGGATCGCGGAACACGGCGTAGGTCGGCGTGTCGGCGAAGATCGTCGTGTCGACCTGCCCCATCTTCTTCAGGTTGAAGAGCCAGTGCATCGTGTGGGCGCGCGACTCGCCGTCGAAGGGTTCGTAGTCGCTCTCGGCGAAGTAGGCCGAGAGCGCGCGGTCGGGATCACCCAGCGACAGGTATTGCCAGAGCACGTCCTGCCAGATGATCGGCGGCCCACTCCGCTCGGCCACGATCTCGTCGTAGTTCGCGACCACGTAGTCCGGGCGCCGACCCAGATAAAGCGAGCCCGCCGTGACGGGCAGGATGTTGATCCCGTGGATGAACTCCGGATAGGCTCCGAACCAGGTCGAGTGCACTCCCTTGCCACCCCACACCATCCCGATCGCGACGTGCGGATAGCTATCGGGAAAGACCTCGTCGTCCACGTCGAACCAGTACTGTTCGACCGCCGTCGTCTCGGTCGCGTGCAGGAAGATCCCCAGGTCGCGGATCTCGGTCTGGCCGGTCGCCTCGCCCCAGAGGATCGCCGCGGTGGCGAAGTTCATCGACTCCGAGCTCGACTCCTGGTTGTTGCCGTCGCCGAAGTCCCCGTGCCCGGCAGCCCAGGAATGGCCCGCGTAGGCATCGTAGGTCCGCAAGAAGGGAAAGCGATCGTCCGTGCGATCCCAGTTGTTCGAATCGCGGATCAGCAGGTTGACCATGCCACCCCAGTGATCCTGCGACGCCCACGTGCTGTCGTACTGCGCCACCGTCGCTGCGCTCATGATCGCGTAGGACGAGTGGAAGTGATGGTCGTTGATCTGGTTGTCGGCACCGAAACCCGAGGGATAGCCGGTCAGGACGTTCCAGGTCGCGTTGTACGAATACTCCTGTGCGCCGCCGACGGTGAACCAGTCTTCCAGACGATTCTTGATCTCGGCGAGGAAATGATCGCGCTCGTCCGTCGCGCCGATCTGATCGGCGATGTGCACGAGATTCGAGAACCGTGCGATGAGCTTGCCGTTCTCGTAGGTGGGGCCGACGGGAAGGGTCTCCGTCGCCGCGGCCTCGACGAGCGCGCGCAGATCGGCACGGTTGTAGTCACCGCGATCCGGCAGCGCGGGTAGTACGCCCGAGAACTGCAACTCGGTCGTGAAAGTACTCCCCGCGTGCAGCTTCATCTCACCGCGCGGAGACGCGTAGGAGTAGCCCGTCAAGGGTGACGACGTGTTCAGCCACTGATGCCGATACAACGCCGTCATCGTTTCGTCGACGCTCGTGCCGTTGCTTTCCATGAGATCGGTCTCGAGCGCGTAGGTCGTCGTCAGCGTGGCTGCTGTCTCGTCGTACTGCCAGTCGACGCGACTGTCGGTCACGAATGCGTAGGCGTGCTTGCGGAAGAGTTCCATCGTCGCCGGCTGCGCGTCGGGCAACAGCGCGATCGAAAGGTAGTCCTGGCCGTTCAGCGAGGACTGCAACGGTCCGGATCCCGTCCAGGTCGATCCCGTCGGCGCGAAGAGCCCGTAGTGGCGGCCCTGGACCGTGATACCGAGAACACCGCCCTGGTCGTACCAGGTCGTGAACCCGCCTTCCGGCGACACGACCGCGTCGCCCCCGGTCACACGGAAGAAGACGAACGGCAGGCCATGGCCGAAGGTCGCTTCCATCGTCACGGGCCCGTCGCCCCAAAGGGCCGTGGCCGTCCAGTCGCCGTAGTCTTCGGTCTCCGTGCGCGAGGCCGTGAGCCCGGCCACACCGACCGTCAACTGCAGCGAGAACGGATAGAGGAAATCGTTGGCCGCGAAGACGTGGTTCGGCGTGTGCCCGATCTGCAGACCCGTGCCACGGGCCTTCACCATGAGCGGATGCGCGTACAGCACGTTCGAGTGCGGATCACCGTAGAAGGGGTAGATCAGGCTGCTCCAGAAGTCGTTCGTCTGCGCCGGCCGCGAGAAGGTCGACGAGACCTTCGGCACGACGTTCTGACCTGAGGAGTTCTGTGGTCCGATCTCGCCCGGAGGGAGGGACGTGCTGTAGCTACCGAGGCCGACGTCGACGGACTGTGCGGAGGCGCTTGCATGGAGCAAGGCCCAGAGCGCGACACACAGGAGCAGCTGCGAACCGATCGAATTCCGGGAGACCATGGGACGATCCTCGAGTGGGGCTGGGTGGCGCCATCGAGTGCCGTAGCAAGGTCGAGTGGCGGATGACGTGGAGGGGACCGCCGTCTGCCTTCATTTTAGTCGATCAAGACCCACCAATTCAACCTCACCGGACCCGCCTCGATGCCTTCGAGCTCGGCCGGCATGTCGAACCGGCGGACTTCGAGGGTCCCGATGCCGGGATCCGCTGACTGCGTATCGTCGTCACACTCCGGCGACAGATCAGACCGGGCTCAGGTCGTTGCTGCAGATCACCATTCCTGTCCGTGGCACGAAAAGCAGGACGGAACGTCTCCGTCGCCTCGCAGATCACTTCCGTGGCACCCGGCGCAATTCGCGTCGGGGTCGCCGAGACCCGGCGCGTGGCCGACGCCGTCCTGGTTCACGGTGTGGTCGCTGGGAGCATCGGAAGGCCGAATGGGATCGTCGTCATCGCAGCCCGCGGGGACGAAGGCGAAGCCCACGACGAGCAGAGCGACGAAGATCCGAAGAGTTCGACGTGACACGGAAGCCTCCTCGAGGCGAGGGAAGGGTAGCCGTGCAGAGTGTGTCGCGCCTCGCGCTCGAAGTCCATGCCCGGAGGTCCGCACCGAACGGGCGACGGCGTCAGCCCTTCTTCTTCCCGGCCTTCGCGCGCGGCGCCCGGCCCGACTGCTTGGTTCGGACCTTGGACTTCTGACGGAGCCGTTGTTTGGAGCTCGACTTGCTGCCGGGTTTGCGTCCTCTCGGACCGCTTCCCGCGCGTCCGCCGCTCCCGGGTCCCTGATCGACCGACAGGCGGAGCGGACGATTGCACACGTGCAGCTCGTACATCGCGCGGAAGATGTCGCGCGGCATCCCATCGGGAAGATCGATCGTGCTGAAGCTGTCGTAGATCCGGATGGCGCCGATGTAGCGGCTTTGGATCCCGACCTCGTTGGCGATCGCGCCCACCAGATTGCCAGGCGCCGCGCCGTGCTGACGGCCGACCTCGACGCGGTAGCGCACCATGCCTTCTTCGGGCAGCGCAAACGACCGTGAATCGTCGTCGCGACGCTGGTCGTCGGGCGTGGACTCCGGCCCGTCGAATTCGAAGAGCGGACGCTCGGCCTGGAGCAAGAAGGCCAACGCCGCCGCTATGTCGTCCGCACTCGTTTCGTGCTCTTCCTGCACCTGCTGGACGAGTTCGCGCAAGCGGTCGGTGTCCTGCGTAGTGATCGTCTCCACGATCTTCTGCTTGAACTGCTCCACCCGTCGGTCCGCGATGTCCTGTCGCGAGGGAAGGTGCATCTTCTCGATCGGCTGCCGGGTGGCATTCTCGATCGCGCGTAGCATGCGCTTTTCGCGCGGGGACACGAAGAGGATCGCCTCGCCCTTGCGTCCCGCGCGGCCGGTCCGACCGATTCGGTGGACGTAGGCTTCGGTGTCGTAGGGGATGTCGTAGTTCAGGACGTGCGTGATGCGATCGACGTCGAGTCCACGCGCCGCGACGTCGGTCGCGACGACGAGATCGAGAGATCCGCGCTTCAACCGCTCCACCGTTTGCTCGCGCAGCTTCTGGGGTATGTCGCCGTTCAGGGGAGCGCAGGCGTAGCCGCGCGCTTCGAGCTTCTCAGCCAGCATGGCCGTCGCATTCTTCGTTCTCACGAAGATGATCATCGCCTCGAAGGGTTCGAACTCGAGGATGCGCGTCAGAGCGTCGAGCTTGTGTGTTCCCGTCACCTGCCAGAAGCGCTGGCGTGTCGACTCGACCGTACTCGTGGTGTTCGCGATCCGCACGTCCACCGGGTCGTTCAGATGTCGTTGGGCGACGCGCTGGATCTCCCTCGGCATGGTCGCCGAGAACAGAGCCGTCTGCCGCTCGGGCGGCGTGTGCTCGAGGATCCACTCGACGTCCTCGAGGAATCCCATGCGCAGCATCTCGTCGGCTTCGTCCAGGGCCAGGGACCGAAGCCCCGAGAGATCGAGCGTCCCTCGACGCAGATGATCCATCACGCGCCCCGGCGTTCCCACCACCACGTGGACTCCACGTCGGAGGCGCGGCAACTGAACCGTGATCGACTGTCCACCGTAGACCGGAAGGACGTGGAAGCCGCGCAGATGGCGGGCGTAGCTCTGAAAGGCCTCGGCGACCTGGATCGCGAGCTCGCGCGTCGGGGTCAGCACGAGGACCTGGGGTCGCGCGACCGCGAGGTCGATCCGGTGCAGGAAGGGCAATGCGAAGGCGGCCGTCTTACCGGTGCCCGTCTGGGCCTGGCCGAGCAGATCGTGGCCAGCGAGCAGCGGTGGAATGCCCTCGGCCTGGATCGGCGAGGGAACCTCGTATCCGAGGTCCTGGACGGCCCGGAGGAGTTCGTCCCGGAGCGACAGGTCGGCGAATGCCGTGGGTTTCGTCATCGAACGCTTTCGGCGCGGTGGAGGCCCGCATCGTGGCTCGATACGAAGGCAGGGCCCCCGCATGGTAGTGCAAGACGGTGGCTGGGCCAGTTTCGGCCCCGCGTTCCGCGCCCCCGTCTCGACCTCGAAACCCGCTGCACCGCCTCTACTTCGCGCCCTCGACTTCCGTCAGCCCGAACAGGTCGAAGGGCGGCTGCGCGAAGTTGTCGTGGAAGAGCATCACGACCAGCACGACGTAGCCCACGAAGGCCAGCACGACGAAAGCCTGCATCGGCGACGATTTCTGGATTTCCTGACGCTCGCTGACGTCGCAGACCTCGCCGGGGCAGTACTGCGCTTTGTCCTTGTAGATCATCCCGTAGACCTTGCAGCCGATACAGATCCCGAACGAGGTCTCGAAGAACAGGAAGATCAGACAGATGAGGCAGATGATCCCCGTGATCGGACTGAAGGAGTTCACCACGACCTGCAACGCGAACATGATCGTGGCCAGGACGATCCCGATGATCCAGGCGAATTTCTTCTGCGGCGCCCCGACGTATTCCGGCACCTGGTTGCGCACGATCCAGCGCCCGATGATCAACGACGGCGCGTAGCGCGGGTTCACGAGCACGCGGATGGAGATGTCGGTCAGGAAGATCGTCACGGCGTACTTCAGCAGTGTGAAATCCTCCCGCATGATCACGGTGAGGATGGCAACGAGCATCAGGACGAACAGGATCCCCGCCCCGGCGCGGATCTCGCGCTCGTTCAGGACGGGGATGTCGTAGCCGGGGACGGTTTCACCGAATTGGAAGACTTTGTTCATCGTCGGACTCTGCCTGGATTCGGGGGGATCGGTCGACGTCGAAAAGGATCGATCAGCTGTTCTGCCCCACACCGAGGATCCTCTTGCAGTGCGGACACGCGTAGACGTAGTGGGCCTTGATACTGCCATGCTTCACCGCGACGAGCTCGTCGATCGTTCGATCGCAGTAGGGGCATTGGGGCTGGAACTCCTTGTCCTCGCGGATCTTGACCATTGGGACCGCTGCCTTCCGTAGAGATCGGGTAAAAGGTTGCGCACCAGGGACCCTCGACCGCGCGGGTACCGGACGAGAAGAGGAAGACAATACACGAAGAACGCCTCTAGAATGGCCTCGAAACCACGAATGCGGCAGCACCGCGCCCCTCAGCCCTCCCCGCCCCGAGGAACCGACGACGATGTCCGGAACCGGAAACCCCGCGCCCGTCCGCCCGCTCACCGCGATGCAGCGGCGCGTTCTCGGCGTCCTGATCGAGAAGTCGAAGACCACGCCCGGTGGCTACCCGATGACGGTCAACGCGATCGTCACCGGCAGCAATCAGAAGAGCAACCGCGCGCCCCTGCTGACGCTCGACGACGCCGACGTCATGAACACGTTGAACGACCTGATCAACCGCGGCGCGGTCGAGATCATCGACTGGACCGGACGCGTCGACAAATACAAGCACCTCGCCTACGAATGGCTGTCGGTCGACAAGGTCGAACTCGCGGTGCTGGGCGAACTACTGCTGCGCGGCGCCCAGACGCTCGGCGAGCTCCGGGGTCGCGCGGCGCGCATGGAACCGATCGCCGACCTCGCCGCGCTCCAGCCTCTGGTCGACGGCCTGGTCCAGCGCGGCCTGATGCTGGAACTCACCCCGCCGGGCCGCGGGCAGATCGTGACGCACANTCTCTACGAGCCCGACGAAATGGACGATGTCCGCGCCGGGGCCGAAGCGGGCGCCCGGGCCGCGGGGTCTTCGATCGACCGTGCGATGCCGTCGGAGAGCGATCTCGCCGCGCTCCGAGCCGAGGTCGAAGACCTGAAACAGCGCGTGAAGGAACTCGAAGACCGACTCGGATCCTGAAGGGCATCCGTGCTAAGGTGCTCGGCTCGGGCCACGATCCCTGCTCAGACGCTCGTACTCCTTGCTTCGCCCTCTGGAAGTCTGATGCCCGTCGCCCTTCCACGCCCACAGAATCGATCACGAAGGAATCCATCCATGATGAAATTCGAACGCGCGGCCCTGCTGCTCGCCCTGGCCGCGACCCTGCTGTCGGTCCGGCCGGCCCTCGCCGACATGCACGGTGAAGCCGCGGGGATCGAGACCGCGGTGAAGAACTACGCGAACGCCCTCTACGACATGAAGCCCGAACTGCTCGACGAGAGCGTCAGCCCGCAGCTCCAGAAGCTCGGCTACATGCCGGCGAAGGACGGATCCGGCCTCGTCGAGGACTGGATGACCTTCGACCAACTCAAGGAACTCGCCGGCCACCTCAACAAGGACGGCATGTTCGATCCCGAGACCTCCCCGCGCGACGTGACCATCCTCGACCACACGCACATGATCGCGACCGTGAAGCTCGATGCGGCCTGGGGCGTCGACTACATCCACCTGACCAAGAAGAGCGGTCAGTGGATGATCATGAACGTGATCTGGGAAATGCCGTCGGAGTAGGCACCCACCCCTGCGACGGAGAGCGACGTGCAGTTCGTGAAGGAAAGTGTCATTGCGGCGTCCGTGGAAGAGGTCTTCGCCTTCCACGAGCGCCCCGATGCCTTCGCCCTGCTCCAGGCCCCGTGGGACGAGGTCGAGATCATCGACCCGCCCACGAGCCTGGAAGTCGGAACCCGCGTGGAACTCCGCACGAAGATCGGCCCCTTCTGGAAGACCATCGTGGCCGAACACGTGGCCTATGAACGCAACCGCCTCTTCGAAGACGTTCTGCGTGAAGGCCCCTTCGCGCGGTGGCATCACAAGCACTTGTTCTTCTCGCACGAAGACGGCTGTCGGCTCCGCGACGAGATCGAGTACGCGCCACCCTTCGGTTGGCTCGGACGACTCGTCGATCCGATCGCCGTCCGTCCTCGGCTCCGACGTCTCTTCGACCATCGTCACGAGGTCACCGCGCGCGAGGTCCTGGCCGACCGCAGCCAGGTCGCACGGCGGAGTGGCCACTGACGGCGCGTGACATACCGTCATACGACTTGCCGTGGTCCCGAGATGGCGGTGTCGACGCCTAGCGAATCGACTCCGTGCGCAGCGACCACTGGAGCGAGGCTTCGCACGCCGAGCCCGCGACGGATCCGTCTTCGACGATGATCGCGCCGGACTCGATCGTGCCGCAGGCTTCCGAGTCCCAGGGACCCCAACAGTCGAGTTCTTCCAGGTATCCGAGCTGGAACAGCTGCGAGCGGCGGAAGTCGAACGTGCCGCTGCCGTCGAACTCCTCGAACTCGACGAAGACCTCCACGAGGTCGGCCTCGATCGCGCGGATCGCAGCGCTGGCCACGATGTCGAGCTCGAAGGTCTCGCCATCATTGCCCAGGACCATCTCGTCCACGATTTCGTCCATCACGTAGAAGCCATCGCGGTTGCTCACGCGGATCGAAACGGTGACCTGAAAATCACCGGGCTGCAGTTCGTCGGGCCCCGGATTCGTATCGCAATCCAAGGCGACGTCGAGCCGATTGGCCGCGAGCACGAAACGCGTGACCGGCACGTCGCCCTCGGTGACCACGACCTCGATGCGATCGTTGCGTTCCCACGCCTCCGCATTCGATCTCTCGTCGAGTGGGACCGATTCCCCGAGACCGACCGGCTCGATGTACGGTCCCGGGCCACCGACCACTTCGATCAGGTACTCGGTGACGGCCTGGGCTCGCGCTCGGCTGAGATTCCGGTTGTATTCGGCACTACCGCGCTCATCGGTGTGGCTCTCGACCCGATAGGTGGCGCCGGGCAATCCGTCGAACACGGCCGCGAAACCGTCGAGAACCGTCTTGTCTGCGTCGGTCAGTGCCGAAGAATCGCGGTCCCCGTAGTCGATCCCGTCGAAGCGCAGACGACCACCCCGACCGGCCATGGGCTCCTCTTCGAACTCGGCGACGTCTTCTTCGAAGGCGCTCGCCAGATCGTAACGGCCACCGCCTCCACGGGGATCTGTCGAAGAGTCACAGGCGCCGAGGAAGAGCAGGGAGAGGGCGAGGTGGATTCGGAACGAATGGCTCAAGGTAGGCCCCGTCGGTCGGAGTCGGAAAGTGACGGCGGATCGGCCGCCGACGGTAAGACGGTCTCTGGAAAGCAACTCCGAGAGCTCGTCAGGGGGTTCTGGGCTGCAATCGGAAGTTCAACGTCCCGGTGGCTTCGCTGAACCTCACACGGACCCTCCAGTCCCCGCTGTCTCCGTCGTCCGTGGCCATGCTGCCGTCGGTGACCGGTTCGTCGTGCACGATCGTGCCTGCCGCGTCGAATACCGTGAGTTGTACCGATCCAGCGCTCAGACTGGCCGACTCGTCGACGTTGGCAGCACTCTCAGAATTCGACCATGTGTATTCCAGAGTGCCCGAGTAGTTGCCGACCCGCGATACCTGGAACTCGAAACTCTCCGCGGAATTGATGATCTCCGGTTCGATCCCCGGAGCCGCAGGATCGTCGTCACAACCGCTCGTGAGCAACGAACCCAGAACCATGAGAAGACAAGAGAAACCCTGACGCATCTTCATGAGAACTCCGATCTGAGGTCTACCAGTGGGCCGGTTGGGCCTTCGCCGGCCTCCATCGTGGAATCCGCGCAATTCGCGGACCAGACGACTCGATACCGTGCTCGCGTCTCTCGAGACCAACCCCGGGAAGTGGTACCCCGGCATCTTTCGACCACCGGAGTAGAATCGCAGAGTCGATCGGGCACGACGCCACCGAATCGACCGTGTCACGATCACTCCCTGGTGTCGACCGGCATCTCTCTCCAGGAGCCCGCCCTTGATCGGCAAGACCCTCGCGCACTGCGAGATCGAATCGCTCCTCGGCAAAGGCGGAACGCGAGAGATCTTCCGCGCGAAACCACTGGAAGTCCTGTACGTGACACAATGGGCCGAACGCGTCGAAGGGCTGCTCCGCCAGGGACAGTCGCGCCGGAGCCCCTGAGCCAACTTCACTCGCGCTCGGCCTCGAACAAGCGCAGCAGCTGCAGCTCGACACGCTTGACCTCGCGCATGACCGATGCCCTCTGCATCTCCATCCAGAACCAGATCTTCATGGCGATCACGGTGGCGAGTGCGGTTCCGTATCCCGCGGCCCACGCGATCGCTTCCTTGAGATCTTCCGCCCGGAAGAACTCGACCGCGCAGTAGACCGAAAGTCCGAGGAACAGCAGGGTCATGAGGAAGGCCATCACCGTGAAGACACGATTGCGCCCGTGGAATGCGTCCGAGAGCATCTCGTGGAGATTGGCTGCCGGGACGTCGCCGTCGACGAGCTCACCGTGTTCACGTCGCAAGGCTTCCTTGATTCTGTCGTCGAGGTCGTTCATTGCGTTCTCTCCTCGAGGGCGGCGCGCAAGCGGGCGCGCGCCGCGTGGAGTCGGGACTTGACCGTTCCGGTCGGGATCTGCAGTGCCACGGCGACCTCCCGGATCGAGATGCCGTCGAGGTGATGCAGACTGAGGATCGCTGCGTCATCGGGGTCGAGTCGGCGGAGTGCGTGCCGCAGGCACTCGATTTCGCTCTCCCGCTCGAGCTCGTCGCCCGTCGCACGGGCGTCGACGAGATCGAACGACGCCTCCGGCTCCGTTTCCAGCTGCCGCCTGGTCTTTCGACGACGGATCCAGTCACGGCTCTTGTTCGCGACGATGCGGAGCGCCCAACTCGAGAATCGGTGGGGATCGCGCAGGGTCCGAAGGTCCCGGACGATCGCGACCCAGGATTCCTGGACCACGTCACGGGCGGCTTCGCGATCGCCGGTCAGACGCACGGCGAGGCCGAGGAACCGCCGATGCCAGAGATCAGCGAGCTCGGACAATGCGCCCGAGTCGCCAGCCTGACAGCGGAGGACCAACCACTCCGTGTAGACCCGATGTTTCGTGTTCTCACTCATCTCGTGGATTCAGTCGCGCGAGAACACGAGGGGTTCGAAGAATTCTCCGGATTTTCTGGATTTCTCCCGACGAGCGGGCGCTGAGGGCGCGCCGTCAGCGCATCAGCCCCCGGCGCCAGTCCGTCACCAGGTGCAGAGGTGAGACCGACGAGTCCTGCTCGGTCTCCGGGCTACTCTGGATCGTCTGCTCGTCACCCGGCATCAGGCTGAACGTAGGACCTTCCTCAGTCGGAATGGTGGAACGCGGGCCGGCCCGCGACGCCCCGACCCTGAACGTGCCACCGCTCCCGTCGACCGAGATCGTGTGCAGTGTGCCATCGAAGGCAGAGGCGTAGATCGTGGTCCCGTCGTCGGACCACGCCGGCCACACCGCGCCGATCCGGGTCACCTGCCATTTGCGAGCCGGATCGTCGGCGGACACCACGAAGACGTCGAAGCCCTGCTCGGACAGCGCATGATAGCTGATCCATCGCCCATCGGGGCTGAACGAGCCGTAGCCCGCGAAGCCCTCGCCAGGATCGAGGAAGGTCTCGGGCTCGGACCCGCCGTCCATCGCGAGGACGGCGATGTCGATGTCGTTGGCCGCGACCGTGGATCCCTTGACGTCGACGAGCAAGGTCTCGCCGGTCGGATCGATCGACGAGGGGAGCAACAAGTCGTCGCTCTCGGCGAGGAGGGTCGGCGTGGCGTTGCCCTCGATCGGGTGCAGCAGGACGCGGAAACGTCCCTCGAAGCTATTGGTGTAGACGACGGCCGAACCGTCCGGCGTCCAGACGGCGCGCAGCTCGTCGCCGGCCGCGAAGGTCAAGCGCGTGCGCAGGCCCGATTCGATTTCGACGATCCAGAGATCCGTCGCGGCGTCGCCTTCGGTCTCGATCTGCACGACGGCGCGCCGGCCGTCAGGAGACAACCGCGGGTGATCGACGGCGCCGGACTCGCCGAAGGTCTCTCTTTCGCCGCTCTCGAGGTCGAGGAGAGTGAGAATACGTCCGGTGGAGGGACTTCCGGTCTGGAAGACGATCTTTCCGTCCTTGGCGATCGAATACACCGCGGCCGCCGAGCTCCGTCCCAGGACGGCGATGCTCTCGACCAGCGGAACACCGCCGATGATCTCGCCGTCCCACGGCCGCGGAAAGGGCGTGGCCATCAACACTCCTTCACGCACGGTCATCAACGTACCGTCGTGATACTCGGCAGCAGCCTGCGACACCGTGAGCTCGCGAACCTCCTCGCTGCCCAGACGACCGAGCCGGACCGGATAGCCGTCGCCCGCCGCGTCGTCGGTACGGACCAGGTAGACGTAGTGCTGACCGTCCGGCAGAAAGCGCGGATGACGGTGGGAATTCGCGGAGCCCTCGAGCGTGGTCAGCGGCGCGGCTTCGCCGCCGGTCGCAGCCACCCGGCTGAGGCCGACACCAGCGTCGGCTGCGAAGACGATGACGCCGTCCTCGTTCCAGGTTCCGCCCTTGCCGTTCGGTGCCGGACACAAGGTCGTGGGAGGACCGCCGGCCGCGGAGACTTTCCGCAAGCGACTCTCCTCGAGGTCGAAGAAGCCGATCGTCTCACTGTCGGGCGACCAGAAGGGATACGCCGCGTCTTCGGTCCCGGACATCATCGTGGCTTCCGGTGCTCCGACCTGGCGCAGCCAGAGCATGACCTGTCCGTCCTCGTCCCGCGCCGAGAACGCGATCATCGTGCCGTCCGGAGACAGACGCGCGGGACCGGGCGATGCTCCATCGAGGTCGAACTCGGTCCCCGCCGGCGGCGGGATCATCGCGTACACGACCGGAGCGGGCTCGGGCTCGGGCAGGAACAGCGAGGCGAGCAGTCCACCCACGACGAGTCCCACGACCGTGAGCCCGACGAAGACGGGCCAGGGACGGCGGCGCACCGCCTCGGGCGTCGCAACCGCCGTCGCGCCCAGCGTCGACAGGGCCGGACCGCCCGGCTCGAGCAGAAGACGGGCTTCACCGATGTCACGGAGCCGGTTCCGCGGATCGCGTTGCAAGCAGCGCTCGGTCAACTGACTGAGGTCGGGCGCGGCGTCGGTCGGAAGCCGGTTCCACTCGGGTTCGGCCCGGAGTACCGCGGCCATCGTGTCGCTGACGGTTTCGGCCTCGAAGAGCTTCTCGCCCACGAGCATCTCGTAGAGGATCACACCGAAGGCCCAGATGTCGGCGCGGCGGTCGACCTTCTTGCCGCGCGCCTGCTCCGGCGACATGTAGGCGGCGGTTCCGAGGATCGTACCGGCCTGCGTCATGGCCGCCGTGATCGTGGGCGACATGGACGGATCGACGTCCTCGCCGATGTCACCGAACCACGCGCGGGCCAGACCGAAGTCGAGGATCTTGACGTCGCCGACCGGCGAGACCATCACGTTCGCCGGCTTCAGGTCACGGTGGACCAGGCCGGCTTCGTGCGCGGTCTCGAGTCCCGCGGCGATCTGGGCGGCGATCGAGCGCGCCTCGTCCGGCGGGATCGCGCCGTCGCGCAGTCGCTGAGAGAGATCCTGTCCCTCGACCAGCTCCATCACCAGGAAGCGCACCCCGTCGGCTTCCTCGAATCCGTAGATCGAGGCCACGTTCGGATGTTGGAGGCTGGCGAGCGATCGCGCCTCGCGTTCGAAACGGGCTTTGCGCTCGGGGTCGTCCGACATCTCGGCCGGAAGGACCTTCAGCGCGACTTCGCGCTCGAGCTTCGTGTCACGAGCGCGAAAGACTTCGCCCATGCCGCCACGGCCCAGTTGGGCAGTGACCTCGTAGTGGGCCAGTGTTCGTCCGATCAATGGGCGTCAGCTCCGGGACCGAGAAAAGGCGTGGGATCGAGCATAGACGACCCGCCGGTCCGCGTCACGAAGACGCACGCACGCCCGACCTCTGTTATCTTCGACGCATGATCACGCTCAACTCGATTTCGAAGCAGTACGGACGACAGATTCTCTTCGTCGAGACGTCCGTCCAGATCAACGCCGGCGAGAAGGTCGGACTCGTCGGCCCGAACGGCGCCGGTAA
>JGI12109J20283_10185269_pt1 | contig 37121 bp, 40 predicted proteins | sample ElkSlonscriptome_12_FD_20283 | JGI IMG/M metagenome (IMG submission 20283)
GGTGCCATCATCACCGTTTACAAGAATGTCACCATCATCACCATTGGTCTCATAGATGTTGTCGCCATCATCCTCCCAGACAAAGAAGTTCAGCTCTTGTGCAAGCTCACCTTCCCCGTCGCCACAGGTAGCCGTTCCTTCACCGCCATTTGCAGTCTCTTCAGCATCAGTCTCAGGCTCGTTACAGCCGTTGTCGTCGCTTGCGACATCGTGGATTGCTGCACACATGTACGCATCGTTATCGAACACGTGAAGCGAGATGGTGTTCTCACCACTATCGCCCGGCTTCAAGTCGCCGTAGTTAAAGAAGGTGTGCCCCGGCCCCAGGTCGGTAAGTGTCCATGTGCTTGCACACTGGTCGCCTGCTGCCGGTACATTTGCCGGAAAGTCCTCGTTGTAGTCGATGATTGCTTGGCCAATGTTAGCGTCAGCTGCCTCGACAAGCATCTCGGCATCACCATCCCATTCAACCTGATCATCCGGTACCCACTGGTCGCCAAAGCACACCAGCCCATTTATGTGCGCCACAGAGTCGACCTGAAGGTCGAGCTCACCTGCTGCAAACACGTTGCCGGAGCTTGTCTCCTCGTCCGAGAAGAACGCGCCGGTGCCCCCCGCTACGACCGAGCCTGCAAAGACCAGGACTGCGAGGGAGAGTAGTAGTCGTCGTACATTCATATGATTGTAATTGTTAGTTTCTAAACACCAATAATACTGTTGTGCCTTGTAAACGTTCAAAACTCCCAGTCGTCGTTATGGCAAGTCTTTGCAAAGAAATACGGTATGAAAACAATGCGTACTGTTTTCAAGGAAACCCTGGATTGCTTCGCTTCGCTCGCAATGACGACGAATTTGAGCGTCTTGAACAATTACTGTTGCTGGTACTGCCAAAGAACACGCCACGAAAAACACGCCTTTTACAGAGGCGCTAGTGCGACGGAACGCTGAACACGCGGTAGTGCATATACGTCGAATGGCCGTTTCGGCGTTTAGCTGATAACCACTTCCAAGTAGTTCCCGATACTTTTCAGCTTACGGGGTCTGAGCGTAGATCTAACAGTAAGTGGTGCAATGTGTCAGGCTCAGGCCCCGAGTAGCTGGAAACTGTCGCCGCTCATCCCGGCTCGGTCGCGTGCGTGTTGGTGTGCCACACTACTCGGCCGGTCTTGCATGCGCTGCTACAGGAGCGCGTGATGGTGTGCAAGTCCTCCCAGACTTGCATCTTCATTTGTACACCCGTACCGCACGCACCACAATGTGCAAACGCTGTGTGAAAACCCCTACGTCTCTAACGTCAACAGCTGTCTGTATGTCCATGAGAATACGTATAGGTTGTGCCGCCAATACTGATTCGGACACTCATGTCTTATATATGTTCTCGCAAAACGTGATACCATGCGGAGTGGAAACACACACTGAGCACTGTGAGGCGCACGATGTATACGAACATGCAAACGAAACAGCAGCCACGTCCGGACTACGAGATGGACATCCTGATGATGCATGCCGTGCAACATCACCGGCACTAGCTCACTTTTCCGAGGTGCGCGACGTCACCGTCTGAGCAAATACTCATGTACGTGCTACCGGAGCTACAGGCGTACATCCTCAGGGTAAGCGAACATACAGTCACCCTCCTGCGCCTGGTCGCACTACTTGGCATGAGCATGGCGATGGCCTTGCTACTGTACATACTCGCTTCAAGCACGGGAACGTATATGGCAGACCGTGCCCCGGTACCACAGATCGGCCCGCCGTACCGTACAACCCTGCACGAGCACATCCGACAGACCCACAAAGGTGCACGCAACGGAAAACCCCGATAAGGTGTCATGCGTCGAAAAGTACCGGCATGCAAAAAACGACCAGTCGGTACGGACTGGTCGTTTTTCTGCGTACATGTGCCGTACGTCCCTACAGCGCGTCCACCGCTTCTTCTGCGAGGTCAATAGCTTCATCTGACAACTCGATCGCCTCATCGTAATCGCCATCCTCATACGCTTCTTCTGCCTCTTCGAGCACAATCTCTGCCTCATCCAACAACTCCTCCGCCTCGTCGACATCGTCATTATCGTCGATCGCCTCCTCAACCGCATCGTATGCATCGTCAATCGCCTCATCGGCGTCATCGAGGCGGCGTGCTGCGCGTTTCTCCTCATCATCCGCATCGTCCCCTTCTCCGATCTCGCTCAACGCATCATCAATGAGCTCTTCGACCTCATCGAGCAGATCGAACGCCTCTTCGTATTCCTCATCATCAATAAGATCTTCAGTTTCTTCCAGAAGCTCACCGGCCTCTGTGAGGTAGTATTCCGATTTGTCGGTGTCCTCACCGTCATCCTCCGCCTCATCAACATCTTCTAGCGCTTCTTCAAACTCGTCCTCAAGCTCACTGAGTCGATCCTCCGCCTCAGCACTCTCACCATTGTCACTCGCGTCCTCGTAGGCATCGAGCGCATTATCGTACGCGTGGTCAGCCGCATCGTACGCGTCTGCACTATCACCAAGCAGGTACGCCTCCATCGCCTCCATCAGGTCATCGTGTGCGTCACCAATATCTTCGCGCGCACCAATGAGTACATCGGCATCCGCCTCACTATCCTCAATCGCGTCGTCAGCGTCTCTGATCACCTTGATTGCTTTGAGTATCAGCGCCGCAGCGTCGTTCTCGTGTCGAACAGGTGCAGTCGTGGACACCGGCTTTTGCGTGGCAGCCGATGCACTCAGCGCTGTTCCCTCCGGCACGTCTGCGACACCAAGCGCACTCAACAGTGTGAGAAGCTCCTCAGCCTGTGTGCGATTCTCCGGTGAGAGTGCGGAGAGCGCGAGATTGAGGTCTGAGGAGGTGTCGAGCTGTGTTCCGGTGCTACTTAGTGTATCTTCTACACTATCTGTCTCTCCTCCCTCTTCTGCTGCTCCCTCGGTCATAATCGCTGCACGTGTGAGCGGGCCGAAGTACCCGCTCGCAGGATATACGCTGTTTGCCTCTTGCCATGCGGCGAGTGCGTCACGGGTCAAACCACCAAAGCGGTCGGTCTCATTGCCAATCGACCCGGGGCCTTCAAGAGCCACTGTGTACCCGGACTCGTTTAGATACTGCTGTAGACACAACACATCATCGCCTTCGTCGCCGACATCCAGGTCGCGATCAAATGTACAGCTCGGCGCGGCATGCGCTGGGAGCGCAAGTGTGAGCGCGAGCGTACAAGCTGCTACTGCGAATAATAGTGCTCTTCCAATTTGTGGTAGTGCTGTAATGTGCATACGCATGTCGATGATCATCTCGCGCAGGGTTCTACACGAGTATTGGTAATGTGTTCCCATCAGTATACCGCATTCTATACATACACAACATGCGCCCCATGATGGGGGCGCACTCGTTTCAAGTCTCATACTCCGGAAACAGAATAGGCGGGTCGTAGTGGTGCAGTGCGCAGATCCATGTCAGGTCAAGAATCTCATATTCGTCGACCGCCGGTGGCACCACAAGCTCCGCGTTCGCGGTACGAACCCCATAGCCGCACCATTTCATAATACCCAGCACCTCGCGCGGCGTGAGCATGCAGCCAAAGCACTCGCCCTGCGCAACAACGATACCCGGCGAGTCATCACTTGTGCGGTTCGGACAGCTTTGCAACGTCCGGCTGTTCCGAACCCGGCGAACATTGAGCCAGTACTTCACGGCACTGGTGAAGTGGTCGAACATAACCACTCCGCGATCAACACATACACCGTAGCTTGTGCCAGTTGTTACCGTGCGCATACAACATACTCCATACCGCTTACTTACCCTAGGCAACGATACTACCGCACGCACGTGGGTGCAAACTAGCGCCCACGATCACTGAGCCAGCGCTCCGCAACCCCAATATCCTCCGGGTACCCGATAGAGCACCAACCGGTATGCTCAACGACTCCAACCGGCGTGTCACACGCAAGGCCGGTGACCATGTCTGTTAGCCGCAACTCATCGCGGTGCGGCGGTATGTAGTTGAACACGCGCGTATCGAGTACCATCGCGCTTGTACTCACCAGGTTGGTCGGTGGTACATCCGGTTTCTCTTCGATGCTCGCCAGAGACCCATCCTGCGCGAGCGAAAGCACCCCAAACCGCTCAGGATGCTCACTGCGTACCGCGAGTAAGCCGAGCGGTACCTGCGCCAGTCGCAAAAGGCCTGTGGGGTCGTGAAGATCGTCTGCCGGCAGCACAAAAAAACGTTCGCGCAATTCACCGCGTGCCGCAAGGAGTGCGCCACCTGTGCCATCCGGAGTACGCTGCTCCACAATACGCACCGACCGGTCTGCGTACTCGTTCCCCAGGAACGCACGCAGCATGTCCCCTCGATACTTCACGACCACGACCAGCTCGTCCACCATGGCGGGAAGTGCGTCGATGATGTGTGCAATGATCGGACGTCCGGCAACCGCAACGAGCGGTTTCGGCCTGTCTTCTGTGTACGGTCGCAACCGCATCCCCTGCCCGGCAGCCATAATCACGCATTGCATAGTGCGGTAAGTGTACGTCATCCACAAAGATACGTAAATGAACAAGCCCTGATGCACGCAGCCATGCACCGACACACGACAGCAGATCATGCAGCTGCTACATGCACGGAAAGCAGTGCAACACTGTCGGGGCACACAGGTCGCCGCATGCGTCGGGAGTTTGTTGCAGGCTGCAGCACTACCGAGCGCAAGCCCCGCACACTATCGACTTTCAAGATACTCGTATGCGGGTTTTTTCGTGCCATCCGCACGAAGTATCCCGAAATGCAGCTCCTTGTCATGCTGACTCGTTCCAAGGTCTTTGTAGCTGTACCAAAACAACGGACCGGTATGCGAGATCTGCGCGTTCTCCTGTATCGCATCAGCAAGGATATGGCGCTGATATGCCTCAGTCACATGATCCGGTACCGGAAAGTCGTGCTCACTACTCTCAGCGACACTGCCGGGGCCACCGGTCGGTGCGCCGTACTCCGTAAGCCAGATCGGCACCGTACCATCGCCGTTCTCACGCATGATACCCCGCACACTCCACTCGGTTTCTTCGATCTGCGACCATGGACTCGATGCCTTGTAGTAGTGTGGTGCGAGCGGATAGCTGTATGGGTGGTACCCCAGCGCATCGAAGTACCCTTGCACACCGTGCTCGTACATCTGTTCCACGAACTCGCGTGCACTTACGTTGCCACCCTGCGTCGCAACCGGGGCAAGGCCTCCGGAGATCACCATCGCATTGGGGTCAACCTGCTTAATGGCTGTGTACGCGGCTTTCAAAAGTGCTGTGTACCGGCTCCCGCTCGCACCGGCAGCCCAGAAGAGCTGCATGTTTGGCTCGTTCCAAATCTCGTAGGTATCGACCCCCATTGGGCCGTACCGCTGCACCGCCTCGGCAGCAAACTGTGCAAAAGCCTGCGGGTCGGCCGGCTCACACTTCTTTGTCGAGCGACAGGTGTCTGCACGCGCCCACTGCGGGGTGTACGTGATAAGTGCGAGCACCTCAATATCACGTGCACGCGCCTCACGCACCACCCGGTCAAACGCGTCCCACCGATACCTCTCTTTGCTGTGGGGCTGCACGGTGCTCCATGCAAGATCGACACGGATCCAGCCAACCCCAAGTGACGCAAGATCATCAAGATGCCGCTCAAGCTCTGTCTGACTTAGTACCGAGAGCGTCTCCCCCATTGCCATCCCTAAGCGTGTATCGAGCACGTGCGTTCGATCTACCACTGCGGGCGGAGGCGGTGTTTGGTCCGGTTCATTCGGGCGTGCGAGATCATTGCCTGCTTCATCCGGTGTTCGTATGGCTTCGTCGTCCGGGGTGTAGGTACCGCCACCCACATCACCCTGTGCACCATCAACCAGATCCGCACCAACACCACCATCCTGCCCTCCCGTGTCGTGGTCGACCTGAGTGCCAGTGGGTGGCGGTGTTGCGGCGTCGCCCTCTTCCGGTCGAGTGACCGCACCCCCATCATTTTTTACAACGTCGCCATTGTCTGCTGCCGGCACTTGTGGTGGTGGTGTAGTTTCATGCACATCTCCCATTGCCAAGTGATCTACCCATACTTCAATAGCTCCCCACACCGTAAGCCCGACCACAAAAGCCATCCCCATGAGCATGAAAACCAAGCGACCCAATCGCACATGATGGTGGTGCTCTGATGCGGATTGCAATACCGGGTGCTGTTGTGCCGGCACACCACCCTCTTCAGGCGGTGTGCGAAGGTCTAGGTTGTGAGGCGAACGATCTTGCATATTTGTGCAGTATACATGCTTATACCCTACTGAACACGAGTCAGAGATATGGTAAAGCCCCGCTAGTGCGAGGCTTTAAATTTGGATGCGCTATGCTGTTGTTTCTGTTTTTGTGCGCTGATCTATTTATGGCTGATCAGACCGAAAGAACTGAAGCAGATACTAAATGGAATTTATCGGCTTCTAGGTGCTAGTATACGCGACACAGATAGCAGTGCAAGTTTGACTTATCCACAGCATCGTGCGTTACTACCCATGCGGCAACTCCCGCATACAAGAATACACGTCTTGGATACGCCGCACCTCACACAATATGAAAGAACGATTGCTCACGCTCTACAGGAACAGCCTCTTCCAAAACTCACTGTACCCGATGCTCGCAACGGGAGTCATGGCGGGGCTTGGCTTCTTTTTCTGGCTACTCGTCGCTCACCTCTTCGACGATGCGCAGGTGGGTCTTGCAGCGACCCTCATATCGGTCATGAACATGATCGCAGCACTGTCATTGATCGGTTTTGATACTGCAACCATACGCTTCCTCGCACACAGTGAGGATAAGAACGAAAGCATCAATACGGGCTTCTCGGTAATTTCGCTTGCCGCCCTTACCCTCTCCACGGGTTTCGTATTGCTTGTCGACCTGCTTAGCCCCGACCTCTCGTTCATCGCAGACAGCGCAACTGCGATACTCATGTTTATTGTGTTCTCAGTGTTCTCATCACTCAATATATATACCGACGCCATCTTCCTAGCTCATCGCAAGACCAAGTTCACCTTCTGGATAGACACGGCGTTCAGTGTCGTGAAAGTCGGACTCCCCTTCCTCTTTGTTCCCTATGGTGCACTTGGAATATTCGCCGCGGCGGCCGGAGCGCAAGCACTCGGTTTTTTGCTATCGTTGTTCGCGCTCGTGTCTCACTTCAACTACCGACCCTCGCTTTCGTTGGATACCACTATTCTCCGTCGATCATGGTCATACAGTGCGGGCAACTACATCGCAGATGTGTGCAACTTTCTCCCCCTTGCCGTATTACCGGTGGTCATCACAAACGAACTTGGACCTGACAGTGCGGCACATTTCTACATCGTGATGATGATTGCCGGCCTCCTCTACGTCATCCCGCAAAGCACCATGCGCTCGCTTTTTGCGGAAGGCTCGTTCGAGGAGGGACACATCGCACAACTCGCACAGAGCTCGCTGCGTACGACCGCCGCCTTTCTCGTACCGGCCATGCTCACGCTCATCGTGTTCGGCGAGCTCATTCTCGCACTCTTCGGTAGTAAGTACGCAAGTGGCGGCATTTCGTTCCTGTATGTTATGACCCTCGGCGGTATTGCAGTCACCGCCTTTGCACTGTACGGTGCCCTCTTTCGCCTTACCCACAACATCCTCTCCCTCATTGCCCGGAACGCGGTGTACGCAGTTTCGATGTTTGTACTTGTATACTTCCTGCTCCCGCACGGCCTGCTCGGCGTTGGTATCGCATACGTATCGGCTAGTGTGCTTGCGAGCATCGTCAGCCACTTCCTCCACCATCTCCAGACATGGTACCTTGCGCGCCCCCACCATGCAGGCAAGGCACCGCAACCTTTCACGCTCGACGGCCTCTCGGCGCGGACAAGTCACGTCCTGCACGAACGAGTCATCTGGCCACTGAAGGCATGGGGCGATGCGCACCTCGCACGCATTCGCTGCCTATTCAACCACACCGGCACTCCAAAGCGCGTTCTGTGTTACCCGGAGCTACCCAGGTGGTACCATGTGCTCTACAAGGTAGCCCCGCGCAACTGCTGGCAACTCCACAACGACCCGAGTAAACTGACCGATCTCGCCTTCTACTTCAAAGACACCACCGTGCGACAGTCGCTCGATGCCACACCAGTACCGCACAACATGCGCATTCTAAATGCCACCTGCCTCGACATCAGCAAGCGACATGTCGACGAGGTCATGGGGCAGATCTTCGGGTACACCATGTCCATCGACCCCACCACATTCAAGGGGCGCTGTGTGCGAAAATCGGACACTAATGCGGTACACGACGGAACACTTATCGACTGCCCCACGGCGCGAGAGGACGGGTACGTGTACCAGCTCTATGTCGACACTGCGACCGGGGATGGGCGTGTGTACGACCTTCGTATACCCATTATAGGCAACGCAATTCCATTCGTGCTAAAGCGCTACAAGAGCACGGAGGATATGTTCGACGAGACGATTGATATAGAGTTTCTGGAGACACAGGATGCATTGAACGACGACGAGCAAACAAAGGTGCTCGCCTTTGCACGCGCCATGGGGCTCGACTATGGCGAACTCGACGCCTTGCGAAGTAATACCGATCAGAAGCTCTACCTCGTCGACGTAAACAGCCACCCAAGTGGCCCTATCGGCCCACTGTACCGGGATACGGTACTCCTTGAGCGCTGGTACCATGCACTCGCCGACACGATGCAGCGCGAGTTTGTACACCACACAACCATACACTGATGCAGTGCACCACGCACCGCACTAGTTCGGCGCTGCGGACGTGGTTCGTATGACCTGACGGCGATGCTCCGCAATTGCCTCCTGGTAGAGAGCTTCAAGTCGTGTCGTGTACTGCTCAATCGAGAATAGTGTAGCGTGCCCCGCGGCAGCGAATGCCATTGATTCACACACAGTGCGGTTTTTAAGTAGTGCGGTCACTGAGGTCGCGAGTACATGCGGGTCACCGGGCGGTACCAGGTAGCCGGTCACACCATCCCGCAACCACTCACTCATGCCACCGACACCGGTCGCAACCACCGGTCGACCCACGCTCATCGCTTCCACCCCAACCTTCCCAAAAGGCTCCGGCCAGATACTCGGCATAACCACCAACGTTGATTGTTTGTAGAGCGCGTAGAGGTCGTCACGTGTCCGATACCCAACAAATCGCACCGCACTGCCAAGCCCGAGCTCTGTTGCGAGCGTGCGCAACTCTCGCTCATACGAACCGGTACCGGCCACAACAAGTCGCGCGGTTGGTATATGCTTCCGCACCTCCGGAAATGCAGTGAGCAAATGGTGCACTCCTTTTGCAAACTCAAGTCTCCCGACATACAGCACTGTGGTGCGCTCTTCAGGCAATGGTGACGGTCGAAAGAGTTTTGTCGCATTCGGAATACATGTCGCTTCCACACCTTCTCGATGCAAGAGCTCGAGCATGTAGGTACTCATCACCAACACACGATCGACATGCCACATGCCACGGCGATAGAGCGGCACGGAGAGGAGTGCGTGATACAGGTAATGCAACATTCCGAGTAAGGAGAGGTTGCGTGCTGATGGAATGGCGGTCTGGTCACGAAAGAATCGTTGCGGAAACCCCCACACCAGTAATCCGCGTGTATAGTCTTCCGCCCCGTGCACGGTGAAGATGGCAGGGACAACACTGGTCGCAAACAGTACGGATGCCGAGGCTTCGTACGTCGTGTGCACCTGGATAACATCGGGGGCAAAGGACTTTATCTCGCGCCGCACGACCCGATATGCATCGGGGTTCCAGAGCCGGACAAATATCTTACCCAAGAATGAGTGATGCGAACACGCACGGTACGTAACATCCGAAAACCGTCGCACATCCGCCGGCCCCGCATCACTCGCGATCACCCGCACCTCATGGCCGCGTGCGCGCAACACTTCATTGGTGAGCACGATACCGGTCTCGGCACCACCGCTCTCATACCCCAAACTTGTTATTCGTAAGATCTTCATGCTGTTTATCGAAAAATGAGTACGTCGCCGTTGGTGTAGAGGAGCTCTTTTTCCTGATACAGAAAGTCGAGCGGGTACGCGTACTTGATCGTGGTGCCATCATGCACCACAAATGCCGTACCGCTATATTGTATCGCAGGCGTCACAAATACGTACGCACTCTTGTGCACGAGCCCCGGGTACACATCCCCGCCGACCGGACCCGCCATGTACGCGCGCAACTTCTTCGCACCAAAGCGGTCAGACTGGATAAGCGGGTACACCCCCTCCTCTGCACGAACACGTTCACGCTCATACAGCAACCACTGGATGGCCTGATGCTCGCTTGATTCAGTCACGTAGTGCTTGTAGTCATCGCCAACGCTGTTGAGATGTACTGCGGGCAGGTTTCCACCTACGAGCTGCGTTACAAACCCACTACTGTATAAGAAGAACAGTGTGCCCAGCACCATCGCAGTGCCGTATGCGTAGCGCATCCTGTCGCCCGCAGCGAGCGCACCACCACTCACCAGACGCGTCCAGCGCTCTGCGAGTCCACCAAACCACCACCCTACCACAAGCATCCCCAGCACAGAGAATGGTGCGAGAACAATGAGTGACTGTTGGAGCGCCCGGAATACCCCATACTCCTTCGAAAGAAGCGGTAACCCGATGCACATCGCAACAAACGCGACAGAGCTACCAGCAAGCAGTGCATGCTCAAGGTCGACCTGCTCAGCAAATCGCCGTCGAAATACAACATATACCAGACCAACAATAATAGCAATCTGCACCACTTTGGCGATGAGCTGCCCAAAGAACGTTGCTGCATCAGTAAAAACGATCGGCCCGATCGACCATGCACCCACCGGCGTTACCGGCAACTCAAAGGTGTCCAGTGTCACGTGCGGAAATGACGCGTACGTTGTTGTTGCGTAGTACTCACTCGGTGCCGCAGCGCGGCGCGGCTCTACCGCATCGCGCAAGTAGTCCTCAAGGGTCGTTTCAGCTTCCACCCGTCCGAACGAAAAAATTGAGAGTACATCCACCGAATGGGTCTCACCCGACACATCGCCACGCAATGCTGCAACAACCTCTGTCGCAACACTTTTGAGGTGCCCGTCAGTATCGGTCAGCACCGAGGTCCAGAGCGCACTCAAAAGCATGAGCACGAGCACCATCTTGACCGTGATCCGTCGCGGCACCACTTCCCCATCAACACTATCCCCGGGTAACACGAGTGCGGTGTGCGCACACAGTGCGCGGACACGCTCAATACGTACCAAGTGCAGCACCAGACTACTGAGAACAACCGTGAGCGCAAGCACGATAAGCACCGTGTACGTGGTCGAGTAGTGGGAGAGCACGATACCACCGCCAAACAGTACAAAGAGCACGCGGCGCAGCTTGAGCGGTGCCGTATCGAGAAACAGGGTGTATACGAGAAGTGCCAGAAAGAGGAATGCGATCTCCTGCCGCACAAGAAAGGGCATATCTTGGAAGAAGGTTGGAAAGGAAAGGTAGAAGAATGACCCAAGGAATGCGAGCTGAACCGACATCCAGCGGCGAGCGAACAGATACACAATGACACCACTGACCGCGAACACGAGCTGGTAGAGCACTTTATATACGTACGGGCTCGGAATGTGGAGTATGTTCGCAAGCAGGGTTGGAAGTATGGTAATAGACAAGCAAGCATTGTAGGCATCTCGATACACCGCCACACTCCAGTGACCTGCATCCTGTGCGAGCTGAAACACAAAAAACTCACGCTGTATGTCGTGCCCGCTCACGTACCATCCACGTAACGAGGTCATGAGAAGCAATGCAAGCCCGATACAAAACACCGCAATGGGCACCACGTGTGCTCCAAGACGCGGTGCAGCACGCATGAGGAATAAACTATACACACCGATCGCCACAAGCATGAACATGGTGATACCATTTCCCTCACCAAGGTTCTGCCGCAGTGCCCCAAACACGGCAAGGAATACAAAGGCGACGGGCGCGACTATGAAGCCGGCATCACGCGCAGTATCGGCTATCACGAATCGCGGCATGGTGACGCGCACACCACGTACCTGCCACCACGTAAGTGCAAACAGTGTGAGGAAGAGCACCGAGAATAGCCACGCCATAGGGATGGCATCGAGTGGCCGATCTACCCCAAACCACGGCAACACTGTGTTCCCAAAGAGGCCGAGCAGCATGAGAATCAAGACCGAAAACCCAACAGCAAGCACAGCGCGCGCAGCAAACCCAAGTTTCGGCAAACGAAGGAGCACGAGTACGAGCGCTCCCGGCACCACAAGCATGAAGGGTGCGCCGACAAACCATTGGAGCCAAAGCGGATTGTAGCCGGTGATGGCAAATGCGACGAGCAAAAACCACGTTATGAGGAGTGCGTAGATACCCTGCTGCTGCGATATGGAAAACTGCTTCATAGACACGGCTAGCTACCACCCACCTGAGACCTGCCGGAGACAGCCATGTACACCCGCTCTACCTGATCTGCTACAGCCGGCCAGCGGTACCGGGCTGCACACCGAACACTCTGTGCTGCGAGCTGCGCACGGCGCGACGGATCGTAATGAAGTTCAGTGAGTGCGGCAGCGAACGTCTCATCCGACGGCTGCTCGACGAGCACCCCTACCCCGCCGACGAGCTCACGAATACCCACCACATCGCTCCCCACAACCGGCAAACCCGCCGCCATAGCCTCAAGCACGGTAAGAGGCATGCCCTCTTTGTCCGACGGCAACACGAATACATCACTCTGTGCGTAGTATGCCCGCACCCCACCGGGAGTCTGAGCACCGGCGAAGACTACCTTTTCGGGACAAAGATCATGTGCAAGCGCCTCAAGCTCCGAGCGCAACTCCCCATCACCGACAATCGTGCAACGAATCGGAAAGCGACACGCAGCTACCGCACGGATAAGCCGATCAACCCGCTTCTGGTTCGTAAGTCGCCCAACGAATACGACATCCATCACCCCATCGTCATGCGGTACATGGTGGGCAGGGTCGTACGCATCACTCACACCATTGGGAACAATATGTAGTTTCTCTGTACGCACACTGTAGCGCTCGGCGACAAGGGTGCGCTGCTCCTCTGAGAACACAAGTACCGCATCGGCACGGCGCAATACAGGAGCGAGTATGTAGCGCTTGTAGTACGGAAACAGAAAACCAAGCGTACCGGACGGTTCAACATCCAGGTGAAACTGCGCCACGAGCGGGAGGCGGCGCAGCCGGGCGGCAAGCAACGCTACTTCGGGAATAAGCGCCTGGCCAATATGCACGTGGAGTATGCTGCGTTTCGGGAGCACAAGCAAGCGAAGTAAGAGTGCCGGCATAATCGGTGTATGTGCCAGGTACAGCGCCCACAGGCGACGTACCGACAATCCCGCTACACGCTCGGCGCGCGGCGCATCGCCGGCACCAACGCGAGAAGTGAGCACCTGCGTCTCATACCCGCGACGCACCGACTCACGTGCAAGCTCCTGTGCCACCACCTCCATGCCGCCCAGGTGTGGTGGGTAAAACCCTGCAACATGCACAATAGCCGATGCGTTCCCGGTGTACTGCGCGTAGCGACGCAGGTAGGACGCAGCGCGCTCACGCCACGAGAACGTCCCTTCAACACGCACGCGTCCCGCAGCACCGTACGCCCGCCGTACCGAAGCATCAGCCACGAGCATGCGCACGTGCTGTGTGAACGCAACCGTGTCGCGCGGTGCAACAAGATACCCCGTCTCTCCATGCACCACCATATCACCAATACTCCCCACATGTGTCGACACAACCGGCAGTCCTGATGCCATCGCTTCAAGTATGACCGTAGGGAAACTGTCATTTGTACTCGGCAACACGAACACGTCGCTCTCACGCATCACTGTCGCGAGCGCGTCGTGGTCAAGGCGTCCGACAAAGTGAACCGCATCCTGACACTGCACCTGCGCCGCCTGACGCTTGTACAGGTATGTCAGATCCCCGTCTCCCACCACGGTAAGCTGCACATCAAGCCCCTCGCTGCGCAATTGCGCAAGCGTGTCGATGACCTGACCCAACCGCTTGTGCTCTTCCCCGCTCTTGAGCCCGCCGATTGCAAGCAACATGCACTCCGTTGTCCCGTCCACACGATCAGTCGGGAAGAAGCGCTCACTATCCACCCCGGGAGTGAGCGTCTCAGCCTTGTGTAGGTGCTGTGACACGTAGCTGGTGCGCACGAAATCGGACGAACAGCCGATATATCGTGCACGTGCAAAAAGGATGCGTAGGAACGTATGCTCATAGATCCACGCAATCACATCCATAACGAGTGCACCTTTCGCCAAACTGCCCCCATGCTGCGTCACAATGAGGGGCACGCGTATGTCGAGCGCCATCACAACGATATCCTGCAACCCGGGGAGCGCCGCATGTATATGAACCAAATCAGGCCGCACCTCCCGCAATATACGACGCACCATACCAACCCATCGCAACGAGAGCGGCGTATTCGAAACGCGAAAGTCAACAGGAAGCCGCCGTACCTCGACTCCCTCAAATGTCTCAGTTGTCTCCACCTGCTCCTCGCCGGTCGTAAGGACGACAATGCGGTACGTTCCTTCTTTCACGCACGCTTGTGCGACCTCGTGTGCATAGCGTTCAAGCCCGCCCGTATGCGGCGGATAGTATGGAGCAGCGATCAGTATCGTTTGTGCTGTGCTCATACGACATCTTTGTTCTCAGCATACACGACGTCTCTATGCCCACCAATGTGCGCAAGTACGCGTTCGAGCCGTTGCCAGTCGTCATGTTCGTCCACCTCCCAACTGTGCCCCCAAAGATGAAACACACCACCCTGTTCATGCACACGATCAAACAGTGCGATCGCCTGCCGATCCCAATGGCGATACAGTGGGAAAAATCGTTTCAAGTTGAACCGCGCCAGCACCAGCACACCCCATATGTCGAGCCAGTGGTCATATGTATGCACACTCGTATGCATCTCGAACGGATCCTTTGGTGCTCGGCACACGAAACGCCGCACGGTGCGCGCGAGCGCAAAACCTGCATCGCGCGCCATCTGCGCATGACGTTTTTTGTGTTTACCTGCCGGGTAACAGAAGCTCGTCACCGAATGTCCCACAACACGCTCAAGGTGTGCCTTACTCTCTACAACCTCTCGCCACGCGTCCTCAGGTTTGAGTGCGGTGAGGTGCCGGTGACTCATAGTGTGTGCCCCTATCTCGAACTGCTCATCGAGCACTCGAACCTGTTCATCCGTTAGGCGATCTTGCTCGCACAACTCTCGATCGCGTGGCGCTACATAGAACGTACCTTTGATGCCGTGCTGCACAAGCATGTCTGCAAGGCGCAGGTCGAGCACATGACCATCGTCCCAGCTAGTGGTGACAACGACCGATGCCGCAGCAGGGCCGAACGAAAGTGATTGATAGAGCTCCCGCATAGCGTCTATATACTCGTCACGATTGAAGTGTTTTTCGACAACTGCACGTGCATACGCACCCATAGCACGCATGCGCTCCACATCCGCCGCAATGGCGACGAGTGTGGCACGCACGGACGATGCGGTACGTTCAGTCCGCACGAACAGCTCAGTATCGAGCGCATACTCCTCGTACCCCGGCTCGTTTGTTGTTAGAATAGCAAGCCCGGATGCCATTGCTTCCTGCAAGGAGAGCATCCACGTTTCTCCGACACTCGGCGCCGCGAACATATCCATGGCGGGCATCAGGTACGCAATTTCCTCAGGGGTACGTTGCCCAAGCACGTGTACGTGCGGCGCATTGTGAAATGCCGCTGGCACATCCTCGGCCCCCACAAACACAAGGTCGTAGGCTGGGTCACGTGCATCAAAAAGTATCTGGTACCCTTTTTTGTCCACAAACCGCCCAACGTAGAGCACAAGAGCACGATCCTCAGGCAGTCCGAGCGCATGGCGCCGTGCACGCCGTTCAGCTTCGTCGATCGGCGCGAACGTCGCAAGGTCTATGCCGTTATGAGTAGACACAACACGGGTTGGATCAACCCGCTGCGCAAGGACGAATGATCGCACGCCACGTTGATATGTCACCACACGCTCGGCACCGCGCAGTATTCGTCGCCCCCAGAGGGCGTACACCGCGCGCTCAAGCGCCACAACCACCCTGCTGCCATGTGCAACGAGCGCAACGTGCTGTGTCACCACAACCGGTCGCCGATACAGACGTGCGATCAGGTAGGCACAGAGTGAGCTTAGGTAGAACACATCATGAATGTGCACCACGTCTGCACGCCGCACCTGTGCAACCAATCGCATGAGGAGTGCTGGGGAAAATAGTGGATACGGCACACCGAAACGCTCGAGCGGACTCCACGCACGAACACGCACAACACGCACACCGCGCGCGTCCACCTGCGTGCCGGCAACGTCACCTAACGCACTCGTGACAACGGTCGTCTGATGCCCCTCCTTTGCGAGAGACTGTGCCTGGTGCTCTGCAACCGCCTCAATACCACCGACGTGTGGCGGATAGTAGTGCGCGACTATGAGGATGCGTGGGAGAGGTGCCATACGCAACGTGGGGGGCTTACGCCCCCTGCCCTTCGGTGGTGATACGATAGATACGAGGTGTATGGGTGCGCAGTACTACCAGGAAGCGCCGGAAAAGATGCATCATGTTCACGTACCCGTCCCGAAACGCATTGAGCTTAACTTTCCCCACCCGCGCGCGGTAGGTCACAGGCTCCTCGGTACAGCGATACCCTTTGAGATACGCTTCAAGCTTGAGTTCCTGAGAAAACGCCATGCCTTCATGTGTTGCACCCACTGCCGGCCAGATAGTACGGCGGAATATCCACATACCAGATTGCGAATCGCGAAACGGCCAACCAAACAGCACCCGCATGGTTTTAGTAAGTACCCAATTCCCAAACTGATTCATTGGAGACATGACACCTGGCCGCAACATACTCAGACGGTCTGTCGTCATAAAGTCTATATCGCGGCGCACGAACGTATCTAGCAGCGCAGGTAGTTCATCGAACGGATACGTCATATCAGCATCGCCGGTCACAATAATATCTCCGGTTGCATGAGAAAATCCGGCCTGGTACGCGTTCCCATACCCACGCCTCGACTCTTGCACCACAACCGCACCATGCTCGCGCGCGATCGCAGCTGTCCGATCTGTCGATCCATTGTCCACAACCACCTTCTCAACCGCAAAACCTCGCGCAGCAAGTACGTCTTCCGGTACAAGCGAAAGCACAGCAGCAATAGCCTGCTCTTCGTTGAGCGCAGGTATCACCACTGAAACTGTACACATAGATGATTGCGTCATGGTAGTAGGTATATAGCTCTAAACAACAAAACGATGCCGTAAAGAGCATCGTGTCGTCGTGCATGAGCACACGTACTCATACTACCACAAACGCACCTTGACGTCAAGGTGCGTTTGTGTTTGTTGTAGGATTGTGATGCGCCCTACTTAACCTCGACTCCGATACTACGAGCCGTCCCGGCTATAATGCGTGATGCCTGTTCCACATCGTCAGTGTTGAGGTCTTCAAGCTTGTCCTGCGCGATTTCTCGCACCTGATCCATCGTGAGAGTGCCTGCCTTCGAAACAAGATTCTTACCTGAACCTTTGTCCTTGCCGAGCTTCTTCAGAATCATGCGGCTTGCAGGTGGTTTTTTACAGATGAAATCGTAGCTACGATCGTCGTACACCGAGATAACAACCGGGACAATGTCGCCCATCATCTCTTTGGTCGCATCGTTGAACTTCGTCACGAACTCACCGATATTAATACCTGCCTGACCAAGCGCGGGGCCGACCGGAGGTGCGGGGTTTGCCTTCCCTGCGGGAATCTGGAGCTTTACCTGCTTTACTACTTTCTTTGCCATAGTGGAAGGATACTACATCAAATTCGCCGAACCTGCAAGAAATCGAGCTCGACCGGCGTTTCGCGACCGAACATCGGCACGAGCACTTTGACCTTGCCACGCTCCTCGTCAACCTCACCGACCTTGCCCTCAAGCTCCTTGAACGGCCCATCAGTTACGACGACCGCATCGTCGACTCCAAGGTCGATCTTGTGCTTGACCGTATCGGACTGCATGCGTTTGAAGAGACCATCAATCTCCTCCTGCTCAAGCGACACCGGCTGCACACCACTACCGACGAAGCCCGTCACACGCGGCGTATTGCGCACAACGTACCAGCTGTTTTCGTCGACAATCATGTTGACGAGCAAGTACCCCGGGTAGATCTTCTCTTCCTCCTCAACGCGCTTGCCCCCCTTGATCTTAATCTTCTTTTCTGTTGGCACAACGACATCAAATATTTTGTCTTCCATGCCCATACTCTCAATGCGCTGCTTCAGGTTGCGCTGCACCGCCTTTTCATAGCCTGCGTACGTATGGATCGCGTACCATGCACGCTCAGTTGTTGCCTCAGGGGCTTGTGTTCGGTCGTTCATAGTGATTTGTACTGCGAGGTTAAATTAACTCAAAAGAAAGCCGAGTCCGCGGGTGAACAAGAAGTCGAGTGCACCGATATAGAGCGCGGTTACAAGCGAGATTCCAATGACGAGAAGCGTGTAGATTGCTGTCTGACGCTGCGTCGGCCAGCTTACGTGCCTAAGCTCTCCGCGCGTATCTCTCAGGTAGTTGATGAGTTTGTTCATGGTAGTGCAATTATATCTGCTAGAGCAAGAAAAACATAGCCGCCGCACTCCTTGCCTGTACTTGTTGCTTGTTCTTAAAAAACCGCCCCGCGGGGCTGGTTATAGTGCTATAGTACGGTATTGAGCGGTGTTGTCAAGCCAAACGTCCTTACACAAAACAAGAGCGGACTCTCATGAGTCCGCTCGCGCTGTTTACGACCTGCCCCGCACCATTGCGACGAGCGACAGCAGGAAATGTCCAATTTGGGGGCCACATAAGGCCACTGCCGGCGTAAGCACGTAACGGTACAGCAGCACCTCGCGTGCCCGGTAGCTTCCCGAGACACCGGTGATGGTCACCACACAACCTTCACCCCAGTCCAGCCACGATGCAATGACGTCTGCATACGAGCGATACTCCTTGCGCGCAACGATAAGCAGATGGTCGGGCCAGAGACGCTCGTGACGCCGCAGGCGTTCGTGCACATACGAAATGTTTTTCGAGCTCAGTGGTGAGCGTTGCTCCAAAAGCACGGTAGTGCAAGTGTCGAGCCCACGCTCACGCAAACGCTCCCACAAGTACACCTCGCCACACACAGCTTCTGAGTCGACTCCGACAACCGTATGACCACCCGTGAGCACGATGACGTTTCGATCGTTTGGGTGTAGCACCACCTCCTCTACGGCCCGCTCAATGCGTTCCTGGTAATCGCCGTAGATTGACCCATGCTTGTCCGGCATGGTGCCGAGTACCACCGTGACTCGATTGCGCATGTATACCTCCAACGCGCTGGTTGCTGTAGAAATGCCTGACGTACAAATATCATACGTGTGTTGTTTGTCAATGTTTTGTTCCCTACCTTCAAGAAGTAAGTACAACACGTCACCATGTCGCACGAACAGAGCGTCGATCGGGAGGCACTGCGTGCCTGCAAAGAGTTTGCCCGGACATGAGTGTCCGGGCTGTTTTGTCTCGCTACGAGACCTTATCCTCGTGTCTGCCGTCTCATCGGGCCATGTCCTCGCTGCCGTGCCGCGTTACGCCGCTGCTCCAGTCGCGCGTAGCGACCTGTGGGGGTACTGCGTTGTGCTGCGCGCTCTGTTCGTTGCTGTGCGCCAGTCTTGCACTGTTGCTGCGACATGAATGCTTTCCTCCTTTCAATCAAGTTGATGGAGTGACCATACTAGCACGCTCGCAGTAACAGGCAATCTCCATATACACAACACAGCGGGTGCCCGCTGTGTTGTGTATCGCATTCCTATTGCTCCCTACCGTATCTCGTACTGAATGTGCACATTGGACACGATGTGGTTCTCGCCCGAAGGCAGAACCGGTGCGCGGCCATCGCCTCCTCCGAGCCCCTCTGCAGTATCCATAGAGTACATGCGTGCACTCGTCTGGTATGGCATATTCTCGTTGAAGCCGACCACGCGTACCAAGGTGACACCGAGGTCATTTGCGAGCTCCTCTGCTTTCTCCTGTGCATCTTCGATCGCCTGCGCGCGTGCATTTGCCTGGTGTGTTTCCGGCTCACCGATTGTAAACTGCAGCGAACCGACTTCGCTCGCACCGTTGTCTGTTGCAAGAGCGATAAGCTCACTTGCACCGGAGAGGTCGCGCGCCTTCACCTCAACAACCTGCCTGAGGCTGTATCCGGAACGCACACGCTCTTGATCACATCGTTCCCACGTCGGACACGTTGCCGGTGTATTCTCGTACTTAATGTTGAGCGCATATGTTCGCACGCGAATATCTCGCTCTTCAACGCCACGATCCTTGAGTGCGGTTACAATAGTGTCTGCTTTCTCTGCAACCATATCCTGCACCTCGCCTGCAGTGTCTGCTTCCTCATACACCGTGAACGTAAACTCTGCAGTATCGGGACGCACAAACTCCTCCCCGGTACCACTCACATTGATCACGCTTGACGGGTGAATATCACCACCAACATACTTGTATGCCTTCAGGCTATTAATCGTCTGCGCGAACAGGAACGCAGCGAGCAGAATAAGGACCAGCGTGGTCGCTCCCTGCACTCGCGAACTGTGCCAAATCGATGTGCCGCAACACGTTCCCCGCGTATCACCAGCATTGTTCTCAGTTGACCCCATAAGTATTTAGAGCACATTAATAGTAACGCGCACAGTATACCACCAGGCGAGTGGAAACTATAGGTATGGGAGGAGCGCCTCTTCTAGAGCGGGCGAATCAAACAAACGGAAGAACCACTCCGTGAGCGCGGTATCACCGAGAATGAGCGACAGGCCGAGCAGTACAAGTACCGCCCCACCCAACAACGACACGAAGCGCAACACCGGCCCTGCACGGTCGATTACTTTTGTGGCAGTGCCGAGCCCCGCAGCAACAAGTAGGAACGGGATGGAAAACCCAAGCGAAAAAACGAAGAGCAGAAACGCGCCCGCGAAGACTGTTTCGGTACCACTTACGTAAAAAAGTACCGTGCCGTAGATAGGACCGATACAGGGCGTCCATCCAACCGCAAACGCAGCGCCGAGCGCAAGCGAAGAAAGTGGTGTGCCAAGCGTGAAGAATGCCGGCACCTTCACCCGACGCTCGCGCACAAGAAATGGAAGGTTAAGGACGCCGAGCATGAACAAACCAAACACAAGAATGAGTACACCACCCACAACCTCAAGAATCGCACGCATCGGGGCAAGCACCGTACCTGCAAACCCTACAAGTGACCCGAACAGAATGAATACCACCGAGAAACCTACCACAAAAAAGAGCGCATGCTTCACAACATGCCGCCTCCGTACCGCCGGGCGCTGCCCTTCCATTTCCGCACGCGTTACCCCGCTCATGTACCCAAGGTAGGCAGGCAACAATGGAAGTGTACACGGTGCAAGAAACATTAATACACCAGCTAAAAACACCGAGCCGATAAATGTTATTGAGAGGGGTTCCATGTTAGGTTGTAGGTCATTGTACCATTTACTGACTACACACAAGACGTGTGCGCAGCATACACTACGATGTACCGAGCATGGCCACCACTATGGCGCGCATTTCCTCGAAGGTCATCGGTGCATGTACGTGCCGATGTATCGTATCATCAGGCAACACAAATACCGTCTCGGGCATGTTATACCCACCAACCTCGCGATAGTACGTATCCTCTGCATCGTACGCAAAAAGCAGCGTATCTCCAACTCCAATCTGATCGAGGTACGCTTTTCCTTCCGCAGGCACCGTGTCTCGATTGAGCGCCACTACCGCAATACGGTCGCCATACTCCTCTTTGAGCTGCACGAGCGCACGCAGACCTTCTTCAGTGTACGGACTCCAGCTTGCCCAAAAATGCACGATGCGTAACTCCGCTTCGAGTGACTCAAGGGCAACCTCACCGCCACGCTCATCAGGCAGCACAAAACCCGGCGCCTTAGCCGGGATGTGCGCATCTGCACCTATACCCTCATCCTGTGCCCGATCACGTCCGGCAAAGACAAGAAACAGTACTCCAACAAGTGCCACTACGACACCGACAGAAATGAGTACTCTACGCATAGGAGGCAAGCTACTCAAGCGACTTCAGCGCGCGCTCAACCAAAAGCGTGACGCGTTCAATCGGCTGCGCGCCGGCAAACTTGACCATACCACCCTCACGAGTAAGCAGTACATTATATGGTGTACCTTGGCCACCAAGCTCTTGTGAGTTCATTGTATGTTCCGCAATGAGCTCATCATACCTACCTGACGTGACGCACTCGTCAAACGCATCACCATCCGCACCGAGCTCCACTGCCGTCGCACGATGCCACTCGGTATTGAGTGCCTGCTGATTTGCAAGCGCACGTTCGGTGTACTCCCAGAACGCATCCTCCCCGGCAAGCTCCGCAATACACTCGCTCGCAACCGCAGCTTCCATGCCTCCCGGTTGGTACGGTGTGTGCCGGTACACCCACGCAACCCTACCTTCATAACTATCCAGTATCTGCTTAACCGTGTCGTGGAACACGCCACAGTACCCACATCGGTAGTCCGAGTACTCGACCAGAAATACGTCTGCATCTCGTGACCCCAAGACGTGATCATCTTCAGTCACGGGTAAGATTTGTGCCTCAAGTGTCTTTGAGACCGGACCAGCCCCCACTTGCGCAGTGCCGCCTTGTGTAAAAAGAATGGCACCAGCCACCAAAACCCCGGCAAGGACTATGGCAGCCGGTACCAAGAACGGGTTGCTGGTATTCGTGCTATCTGTGTTTTCTGACATATCACATTTTATTTACTTCATTACTTCTACTACCTGTATCGACATCGAGACGCCATCCTATAGCTTACATGGTACCAAAACCCTCCGGGTCTTCAAACGTCGTGCCGCTCTCAGGTACTGTATCGATGTCAAGCGTACACGCACCCTCTTCTCCAAAACAGGCCTCTTTGATTTCGTCACCCCATTTCGCCCCTACCAAGATAGCACTCGCCACCAGCACAACAGCAACAATGCCCCAAACAATGCGAGGGCGCGCATGCGTATGTGCCTGGTGCTTAGTGTCTTCATGATCCTCACCCTCAACCGTCCAGACACCCTCTCGATTGTCACTACTACTGTGCTCTTCTGGTGCCATACACAAAATATTAGGCTATACACGTATTTGCTTGTCAAGCATGTAAGAGAGGTCACTTCACTACGTCTGAAACAGTGTACCACAGAGTTACCATGAAGCACATAATTGCGACCAACATAATAACCGCACTCATTGGCTTCTCGCTCATGGCGGCAATGGTGCTTCACTTCTCCGCTACGTAGCACACTCACTCTCCGGATTCCATACGAGTAAAGCGCGGCACGCTCATGCCGTTTTTTTGTACCTGCTCGCAAAACATCTTTTTCGGTCGCACCCAGAGCCCGCGATCTCCATAAAGCGCGCGATACACGACCAACACCTCCTCGGTCTCAGAGTGCCGTGCGACGCCCACTACCTCATACATCCCACCTTTGTAGTGGCGGTAGCGAGCCCCGGCAACAATGTGTGTGGTACCTTCGCCCTGCCCCATGGCAAAATGATAGCGTGCACACCACAACACTGTCCATACACTCTGCTTGTATCGATTAATCGATACAAACGAGCCGACAACGAAAACAGCACTTCTTGCGATGCTCTCTTATCGTTGGACGCTTGGGTGCCTACCCGGAACGCTCACTGCTCGCTCTCTTCGGTCACTGCGCTCGTAAAACCCACGGTTTACGGTATTCCTGCACGGGGGCGTTCCGCCGCCCCCGGATCTCCGATGGGTTCGAATCCGCGTAGGCGCGCACTAGAGACACGAAAACGACCCCGGACTGGGGGTCGTTTTCGTATCTGGGGTGCCTACCCGGATTCGAACCGGGACTAAGGGCTCCACAAACCCTGGTGCTAACCATTACACCATAGGCACCATGCCCTACGCTCTGTAGTGACGCGTATTGTGGCACAATTTTGCACATACTTCAACACTCATTCCCCTACCCTGGTATACTTGAGTACGTGCACACGCACACATTACTTTTCTAACACATTAACCGGTATGAATAATTTACGAACGTGCCCCTGTGGCAAAGGAGCGGGAGGTGGCTGCTTCTGTAGCACATGCGGCGCAAAACTTGCGGGCGTCGCCCGCATCCTGATCTCGCTCATCTTTGTGGTCAGTGGCATTGACTTCTTACTCAACTTCAATGGCAAAGTAGCATGGCTCGCGGACACCGAGTACACGATCGGCCTCTTTAACCTGCTCCCCGTCATGCTTATGGGCGTTGTGGGCCTTGCCTTGAAGCTTGGCGGCGGCCTCGCGCTCTTGCTGGGTTTCAAGGCTTCACGAGCAGCCGGCCTGTTAGCGGCTTACGTTGCTCTTGCCACGCTCATGTTCCACGTCGGCGAAGGTGAGCTCACCAACTTCTTGAAGAACCTCGCGGTCATTGGCGGACTCATGTACATCATGGCATATGGCGGTGGCGCGTGGGCACTCTGCGCGAACAAGGGCTCAGCAAGCGCACAGCTGCAAAAAGAAGAGTCCGAAGCATAGCGCACCTCAGGCACATAAACAACAAAGACCCCGGACGGGGTCTTTGTTGTTTATGTGCGCGGGACAGGAGTTGAACCTGCACAGCCTTGCGGCCACTACCACCTCAAGGTAGCGTGTCTACCAATTCCACCACCCGCGCAACTTGCAAGGATGATACCGCTTCCGCGGATGTTTGTCCACCAAACAACCCGCCTGGTGGCGGGTTGTTTCAATATTAGTCTTTCTTGGGTTCTTCTTCTTTCTTCTCGGGCTCAGTCTCTGCCGTATCCTCTTCTTTAGTTTCAGTTTCGTCTTTGGGCTGCTCTGTCTCATCTGTCGAACCCTCTTCTGTGGTGGTCGGTGCTTCGTCGGCCGCCTCTTCAGTTGCATCTTCTTGGGTTGTATCCGATGACGCCTCCTCCTGTGCCGCAGCCTCGGCTGCCGCCTTCTTCTCTGCCTCCTCTTGTGCACGCTTCTCTTCTTCCTCTGCCTGTTTCTGGGCCTCCTCTGCCTCACGCGCAAGTCGCTCCTTCTCCTCAGTATCAGACTCAATGGTGCGACCCATGAGCACAGCGTTACGCATTGAGCGACGGATAACCTTTGCAGCCTTCTCTCGGATATAGTAGAGCTTGCTCTGACGCACCTTGGTGCGCTTTACAATCTCGATTTTATCGATCATGGGACTAAAGAGTGGAAACGTCTTCTCCACACCAACACCACTTGCAACCTTACGAACGGTAAACGAAGCTCCCGCCTCGCTGCCGTGCTTGGTCGTAAGTACAAGACCCTCAAAGACCTGCATGCGTGTCTTTCCTTTTTCCTGGATCTTCTGGGTAACGCGCACCATGTCGCCCGGCTGGATGCCAAGCCCTTTTCGTGCTTCAGTATTTACCGGTGTGATGACTTCTTTTCCTGCCATGTTCGTTTCTGGTTAGTGCGCCATACACTACCAGAAAGCGTGCGCGACGTCAAACGCGACTAGCGATGTGGCACGGCATGCGCTTGCATTCTGTTGACGTGCGAGTACGCTCCACGATGGACTTCACAAAGGAGAGTCAATATGCCCCCTTCACTACGCCTTAGCGCAAACCTGGCACATGAGTTGGAACAAAGAGGTGTGTGCGCCTACCGAAACCAACGAAACGGCCGAGTGCCGTGTACCTACGAACAGCTCTTGCCGTCCGCACGGAAGGTCCTCAAACAGCGGTTTAGCCATACCCCGGAGTTTAGCGTAACACCGCGAGAAGATGGCTCCTATGTGAGCATGGTCTGGTTCACAGGTACTATGTGCACTATACGTGCCGGTTCCACTATGGTTGAAGCCCTTGGATTAGCACTTACTGAGACCCTACCCAACCAATCCACGTGACACCAAACACGGGCACCCCTCACTCGGGGTGCCTTTCCGTCACTATACGCGTCGTTGTAACGATATCCGCTGGCTCCGGTGCCTCAAACGTCATTCGTGTACCGTTTGGATGCGTGAGTGTGAGCGTATATGCGTGGAGCGCGAGACGTTCCATACCAAGCGCACAACCTCGCTTTGGCGCATAGCGCGTATCGCATACGACCGGGTGCCCGATCGCCTTCATGTGGACGCGGATCTGATGCGTACGCCCGGTCTTCGGCTCAACCGACACATACGAAACACCTTGCCCGACTGCAAGCAGTGTCCAACGTGTCGTGGCCGGTCGCAAGGTACCACCAGCATCTTTCCCGCACGACCACAGTCGAAAATCCTTACGTGACCGGCCGATCGGTCGGTCGATCGTGCCATGCGACTCTTTGAGCTCACCCCACACGAGTGCGCGGTACTCTTTCTCGACCTCACGACCCTTGAACTGACTCTTGAGGCACTCGTGTGCTGCCTGGGTCTTCGCGAGGACCAACACTCCGCTCGTGTCCCTATCGAGTCGGTGTACTACCCCAGGCCGATCAATGATCGTTCCATTCTGCAACCGCATTGTCTCGCCGACACCAACCATTTCAGGGCGTGTGTCACGCACCCAGTCAGTCAGGAACGGACCGTTCGTGTGCCCATCCTCATGTACTGACACACCTGGGGACTTGTTCACAACAAGCAGTGACTCATCTTCATACACTACTGGAATAACCATGTTGTGAGCGTACCATAGCGAGTGCAGGTAGAGAAACACGCAAACCAGAGAACGCGAGCAGGCAGTATACCTCACACACCGCTGAGTGAGGAGAATTTATGCTTTATGCAGGGGGGGGTACTATAATCAATCGTAGTACCATTTTTTAGAAGCACCATCATCTTGTGATGTCGCTACCGACGTCGCCAGCCTACCTCGGGGATCCGCACGAGCGCGTCAACGAGCGAGGCGAGTGTGTGCTGTGCAGTTGTGGGTACTGCGAGTCCCATAGCAGCGCTACGCGACTGCGCACAGTATGCGCGACACTCCTCGACTGACGTCGAGTACGCGCCGCGTGCGGCAAGCTCAGCTACTAAGTCTGCCGCATACTCGTTAGACAGAGTACCGTCACCCTCATAATACTTGACCACCTCCTGTACACCAGCCGCAACTCCGCTCACGACAGGGAACGTCTTTTTGCGTTCGTACAAGTCACCATACCGACGCTTCCCTGTCTCAGCTTCTACGCCCCAGAGTGACTGTACATCATCCGCGACCTGGTAGGCCATACCGAGCGCCTCGCCGTATTTGTAACATGCGTGGACATCAACATCCTCACCCCCTGCAATCATGCTCCCCGCCCCTGCGGCAGCACCGATCAATACCGCACTCTTCTTGCGAATCATCTCGCGATATCGCTCAATCGTGACCGCACTATCGGAAAGCGGCAGTGCTGCAAGCAGGAGGTCATCGTGCTGACCCTCAGCAACCATACGGAAGTGACTATTGAGATACTGCGCGACATGTGTTCCACACACACCCTGTGAAGCAAGATCAAGCAACACATCTCCCACAAGAAACGCTAACGCATCACCAGCATTTATGGCCTGTTCTTCACCCCACACCCTCCATAACGTCGGGCGACCCCTGCGCACTTCATCATGGTCTTCGATATCATCATGAATGAGAGTAAAGTTGTGGAACAACTCTACCGCGACCGCAGCCTGCATCACAGAACCCTCAACGGCTGTTGATCTGCCGTAGAGCTCCGCTATATAGAGTAGTAGGTTAGGGCGAATGCGCTTCCCTGCTTGCAACGCAGCTTTGTTGCCTGATACGTCCGTATACCCAAAAAAATACCGGAGCATATCGTACGGTCGCCCACTACCCGCATCATCAAGCACGCGTTGCAGCGCTGTGTCGAGTTGCGCTGCATACACACCAAGATGGTGCTCTTCTTTGTTACCTGCCATAATTGCGTTTCCGTTGAGCGAACTCATGAAGCACATTGTTCCATGTCGTACGATCAAGGTCGGGCCACAGTACATCGAGAAAAAATAATTCGCTGTACGTCGACTGCCAAGGAAGAAAGTTTGAGAGACGCTGCTGCCCACCGGTTCGAATTATGAGGTCGGGGTCGGGCATGTCGGCAGTCCAGAGCGCTTCGGAGAATGAGTCCTCCGTCACGTCAGTAACGCCGTCCTCCACCAGGCGCTGCGCTGCTGCAACCAACTCTGCACGGCCTCCATAACTCGTGCATGCCCATAGATGATACCTGGCTTCAGTGGGATTTGTCTCGTGCAAGTGCGCAATCTCGCTTTGAAGATCTTCGGGGAAGCGAGCGATATCACCAACTACGTGCACTGCTACATCATGACTTCGCAATTCCTCAAGTTGCGTACGAAGTACAGTGCGCATCAGATCAAGCAAACACCCCACCTCACGCTCTCCACGATTCCAGTTCTCGGTCGAGAACGCGTACACGACAAGGTGGCGCACTCCCATATCTTTGCACCAGCTAACAACCTGTTTTAGGGTCTCATACCCTGCTGCATGCCCCCCTCGCACGTCCTGGTCGTGTGCTTTCGCCCAACGCCGATTGCCGTCCATAATGCAGCCGACACAGGTTGGCACGACAGCATCTACTGCACGTTGTGCTTGCGTCATCATGCCCTATAACTGCTGAAAATCGGTAAATGTGTCGTCTGGATCCTTTTCCCATTCATCATAAAGGCCAGTCACCATTGCACCCGATGGCCCGGTCGCCAAATGTTGCAAAAAAACCTTTAACACTTTGTACTCTCCCTGCGCGACCACCTCAACGGAGCCGTCAGGCAGGTTTGCAACAAAACCGACCAGATTCATCTCCATCGCCAAGTTACGCACAAAGTCGCGAAATGCGACAGCCTGCACACGGCCTGAGATAACGCAATGTAGTCGCTGAGTGTCGTGTTGCATAGTAGATAGTACTGTACCATGAAATCCAGCGACGACCATATGTGGGTTGCTCATGTTTGCAATACATGGCACTATACCGTCACACCGAGGTGGAGGGGTGAGAAGCAGCTGAAGCTGCTTCGCAAGACCTTGTGAGGCGTTTTGTGAGCGAGGCACGAGCGAAACAAAAGGGCCACAAGGTGTACAGCCGCCGTAGGCGGTCAAGTCCCTTGAACCCCCGGAATGTAGTACAATACAAACAAATACGCACGCGGGAGCATCAGGCAGGTAGAGCTGCCGAGGTTTACACCGAGGTGGAGGGGTGAGAAGCAGCTGAAGCTGCTTCGCAAGACCTTGTGAGGCGTTTTGTGAGCGAGGCACGAGCGAAACAAAAGGGCCACAAGGTGTACAGCCGCCGTAGGCGGTCAAGTCCCTTGAACCCCCGGAATGTAGTACAATACAAACAAATACGCACGCTTAGCTCAGTTGGTAGAGCGCCTCGTTTACACCGAGGATGTCGGGGGTTCAAGTCCCTCAGCGTGCACCACAAGTGACACACATCTGCAAGACATGTATGCAATTAATACATAATGAACCACTCCCATGAATGAACGAAGCTTTGGTGTAAGTCCATATGCAGAAGGCAGAAGCACTGCGCCACGAGAGTACGCCTCACATGCTGAGCGCAGCGCTGACAGAGGCGAACATCTATCAATTGATGAAAAAGCAGAGGTTCTCCTCGGTGGGAATATCAGCCCCCAAGGTGGAAAACCAAAAAGTCTTATCGACAAGTACATCGACGATGAGCACCCTGCAGTACAGCAGGTGCTACGGGAAATGATGGATCACGACCGTGGAATACGATATTTTGACGAAGATCGGTGTGCCGCAATCGCAGAAGAGACGGGGCTGGTTGGACCAGAGTATGTACGAGCGATCGCGATAAAACTTGCAGAGCATCTCAAAGAGCCAGAGCAATAGTTGACATAATACGTAAGTACTTGTATAGTACGCTCCAGTTTCTTTTTGAGCACTGGAGACGCAAATGCTCACAACCGCAGTAGAGGTGTCCTGCCCCTTCGTTGCACAACACTGCCCAGAATGTCGCGGCGCAGTACTCAAGTGTCGTGGGTATGTAGTGCGTCTACATCTCAGCTCTTCCGATCCTGGTATCCGAGACACGGTACAAACACTGCGAGCGCGCGAGAAGGTGCGGTGTTCGACATGTGGGGAACATGTTTCGGTGCCTCAGATCTTCGCACGTGAAGCAGAGGCGCAGATTGTTGCCGATGAAGTACGCACCAGTATTAACAGCGGGAGTACTATCCCCAGACAGTACCGCTTCCGCTAATCAGTAACGACCCACCACTTGGTGGGTCGCTTCCGTTTTGAACAAACATGACTTGTCCCCCGGGTAGGAATCGAACCTACATCAAGGGCTTAGAACACCCCTGCTCTATCCATTGAGCTACCGAGGGAAACAACACTGTATGTATACCACAAAGCGAGTCCAATGAGAAAAGGTGGGGTGTTCTAAGGCTGTATATAGGGCTTATCCGCTTACAGCGGCTGTCCACTCACAGGATACTTTGCTTCGTTCCTCGCAAAGTACCTCTGTGAGTCTTGCGAACGTGCTTGGGCACGTTCTCACACCCCTGCTCTATCCATTGAGCTACCGAGGGAAACAACACTGTATGTATACCACAAAGCGAGTCCAATGAGAAAAGGTGGGGTGTTCTAAGGCTGTATATAGGGCTTATCCGCTTACAGCGGCTGTCCACTCACAGGATACTTTGCTTCGTTCCTCGCAAAGTACCTCTGTGAGTCTTGCGAACGTGCTTGGGCACGTTCTCACACCCCTGCTCTATCCATTGAGCTACCGAGGGAAACAACACTGTATGTATACCACAAAGCGAGTCCAATGAGAAAAGCATGCGCCGACCTACTCCTCATACTCCGTCTCGGACGACGTTGCATTCTCACTCGGTACTGTCGTGGTAGCTGCTTCAATACCACCCTCTTCAGTCATCGTAGTTGCGTCACGCGCTGCAGATACACCGATTCCAGTGTCTGGTGCAACAAATACTGTTTGTCGCACCTGCTCAAACGCCGCTTGCTGATCCCGAAAATACTCTACGCGTCCCTGCACCTCATCAAAATCGACTTCTGTTTGACGAGCAGGTACATCAGACTCTTGCGCTACGGCACCCTGCACTCGCATATACTCGTACACTCCGTACACACAGAACGCAAGCGCGAGCAGTGCCGCTATGGCGAGTGTCCACAACCAGTCACGGAGTGGCGCAACAGCATCAGTGTGGGGTGCCCCGCCACTAATGGCAGCTCGCATTCGATGTATTACTTGCGATAGTTTTTCTTTCATACCTTCATACCTTACATAACCCCCACATGCATCTGCACTTGCCCCTTCCAGTACCACCCATTCTCATCACCATCCGCGTACTCAAACGTCGTGGAGTCAATACGTGCAGCAAACGGCACATACTCAAGCGCTCGAAGGAATGTGTACACCGAACTCCAAGACCCTGCCACCGAAAGCACCACACGCATTGAAGGATATGCAGCAACCTGTGCATCATCCCCGGTCACAGGCCCTGACACGGTGTCTGCCTGCAGATCATGAAAGTCGACGGTCACCCCCGTATCCATAGCCATCTCCTCAATGAGGCCGATCACGGGGCTCGGGTCATCTACCGGAAGGAGGTACTGTTCGAGTTCCGCCCGCCCCGTCTCCGTGCGTCGTAAGAGCAGTGCTCGTTCTTCCTGTGTTTCCTCAAGCGCCTGTAATTTCGCAAGCTGTGACCGATCAACAGTGAGTTCCAGTTCCATAGCTGCGATACGTGAATGCAAGTACGCGAACACACCTGCCAACACCAACAACATGAGTGCCCAAACCCCAACAACAAGATACTCTGTGTGTGTTTTAGTCATACAACGAATCAACATGCTCCTTGTCTATGCCGAGCGTCATCACAAATGCAAGATCCTCATTTACATAGCTATCAGGCGGTAGCTCTACCGAATCAAACACCGCATCGTTTTGAAATGCACTTCGGTATGCAACAAGTTCAGTTCTTGAAACGGCATTCCCGTACACTCGCATCTGCTGCGACTCCTGACTGTAGGCAACGCCACTCACGCGAACACCGTCCGGACGAAGCATAAGCACCGTATCTATAAGATCCATGGTGTGCGTGGTGTGATCGTACACCTCCAACCGCGACAAAAGGGTTCTGAGTTCTTCCAGATCCTCTTCAAAGTCTGCCTGCTGTTCAGCAACCGACTGCTTGGACACACGTTGCTCCTGTATTGATTCAAGCGCACCGTGCAGGGACACGAAACTCGGCACCAGCATCCCAACACCAATACACAGTACAGCAGTGCTCGCCGCGAGTGCGACACCAAGCAGGCGCAGGCGATACGAGCGATGAAGCGCACGCCGCTGTGGAGGTGGCAACAAATTATGAAGTGGTGTACTCATGTGCTCGATCGAAGTAAACTACGCAATGCAAGTCCTGCAGCAGTCGCAAACTCAAGCGATTCATTGTGGTGCATATCCGGCAAGTATCCATTGAAGGAAAAGATATTTGTCCATACGTTTCCCACTACTACCGGCACCTCGAGCGCTGCCTCAAGATACTCCGGCAATCCAATCATATTAGCATTGCCACCCACTAGTATCACACGAGACACATCGCCTTCTTCAATACCTGTCGAAGTTGCATGCATCTGCCAATACATGAAGTGTTTGTTGATTGCCTCTTTGAGCTCCACAATTGCAGGACGTATCGCATCGTACACCATCGCACTTTCTTCAGTGTCCCGGAAGCCATGATCACGCTTAAGTTTCTCTGCCTCTTGAAAAGATAAGTCGAGTGAACGTGCAATCGCTCGGGTAAAAATGTCACCACCGGTTTCCAAACTTGCAGTGAACGTTACTTCACCATTAGTCGACATGGACACACTTGCCTGCGTACGACCAACATCGACAATCAGTGTTGGCTCGAGGTGCGTGTGAGAGAGAAGGGCGCGTGCGGTTGCTTGCCCTTCGATCTCGATCGAAAGCAGGTTGAGGCCGGCAGCCTCAACCACTGCCACGTATTGATCAACGATTGCAGCAGGATATACCGAAACATTGATGCGGCATTTGTTGTGATGCTGCTCAAGTACGTTGTAGTCAAAATACGCCTCATTGGCACCGAGCGGCACGTTTTCTTTTAGATGAAACTCAATTACCTGTTCGACTTCCGAACGTGTGCCAACCGGTACGTCCATCTGAAATAGGTAGGCACGTTCTTCAGGGAGCGCCATATGAACATAGTCGTACGAGTACTCACTCCGAATGCGCTGCAGCAATTTACTCACTGTTTCAGGCTCAGCGATCTCGCCGCGCTCCACTACGCCGAGAGGCAGATCGATACGACCGTGCGACTCAAGGTGAAAGTGCGGATGCTTGCGACCAATCTTAATATGCTTGATAGCGTAATCAGAAATATCGATACCCACTGCAGGTGTCGTCAGATACGTGGGTGCTGGAAACGCACGCACAAACAGGTTATCGGTGTTATAGCGAGAACCAGGAACCATACACACTCAAGTATACCGTGAATCGCGCCCCTTGCAGTGCACACTGCGCAGCCGATAGTGGATAGAGGGACGACACACACCTCAGTGAACAAACACTTAAGGTGTGGAGACAGAGCAAACTGTTTGACAGCACGCCACATAGCCAGCGCGGTGCATGTGCCGAAAACTATCAGTTCAATCGAGTCCCTGCGGGAATGTCTGCCTGTGTTGGTTCGAGCACAGAGAAACTGCCATCATCGGTATGCACCGCAAGGATCATAGCTTCACTCGTGAGCCCCCGGATCGTACGGGGTTCGAGGTTCGTAACAAACGGGCACGAGACACCGACAAGCACCTGCTCGTCTTCGAAGTACAGCGCGATGCCAGACACAACTGTCCGCGGGTGCTCTTCCCCAAAGTCAACGGTGAGTTGAAGCAGTTTATCGGTGTTCGGCACACGCTCAACGTTTAGGATCTTTCCGATCTTCATTTCTACTTTTGCAAAATCATCAATCTCAATCATGTGTAAATGGACATTAAGAATAATGCGTACTACTCCTGGGTTTTGTGTGCATCGAGGTATCTCTGCAGGATGATGGCGGCTGCCGCGGAATCAACCGGAACGTGTTTATCCTTGCGTGTCCGGACACGCTCTTCGAGTGCCCGTCGTGCTTCAGCACTTGAGTACGCCTCGCTCCAGGTGGCAACATTACACGGAGTTGCTACGCGGAGCGCTTCGGCAAATATCATAGTGCGACGTTGGATAGTGTTCTCACCTCCCACCGGATTCTCTGCCTCACCAACAACAATGGTGCCGACACTCTCTTTCTCGACCACCGAGCGAATGGAACGAATGAGTGTGTCATTATTCTCGTACACCGTGTGGGGGAACGCAAATGTGTGTCCATCATCAGACAAAGCGACCCCTACGCGCCGCTCACCATAATCAATCCCCATTACCTTGCTCATCACCCTGCAGCATAGCACTTCGTGAGAGTAGATGGTAGCATAGTAGGCATGGATGCCAGTCTAGATTCAGCGTTAGCGGGCATGAGCCTATCGACCCTACTCATGGTCGTGCTCTGGAGTTTACCCTGGACTGCGTGGGCACTGTGGCTCGCAGCTCGACGCAGTGACATTTGGTGGTTCCTTTCGATCCTTGTCCTAAACACCCTCGGCATCCTTGCAATCATCTACATATTTCTCATCGCGAAACAAAGTGACGGACGTGAACCTGCAACACAACACACTGAGGACAAGGGGGAATAGATATGGTATACATAGAAGCCATACGCGAGGTGTGACTGCAACGCGTTCGTCATTGCAAGCGATTCCCCTGTGCGACGAAGGGGCGTTCGGGCAGAGAAGCAATCCGGGGTTCTGCCACGATTGTTTTCACGTGATGATATGAACGATGTTCGAAGGTACCTCACGTGTTCCGGAGGTGTACAATAGGAGTTATATACGGAGGCGTGGCTGAGTTTAGGAAGATCCTGCGAGACCGAAGGTCGAGTAGCTGATCTTGCTTATAAATGATACTCAGATGTACCTCGCGTGTTCCGGAGGTGTACAATAGGAGTTATATACGGAGGCGTGGCTGAGTTTAGGAAGATCCTGCGAGACCGAAGGTCGAGTAGCTGATCTTGCTTATAAATGATACTCAGATGTACCTCGCGTGTTCCGGAGGTGTACAATAGGAGTTATATACGGAGGCGTGGCTGAGTGGTCGAAAGCGGCGGTCTTGAAAACCGTTGTGTCGCAAGGCACCGGGGGTTCGAATCCCTCCGCCTCCGCAAAACAAGGAGCCGGGAGCGTAAACTCTCGGCGACTATGTTTTTGCGAGGTGGTGGAGGGATTCGAACCGAGCGCCGGCGAAGCCCGAGCCGAGTGAAACGAGGTTCGGCGGCGCGAGTGGGGGTCGAGCGAATGAGATATGTTGTGAGTGGAACGAAACAACATATCCATGAGAGTGACCGAATCCCTCCGCCTCCGCAAAACAAGGAGCCGGGAGCGTAAACTCTCGGCGACTATGTTTTTGCGAGGTGGTGGAGGGATTCGAACCGAGCGCCGGCGAAGCCCGAGCCGAGTGAAACGAGGTTCGGCGGCGCGAGTGGGGGTCGAGCGAATGAGATATGTTGTGAGTGGAACGAAACAACATATCCATGAGAGTGACCGAATCCCTCCGCCTCCGCAAAACAAGGAGCCGGGAGCGTAAACTCTCGGCGACTCTGTTTGATTTACATGCGCCTAACGTAAGCAAGCAAAAGCGCTACGTATGTACATCGATTGCCGCGCAGCACTCGATGACGAGGTGATAAATGTGTCTACTTATGTGCCTTCCTTACAGTACTCTCGAAGCACATTGACAAGCTCCGGCCGATCTGCTGCGTAGGCGAGTGTCGCACGGAGGTAGTTTTCCGGGTCACCGGTCGTAATCCATGCTCCATCCTCCACCTCTTTCGCCAAGAATCGTCCACCCTGCTCTATGAAGTTCTTGATCGCATCAATGATCCAGAGTTCATTCCCCTTCCCCTTTTCTGTACGCGCAAGCATGTCAACAATCTCGCGATTCAAGATCATGCGACCAAAGTCGGCGTGTCGACTCGGTGCTTCTTCGCGTGCAGGCTTCTCAACAATGTCTTCAAGCTCCTGCGTGCCATCACGATATTTTACAATGCCATACTTTTCCACCTCGTCTTCGGAAACTTCCTGCACACCAATCATTGGCGCACGTTCACGCCTGTACGTATCAACAAGTTGCTTGGTGAACGAGACTTTTGATTTCACCAAATCATCTCCAAACGCATACACAAACGGCTCGTCACCTATCAAGGTTGCGGCAGAGAGTAGCGGTGTGCCATTGCCGTACGGCCCCTTCTGGCGGACATAGATAAAGTTCGCCATTTTTGAGATTCGCTGCACCTCTTCAAGCCGCTCTTTCTTTCCCGTCTTCTCCAAACTTCGCTCAAGCTCGAACGAGCGATCAAAGTGGTCTTCAAGTGGCTTCTTATCCCACCGCGTAACCATGATAATATCCTGGATTCCTGCCTCCACAAGCTCCTCTACGAGGTACTGGATGATCGGTTTATCAATAATGGGCAGCATTTCCTTCGGCTGACTTTTTGTGGCCGGAAGCAGCCGGGTACCAGAACCTGCAACTGCCACCACCGCTTTTGTGATTGATTGCATGTTTGTTTCGTATTAGTGCAACGACGTATGAGCAATCATACACCCCACCCCAAAACACACAACCCGTGATTAGAACCTGTCTACAATCTTCCCCCTCTCCAGAACACCCTTACTTTTGGCTGCAAAACTGCGTCTCGCACTCTCCATATCTCGATATGCATCATGCTCCGACTTGTTTTTCGCACAAAAATAAGGATATTCTGGAGGGGTGCCACGAGATTGTAGACAGGTTCTTAGTGCTGTGGATGAACTACTAGCGCAGGGTATGTATAGAGGTCTATGATACTGGTATGGATGAGGAGTTCTATCCGGAAGAGCAAGCACGAGCACGCCCCCCGATTGAGTGGGATGCATATGAGTACGTGCACACCGAGAAAGCACCAGAGTGG
>JGI12109J20283_10167593_pt1 | contig 37115 bp, 23 predicted proteins | sample ElkSlonscriptome_12_FD_20283 | JGI IMG/M metagenome (IMG submission 20283)
CTGGCGCCGGCGCCTTACCTGTTCGCCTCGCGCATCGCCGGGATCGAGGATGCGATCACGCGGTGGGCCGCACCCTATCTTGCACCTGGAGGAGACGTGATCGAAGCGATCAGCGCGCTGATGGGCGCGCTGCACGGCGAATTCACCTACGATCCGCGCGCCACTGACAGCCGCACGCCGCCGCATGAAGCGTTCGCCGCGCGCCGGGGGGTGTGTCAGGATCTGGCGCATGTGATGATCATGGCAGCCAGAGCACATTCGATCCCCGCCGCCTATGTCAGCGGCTATCTGCTCACCCAGCCGCCGCCAGGCAAGCCAAAGCTGGTCGGGGCCGACGCGATGCATGCGTGGGTGGACATATGGTGCGGCAGCGCGCTTGGCTGGGTAGGGTTTGATCCGACCAATAACTGCCTTGCAGGCGATGATCACATAGCGATCGGCATGGGCCGCGATTATGCCGATGTGTCGCCGATTGACGGCACCTTTATCGGCAGCGCCCCGCAAAGCATGGCCAGCAAGGTGGATGTGGAGCGGATCGGCTAAGGCACCGTAGCGCACACCGCGCCGCTTTGCTGCCACACCGCAAATCACCGCAAATCACCGCAAGTTCACAAAAAACGCAGTTCACAAAAAACGCAGGCGACAACAGCCCCTCAGCCATCGTCGCCTGCGCGTTTTTCTGTGCCAGCCGCCCACGATAGATGTCGAGGAGAGGCAGCTGGCAGATTTACAGCATCGCTCAGATCAGAACGTCAAAGCCGCTCCACGGCTCGAGGCCGAGATTGGCCGCACCTGCATCGAAGCTGTCAGTGCCAAAGTCACCGGTCGCACCGGCACCGTCAAACAGGCTGGCGAGCGATTCCATGCCGGCATCGAAGGTGCTCACCGAAGCCGGAGCCGTGCCGCCGACCGAGCCAGGCAGCATGGCAAACTCAAACGCTGCATCCATGTCGTTCGGCATGATGCCGGCGCCAAAAGCAACAAGCGGCGGGGCAGGGAAGCTTGTATTGGCTTCGACTTCGTCTGCATCGGCATCAAGGAACGTCGCGATAGTCTGACCATCGGCGCGCACAACCACGCGGCCGCCATTCTGGCTGAAGGTAATGTCCTTGCCCGCCGAATTGATGATTTCAATATTATCATCAATGGTGAAGTCTGTCACGAAGTCGGCATCAGCCGAAGCGCCGCCGGCATCAATCACGAAAATATCGCGATCCGCTCCGCCGGTAAGCGTGTCCTGGCCCGCGCCGCCAAACAGCGTATCGATGCCCTCACCGCCTTCGAGGAAGTCGGCACCGGCATCACCGTTGAGCGTATCGTTCCCCGTGCCGCCCGAAAGGAAATCGCTGCCATCGCCGCCATTCAGCGTATCACTGCCGCCTTCACCAGCCAGCACATCGCTGTTTGCGCCGCCATTCAGTGTATCAGCCCCATTGCCACCGAACAGAGCATCGCTGCCATCGCCGCCATTGACAATATCGTTGCGATTACCGGCGGTTATGAAGTCACCAGCAGCGGTGCCATTGATCGTTTCGGCAGCGAGAGTCCCCTCGATTTCATTGGTCGTCACAGTAAGACCAACCGGCGTGCCCTCGAAGGTCGTGTTCGCCTGTACATCGACCAGACTTGCACCTTGACCGGTGGCAAACAGGACCGCGTTGGAATAGGCCTCGACATCGCCGCCGCGCTGGGCGAGCAGCAGGAACTGGCCCCCTGCATCGGTCACCAAGATCTCGTCTTCTGCCGTGAAATCGGCAACCACATCGGCATCTGCCGCAGTTCCGCCGGCCGAAAGGCGGAATTCATCGCGCCCTGCGCCGCCGGTAAGCGTATCAGCGCCAAGCCCGCCGATGAGCGTATCTATGCCATCTGCGCCATTGATCACATCATCACCATCGCCGCCGCTGAGGAAATCGTTGCTACCCCCGCCATTGATGATGTCGTCGCCATCGTCGCCGCTGATCACGTCGTCCCCGGCATTGCCGTTCAGAATGTCGTTATCAGCGCCGCCAAAGATCGCATCTCTGCCGTTGCCCCCGTTGATGGTGTCATTGCCTGCACCGCCATCGAGAAAATCATCGCGATTGCCGCCGTCCATCAGGTCATCGCCATCGAAGCCCTCGATATAATCGCGGCCAAATCCGCCCGTGAGGGAATCGACACCGCTTGTGCCCGGCGTGTAATCTGCTGGCGCGATGGAAATCGTGCCATCGACAGCCGCCTCGGCATTGGTGAGATCGGTGAAGCTTGCGGTAAGATCAAAGGTGGTGGCGCTGGTGCCGGCGGGCGCTGTGTAGGTCAGCGTGCTGGTGGCATCTGAGCCGAGCAACGCCTGGATCTGCGCCAGCGTGCCGGTGATGGTGACAGTGCCCGTGCCGCTGCCCGAGACAGAGGCGCCAGACGTGCCGGCTGTGACGTTGAAAACGCCCTGCGGCACCGAGAGGACAAGCTGCGCCGATGCGGGATTGTCCGCATCTTCAACCGTGATACGGTCCTTCAGGCTGCGGGGTATGCCCACCAGGGCGCCAAAGATGGTGAGATCAACACCGACGTTATCGACATTGAGTTGGTCGGGAACAATGTCCACGACAGGCGCTGTTGTTGAAATAGCCAAGATATCCTCCTCGAGCCCGGATCTGCATCCGATTGGGAAACGCAAAAGGCACAAAGAGCACGGTAAGCCGATTAGCTCCGCGGTCCCTGAACCCGACTGATACGCAGGGTATAACGTAGAAACCCTAAGCTATGTGTGTCAATTTAGAACTACCAGAAACTTACCGCCCGATTGGTAGTAATATCATTGCCTTCTTGCGCATCGTTCTGAGTAAGAATTGGTTAAGTGATAACACGTAGTCATTTGAATGGTTTAGCCGCATTGACCCATCGTGGCTAACGCGCCTGCTCCAGCTTTTCGAGCACATCATTCCAGCGCACAATTTTGAAATTTTGTGCGCGCTGCGGGTTAACCCCGTCCTGCATCACCATAATGCCGCCCGGAAACGCCGCACCGAACGACCGCGAATCGATTTCTATTCCGTCGGTTTCCTCAACCGCGCCCAGCGCGCCGCCTGCGATGCGGAACCGCCCCACCGGCTGCATCGCTGGCAGGCGGTAAACAGCAAAGGCGTTGTCCCCTTGCGAGGATGCGACCAGATAGCCGCCGTCTTCGCCTTCGGGCGCAAGCGCCAGCCCCTCTACATCGGGCACCAGCATGCCGAGGCGCGTGGGCGCCACCATCCGCTTTTCACCGCTGGCGATATCGATCGCCCAGATGCCTGCCGCCTCTTCGCCGATATACAGCGTGTTCGTGCGATCATCGACCACGCAGCCTTCGGGCTGGCTGGGCACGGTGGTGAGCGTGTTTACCCCTGTCACACCGTCCAACGCATCAAGCGATAGCCGCGTGCGGTAAATCACACCGTTTTTGGGGGCGCTGAAGATGGAAAGCATACCGTCATCGCCTGGCTGCGCCATGCAGATGCCATACCCTTCCCCCGCACCAACCCTCTGCCGTGCAACCGGTGTTAGCGAACCGGACTTGGTGTCGAGCAACGAGAGGTGAATGTGCGCGGTTGCCAGATCGCTGCGATCGCTGGCCGCCACCAGCACCCGGCCATCTGCCAATTCGACCAGATCGACATTGTTAAGACCGGGCGCGGGCAGGAAGCTCACTTGCTCTCCCGCCAGATTGTAGACGTAGAGCCCGCCCTTCTTGTCAGTCCCGACTATCAGGCTTCTCGCCGGATCGGCCCGGTTGCGCCAGATCGCCGGATCATCGGCAGCGTCTTCGTTCGCGGTGCCCACTGGCGCGGTTTGCGCGGCTGCGGTGACGGTAACAGCGGGATCGCCGCCGCGCTCCTCAGGCGGCAGGGTGGAGGCACACGCTGCCGCAATGCCCAGCGTGATCAGGCTGAAGGCGTGAAAAGGTCGAAGCATCGCTCGCTCTTCCATCAAAATGTCAGCCTGAGGCCGCCCTTCATGGTCCAATTATATTCCTCGTATTGCAGGATGTTCTGGCGCCCGCCCAGCCGGTTGAAAGCGAAGAATTCGGCATTGTTGATGTTGATCCATTCAAAATAGACCTGCACGTTATCGGTTGCCTGGTAGCGGGCGGTGAAATCAAGCTGGAACAGGCTATCGGTAAAGCGGTCGAATTCGGGGCCATCGCCATTGATCTCGTCAAGGAAGCCATCGCGATAGGTGCCGGCAAGCCGCAGGTTCAGCCCCGCCTTTTCATAGCCCAGCGCCGCGTTGAACGTGTTCTCGCTGGTCGCGGGGAGCGCGATTTCGCGGAAATTCGGCGAGCCGCCCACAGCGTCGATCCCGCCATCGGCGATAAGGCCGCTTGCATCGGTGTAGGTGTAGTTGAACTGCACCAGCGTGCCATCAAGGAAACCGGGCAGAAAATCGAGCTTCTGGTAAAGGCTGAGTTCAAAGCCGTATATCTCGGCGCTCTCGCCGTTGATGAAGGTTTCGGCCTCTTCGAAATCGACGCCGAACAGCGTGCCCGGTTCTTCCAGCACGAGACCGGTGAGGTAATCGTCAAGATCCTTGTAGAAGAATGCGGCGGTGATTGCGCCGTTATTGTCCATGTAATATTCGATCGAGGCATCGAGGTTCCACGCTGTGGTGGGCTCCAGAAACGGGTTGCCGATCGCCGCTTCGTTGTCCTCGTCGATTTCCGCGCGCGGGGCGAGCTGTTCGAAATTGGGCCGCACGAGGCTGCGATATCCCGCCGCGCGCAGCACCAGATTGGTGTCAGCGGCGTAGCGGATGTTGAGGCTGGGCAGGAAGTGTTCGTAATCGCGCTCGAAGCTGACGGCGGAAATCGCCACGGTATCATCCAGCGCGGGCACACCATCGGGGAAGAGCTGGCCTTCCTCGAAAACCCGTGTGCTCAATCCGTTCAGCGTGTTGTCGGTGCGTTCGTAGCGCAGCCCGCCAATCACCAGCAGATCATCGGATTCCCAGCGCCCAAGCAAATAGGCGGCGAAGATGTCTTCCTCTACCGAATAATCCTCGTTTGCGCTGTCCACCTGGCTGTCGATTGCGTTGAGTTCGAAGGTGGACTGATTGGCGAAGAAAAACTCGCTCGCCTGCGTGAGACCAGGCAGCGGCGCGAGATTGGCAAGCGTGTTGGATGGCCCCTCGCCCAGCACATCGGCGAGCGTGTAATCATCGCGCTCGTAAAATTCGATGGTGCCGTTGAACCGCTTTTCGCGCAGCCTTGCCTTGACGCCGCCCTGAATGGTGAAGACGCCGCTATTGGTGAAGATTTCATAGCCGACATCAAACCGGCCGGCGAATTCCTCGTCCTCGGCATCGGAAAGCACAGTGAGTTCGACCTCATCAAGCTCGAAGGCGGCGGGATTGAAGAAATCCTGATTGCCCGTCACGTTGAATGTGGGCCGGCGCAGGTCGCCAAAATCAAAGCCGATGCCAAGGCCTGAATCTTCGAATTCGGCAGCAAACACCGTTGGATCGACAGAACCGTTTTCGAACTCGGTCGATTTGGCCCAGCTTACCGAATATTCAGCGTTGAGATTGCCCCAGTTGCTTTCCCCGCCAAACACCAGCGTGCGGATGCGCTGGCGCTCCATGCGGTCTTTCACATCGCGCTCGGCCTCGATCACGGCATCGGTATCGTCGAATGCGGGATTGGCGCTGGTGCCGCTGACATTGGCATCGCCAAGACCGATCACCAGACGACGGCGAAATTCCTGATCGTCAAACTGGCTCCACACGCCTTTGAGGTAAAGCTCGGTGCTCTCGCCCACCCGCGCATCAAAGCCCAGCGTTGCGCTGATGCGTTCGCGGTCCACCAGATAATCGCGATATTGCACTTCCTCGGCATAGATCTGGCCGTCTTCAAGCTGCCAGTCATCGGCTTCGATATTGTCGGTCTGGAATTCGCGGTCATAGTAGGAAAGGCCGCCCGTAATCCCGAAATTCTCGGTCAGCCGGGTGGCGAAATCGAAGCCGACATCGGCGGTGAGAGTATCGCGCAATTCGTTGTAGCTGCCCCCCACCTTGGCCACGAACAGGTCTTTCTTGCGATCAAAGGCGCTGGTTGTCTGGATCTGGATCGAGGCGCCGATCGTGTCGGCATCCATATCGGGGGTGAGCGATTTCTTCACCTCGATGCTTTCGATAATCTCGGACGATATCACATCCAGCGCCACTGCACGGATATCGCCTTCGGGCGCGGGGATGCGCACGCCGTTGATCGATGTGGCGTTCAAGTTCGGATCAAGCCCGCGCACCGCCACAAAGCGGCCTTCGCCCTGATCGTTGAGCACGTTGATACCCGGCAGGCGGCGGAGGCTCTCCGCCACGTTCTGATCGGGAAACTGGCCGATTGCATCGCGGGTGAGCACATCGGAGACGGTATCGGAGGCGCGCTTGCGCGAAAGGGCGGAGGCCTGCGCCGCGCTTTGCCCGATGACAAGGATCGAACTGCCCGTTTGCCCCAGCGCAAAATCGCGCACCACGGTGCCATCTGCGGGAACGGCGATGGTGTATTGCACCGGCTCTGCGCCGATATAGCTGGCGGTGATCGTGTAGCTGCCTTCGGGTATGTCTGCGAAGCTGTAAGAGCCATCGCGCGCCGTGGTGGTGCGCCGGCCGAGTTCAACGATCTGGATTTCCGCCGCGCGCAAGGCGTCCGTCTGGCTCGCATCGGAAACACTGCCGCGCACCTCGCCCGCCATGGCAGGCGCTGCGAGTGAGGCGGAGATTGCGGCGATGGCACCGCCGGCGAGATAGGTGAAACGCATGATGAAAACCCCCTAGGCACGCAAGAATGCACAATGCCGGGCGCGATTCTCGTGCGCCGGCTCCCACTTGCACGTGGTGCATCTAAAGAGTGTGGGTGACGCTGGGGCGACGGTTTGGTGAAGTCTTGCTGACAAGCCACAGGCTTTTTGTGAAAGCCCTGCAACACTGCTGACATATTAACGCCAAACGACGGTCAATTTCCGGTCGTATATCGAGCTTTGATTGCCGCTCCCCCCCTCAAAGCCCCCAAAAGCCCCCGACGCCCCCGCGCCATCACCCATGCACACAGGCTTAATCCTTTCATCAGCATTGCGCGCTAAGATCCGGATCAATCGCCGCTTTATGCGGACCTCGATAGTAAACGCGCAGCCACCAAACCATCAGAACCATCGGATAATGCGGCACACAATCGCCTCTTCAGCCTCGAAATGCCTGATCGGTCACACCGGCTTTGTCGGCAGCGCGCTGGCGCGCCAGACGGCGTTTGATGCCGCATTCAACAGCCGCACGATCCATGAGAGCGCGGGCGCTGAATTCGATATGATTGTGTGCGCCGCCGCACCCGGATCGATGTTCGAGGCGAACCGCGAACCGACACGCGACGCGGCGCAGATCGATGCGCTGATCGATCAATTGGCACAAATCGGCACGCGGCGCTTCATCCTCATCTCCTCCATCGCGGTGCTGGCAGACTTTGCCGGGCAAGACACAGAGGACACCGCCGCCTTCCAGAGCGATCTCGCCTATGGCCGCCACCGCCGCCGGCTTGAAGCGTTTGTGGAAGATCATTTTGACGATCACCTGATTGTCCGCTTGCCTGCGCTGTATGCGCATGGCCTGAAGAAAAATTTCCTGTTCGATCTGTTGAATCCGGTGCCCTCCATGCTGACCCGCGAGCGGCTGGATGCGCTGATGGTGGCACTGCCCGCCCCGCTCGCCGCGGTGGCTGCGCAAAGCTATGCGCTGGATGCAGAAAAGGGGCTGTTCGTGCTCGATCGCGCGGCGCTCAACGCATCGCCCCAGCGGCCCGCACTTGATGATGCGGTGCGCGCAGCGGGCGCATCAGCCACCCAGTTCCACCACTGCGACACGCGCTACCAGTTTTACGGAATAGACCGGCTGTGGGCCGATATCGGCATCGCGTCTGCCGCCAAGCTTTCGCACATTCATCTTGCCACCCAGCCGCTCGAAGCGGCGCGGATCCATAAGGCGCTGACAGGGCGCGCCATGCCCCAAACATCCGCGCGCTTGCACACCGAAGACATGCGCACGCGCCACGCCGCGCTGTGGGGGCGCGAGGGTCCGTATCTGGCCGATGAAAACGAAGTGCTGGCAGGCCTTACCGCCTTTTATAAAAGCGCAAATGCCGGGCAAAGGCAGGCGGCATGAAGCTGGCTGTATCGAACATCGCCTGGCAGCCCGAAGAACGGCTGGATGCCTATCGCATCCTTGCCGATGCAGGCTTTACCGGCCTTGAAATCGCGCCCGGCCTGTTCTTCCACGCAGCGCGCGATCCATTCGTGCCTGATGCGCCAGAGGCGCGCCGTGCGGTGGACGAAATGCGCAAGGCCGGGCTGGCGCTTGTCTCGATGCAGTCCTTGTTGTTCGGCGTGGACGGGGCAAGCCTGTTTGGCAGCCCGGCTGAACGCGCCGCGCTGGAAGATGGCCTTGCCCGCGCGATCACGCTGGCGGGGCGCTTTGCCATTCCCAATTGCGTGTTCGGATCACCGCGCCAGCGCGTGGTGCCCGCCGATATGCCGATGCAGCGCGCATGGGAGGAGGCGGCGGTAATTTTTCGCCGTCTGGGCGATCATGCGCGCGATGCGGGTACACACCTTTCGATCGAAGCCAATCCGGCGCAATATGGCGGCAATTTCTGCACCACCACCGATGAGGCGCTGCGTTTTATCGACTATGTCGATCACCCGCATATCACCTCGATCCTTGATCTGGGCGCGGTGCATATTGCGGGCGAGTTCGATATTGTGAGCGCGAAGGTGCCCGCCATGATGCAGCGGCTCAACCATGTGCATGTGAGCGAGCCTGATCTGGCGCTTGCCCCTGCGCGGCCCACCAATCTGGCGCCCGTGCTGAGGGCTTTACGCAAATCTGGCTATGCCAAAGCGATCTCTATCGAGATGCGCCGCACGCCGGGCGGCCTCGCCGATCTGGAAAGCGCGGTTCACCGGCTGGCGGCAGTGGTGAAATCGCTGGAGGCGCATCATGCTTGAGGCGCCCATCCTTCGCGAGGATATCGTTGTATCGGTGTGCTTTGCCGATCTTTCAGCCAGCGATGAGGCGTTTGAAACGGTGCGCAAAACCGCGCAGGCGCTCGATAGCGTTTACCGCTTCCGGGAGATCATCTGCGTTGTTTCACAGGCCGAGCGCGCTGCATTTTTGCCGCTGGTTGAACAGGTGCGCGAATTGCGGCTGTTTGTCGCGGGCGAGGCCAGCGATTATTACGAACGCCGGGTGATCGCGGCTGAAGAAGCGATTGGCGATATCGTGGTGCTGGCCAGCGTTCAGGAAATCGGCGCGATCGATGTGCTCGCGCTGCTTGACCATACCGAGCGATGCGGTGAAATCACGCTGGCCACCCGCGATGCGCCAAGCAGACTTACCACCGCGGCCACGCTGCCGATCATCGCCATCGGGCGCATGGCGGGCTTCAAGGTCAACCTCAACGATTTGCAGACCATTGCGATGCCGCGCACCGCGATAAACGCATTGCTGGCGCACAAGGAACCGCGCCTCGCCTTGCGCTTTCCCCCGCGCGATGCGCGCTTGCCATTCAATTGCGTGCGGGTGGACGCGGCCCACATATCGCGCCGGCGGGTGGCGGGTCTGCCGCGCAGGCTGGTGCTGTTGCAGGCGCTGCTTGTCTATCTGGCGCCCACCATGCTCTCGCTTGTCGCCGTCGCCTCCAGCCTGCTGGCGCTGTTGGGGCTGGCGTTTGCCGGCTATATCGTGGGCGCCTATCTGCTGGTGGACGAGCTGGCGCCAGGCTGGCTGACGACATCCGTCATGCTCACCATCAGCGCTGTCTTCATGGGCATATCGATGCTGGGGCTAAGTTTGGGCATGAGCCATTTGCTGCGCCAGCAAACCACGCGTGAGCGGGCCGGTGCAGGGGGCGGCGATCTTGCCGAAGAGGTCAACCGCATCGATCTGTTCGGCAAGGTGCGCAGCGAACTGAATGTCGAGCTGGAAAGCGAAAGCGGATGAGCGGAGCCGTACACGAAGGCGCATCGCAGGAGGCGACGCATTACGATTTTCTTGTGATCGGCGGCGGCTTTTACGGCTGCTGCCTTGCGCTGTTTCTGCGCTCTGTTTCGCAGCGCGTTCTGCTGGTGGAAGCGGGCGATGATCTGATGACGCGGGCAAGCCGGGTAAACCAGGCGCGCGTGCACACCGGCTTTCACTATCCGCGTTCAGCCATAACGGCGGTCAAATCCATGGTGCTGCACCAGCGCTTTGCGCGCGATTTTCCCGAAGCGGTGGTGGATGATTTTCGCATGCTCTACGGGATTTCGCGGCGGCGCTCGAAAGTGACAGCCAAGAAATTCTATCGTATGTTCAGAGACTTAGGCGCGCCCATCCGCCCGGCACTGCCCGCACAGGCCGCCTTGTTCGATGATGCGATGATCGAACAGGCCTTCGATTGCCACGAAGCCGCCTTTGACTATGCGATCCTCGCCAAAGCGCTCAAGCACAAGCTCGCCCACGCGCGAATGGATGTGAAGCTAAGAACGTCGGTAGACGCGCTCAAGGAACGCCCCGGCAGCGTGCTCGCCCAGCTTTCGGACGGCAGCGAAGTGACCGCATCGCGCGCGTTCAACGTCACCTATTCGCAGGTCAACACGCTGCTTGCCAAAGCCGGCTTGGAGCAAGCGCAATTGAAGCACGAAATCGCTGAACTGGCGCTGGTGAAACCGCCCTACGAGCTCGACAGGATCGGCATCACGGTGATGGACGGTCCGTTTTTCAGCTGCATGCCCTATCCCTCCGCCGGGCTCTATTCGCTCACCCATGTGCGCTACACCCCGCATGAAAGCTGGGTGGATGATCCAGCGCGGCGCGATCCGTATGTGTGGTTTGCCGAGCAGAAGCTTCAGACCCGCCACGCTTTCATGCTGCGCGATGCCCAGCGCTACGTGCCGTGTTTGCAGCATGCGCGCTACGAACGCTCGATCTACGATGTGAAGAGCGTTCTGATGAAGAGCGAGGCCGATGATGGCCGCCCCATCCTTTATCACCGCAAGCCCGCGCACAGCCGGGTCACATCGGTGCTCGGCGGCAAGATCGATAACATCTACGATCTGTTTGAAGCGGTGCAGGGATCAGGCCCGCAATTCGCCGGGCTGAATGCGCGCTTCCTGTTTGACCGGCCAGCCAATCAAGCCGCGTGAGACCATGGCAGCCCACGCTTCACCCAAGCCACACCGCGCCGGTTTGTGGCTGCTCGTAGCGCTGATCGCAGCGCTCGCCGCCCTGCGAGGTATCGCGCTGCTGTATGATCACAGTCTGCATTCCATCGATGGCGTTTTGCAGACATGGTTTGCGCTGGAGGGGTTCACCAGTGGCAAGCAATTGGGAGAGGCGTTCCAGTCCTATCTGGGCGTTACGATGATCCTTGCGCTTGCGCCTCTATTTGCAGCCTTCGGAGGCACGCTTTTCGCATCTACTCTTTCTGCCACGATCGCTGTGATCGCAGGCGCATTCGGCACGGCATACGCGATCGCATGGCTGATCCGGTTCATCGCGCCCCGCCAGCGCTGGATGGTGGCGGTGGTGCTGGTGTTTGCGTTCTTCATTGCGGGGCGGTGGCCGGTGGAGATGATCGGCTATCGCTACCCGCTCAGCTTTGATCCTGGCGTTTCGCTGCGCGCGGTTAGAGGATTGTTGCCAATCATCGCCCTGCCCGCTTTCGTGCTTTGCGTAAGGTCCGCTCTTGCAGGCCGCGAATGGGTGGCAGGCGCGGGGCTTGGCGGTGTGAGCGGTGCGGGTTTGCTCTGGTCAAACGATGCCGGCATCCCGCTTTTAATCGCCACCTTTACAGCGCTCATGTGCGCTATGCCGCGGCGACCCGTTGCGCTTGGCAAAACGCTTGCCGCGTGGAGCCTTGGCACGATTGCCGCTGCTGCTGGCGTGCTGATGCTGGTAACCCACGCAGAGCCATCGGGCTGGCTGCAATACAATTTTGGCGATGTTGCGGGCGATCAGTTCTGGTATTTCGGCCCGTGGGATAGAGAAACGCGCGTTCTGGGCGCGGCAGACCTGCGCTTTATCCTGATGACGGGCGATCCGCTGACTACGGTAAGCCTGGTGCTGCTCGCTCTTAGCGTGTGCGTCGCAGGCGTGATGCGCCTGTTGGAGCGCGGCTCGCCTGTTCGCCTGAGTGCCTTTATCATGATTGGCGCTGCCACATTGGGCACCGCGCTTATCGCGCAAGTGGGCGGTCATATTGATGCAAGCTACAACGCGATTACCGTATTTCTGGGTGCCTGCGCTCCGCTGATCGTGTTTCAGCGCCAGCTATTGCGTCTTGCAAGGCCAGCCATCGCCGCGTTTCAGGGCTGGGCGCTTCCAGCCTTGGCCTGTGGTGCGGCGCTGGCGCTTGTCGCTGTCGAGGGGCAGCGCACTTTCACCATCATGAGCACGAGCGAACGGACGATTTACGCCGAAGAACTGGGCTTTTTCGTCACCCGCGAGACCCAAAAAGACCTGAGCGCGATGCAAACGCTCGCGCGGCATTGGGACAAGGCGGCAATCCCGCCAGACCGCCGGATGCTCTCTGTTTACACCTCTGTGCTGGATATCGCGGCAGGCGCGCAAAGCCCCAAGCCCGTCGGCTCGCTCATCCATGCTCTTGGCCCTTCGAACCGGGCTGGATTTCGCGCCCTGGTGGATGAGCAGGCAGTGCAGACGGTGACCACGATCGCGCCCGATTACAGCGGGTGGGAAGGCTGGATTTCGCGGGCCAACTGGCCATTCTTCAAAGCCTTGCGTGAAAATTACAGGCCCGTTGCCCGCACCAATCAGCACATACTATGGATGCGCGCACAGGAAGCGCAAGAGCCGCTGAAACCAGCGCCCTGCCGCGTGATCAAGCGCTCCGAGGCATCGTTTACCGTTGAGATCCTGCCGCCTGTGCCCGGCCTTGCGAGCATCGATATCACGCGCAGCGCGGAGTTTGGAACAGGCAGAAGCGCGGTGCTGGTTGTGACCGAGCAATCCGCATACACGAATCGCGCCTCCCAGCCGCAATGGAGCGGTTTTCCGAGCTATGGCGTGGCCAATTCGGCCCATCTCACACTCCTCGCCCCTGCTGAGAAGGGAGCCTCGACTACGCTCACATTGGAGCTCTTGGATGGCTCACCCATTGGCGATGCCACCTGCCAGGCGGTGATCTATCCGGCGCTAAAACATGAAAGTCTGCCTTCTTTGACGCGAGGGATCGCAGCCTTCCTTGGGCAGGGGGCACCATGACCCAGTTCGTGCGCTTTTTTGCTGTCACCGTGCTGGGCGTTTTGATTGATATCGCGATTGCGTGGGCGCTTGCGACCTATGCCGGTGTGCCCTTGTGGCTGGCCGCCGCGATTGGTTTTGCCTTGGCTGCCTGCACCAATTATGTGCTCCACCAGATCTGGAGCTTCGGCGATGGGACGCGCCGCCTTTCAGCGAGGCGGGCGATGCAATATGCGGGCGTTGCTCTGGCGACGTTGGGCGTGCGTCTGGCAGTGGTGGCGGTGCTGGATCGTTTGGTCGCCAATTCGGGCGACGGCGCAATCGCTTTGGCCATCCTGATCTGCGGCGCAGGCGTTTCCTTCTTCGTGAATTTCGCGCTGAGCCGCTGGATCGTTTTTGCGAGGGAGGCTGCATGAACGCCGACCACCCTGCCATGGAAATGGGCGCGGACTGGCAAGTGCCTGCCTTCGACGAAAGCGTTTATGCCGCGCGGCGGCGCGATTATGCGCTTGTGATCCCGGTGATCAATGAAGGTGATCGTATCCGCGATCAGCTCACCCGCATTGCTTCGGCGGACCTGCCGGTCGACGTGATTATCGCTGATGGCGGCTCCACCGATGGCTCTCTAGCCGAGGAGTTTGTGCGCAGCGTTGGCGTGCGCTGCGTGCTGACCAAGCGCGGGCCGGGCAAGCTCAGCGCGCAATTGCGCATCGCCTATGCGTGGTGCCTACGCGAGGGATATGAAGGCATTGTCACGATAGATGGCAACGGCAAGGACGGGGTCGAAGCGGTCGCCACCATGGTAGCCAGGCTCGAAGAGGGCTGCGATTATGTGCAGGGCTCGCGCTATTTGCCGGGCGGTTTGGCGCAGAACACCCCGCTCGAGCGCACCATCGCCAACCGCTTGGTGCACGCCCCGCTTCTGAGCCTTGCTGCACGGCGTTGGTTCAGCGATACGACCAATGGTTTCAGAGCCTATTCGCGGGCCTATCTGCTCCACCCCGAAGTGCGCCCGTTCCGCGATGAATTTCAGGTCTATGGCCTGTTGTTTTACCTCACCGTTCGCGCTGGCCAGTTGGGCCTTAGGGTCGATCAGGTTCCTGTAAAGCGGCGCTATCCTGATGATGGGAAAGTGCCCACCAAGATTGGCGGGCTCGGCCCCAAACTTGCGCTGCTGGGCGAAACGGTGCACGCGGCAACAGGCGGGCACACGCCTGAGGAGACTGCGCGCTCCTTGCCGTCGCGAGTATGGGCTGTGCTGATCGCCGTGGCGAGCGCGCTGATGCTGCTGGCAGGCGTGATCGCCGCTCCGCCCTACTCCCCTGACAGTTGGGCGTTTTACGAGCTTTCGCAGACGATTTTCGGCGACTTCTACCGCTTCACCCATTGGCGAAGCTATGCAAGCGACGCTGCCTATTCGAGCGCGTTTCCCCCGCTATGGCCAATGCTTGTCGCGGCGACCGATGCAGCTTTTGGGACCGGGCTGCGAACAGGGCTGTACCTTGCCTTTGCCGCCTTTGTTGCATTCGCGATGCTGTCCGAAGAACTCGGACGGCGGGTGACGGGCGCTGCATGGATCGGGCTGGGCGCTGCCATGCTGATCCTGCTTGGTCCCAAAATGCTCATCGATGAACTTTGGGCAGGTCGCACCATGCCGATGCAGATGGCTCTGTTTGCCGCGATTGCGCTGGTGTTTGTCAGCTATAAGCGGCTTTCAATCGGCCATGGTGCTGTTTTGGGCGCGCTGTGCGGGCTGTGTGTGATGAACCGTTTCGATGCCGCGCTGCTGCCCTTTTTGGTGGCGGGCCTCGCCTTTTGGCTCACGCGCCGCTTCATCGTTTTTATCGCTGTGATTGCGGCTGCGGTGCTGGTTTGCGCACCGTGGATTGCCTATTCGTTGCAGACGTTCGGGACGCTGTTTGCGACGGACAATGCAGGGGTTGCGACCACGCTCGATCCCGATGCGTTTGTGACTGACTGGTGGCCAGCGCCCCAGCCTTCCATCGCCGATGATCCCACGCGCTGGGCTTTGCGAGTGATGGCAAATGCGGGCGCATTTGTGTATATTGCAGCAAGCATAGTGATGACGCCGATGGTGGCGGTGTTTGTTTTGGCAGTGGCAGTGCCGGCGGGATTGCACCACCTCGCCTCACGCCGCCCTTCAGATGGGCAACCGAGCGCCCCGGGCGATAGCGGATTGGCAAAACTGGCACTATTCGCCTGTCTTCTGGCCATGATAATGCTGCCGCAGATCATCACCGGCTATGTCGAATACAGGTATTTCAGCCCGGTTTTCTGGATCGTATTCCTTTGCGCGGGATGCTGGATTGCGCTGCGCGGAGCCAACACGCCGCAACGCCGCGTGTTCGCGGCGCTGGTTGCGCTCCCGATGATCGGTGCAGGCCTTGTGTTCGCTAGCGTCCAACTGGCAAAGTCCGACCTGACAAGCAGCGATGAGTGGGCCTCGTTTGACACGCCCTTGGATGTGGCGACGCTGGATGCCTGCCTGCCAGCAGACGCCAGAGCCGATGCCCGCATACTGGTGCTGGGAGACCCCGCGCTGGCCGCAAAAGCGGGCGCGATGCGCGGCCTTCCCACGATGATGGAGCCGCGCAATATGGCGCGCGGCAGGCTGAGCGATGAAAGCGCCCGCGCCTTTGTGCGCGAATGGCAGGTGACCCACGTGCTGGTGGCAGAACCAACGCGCAGGGTCTGGGCGCTGCGCACGTTTGCGCCGTTGGATCGCATTCAGCCATGCGGGTCGGCGCTCTACTCGCTTCGATAGGCAAATTTCCGAATTCCATCGACCGGCACTGGCGGGCGCATTCAAACTGTCTCGACGCTTGAAAGGGAGCGCTTTGCACGGCTATGCCTGTTCGCTGAAGGAGATCCTTAAATGCGCCCCATCCATCTTACCGCGAGCACCGCCCTTGCTTTCACTCTTGCCTTTGGAGCAGGGATCGCTGCACCGGCGAGCGCTCAAGATGGCTACAGGCTCCCGCCTGCCGATGTGGCAGATATCGTCACCCGCGCACCGTCGCCGCGCGTATCGGTATCGCCCAGCAACGATTTGATCCTGCTAATGGAGCGCGAGGCGCTGCCCCCGGTCTCCGAATTGGCAAAGCCGATGGAAAAGCTGGCGGGCCTGCGCCTTGATGCCAGCATCAATGATCGCCACGGGCCGCGCGCCTATGTGGGTCTTTCGCTTCAGGATGTTGCCAGCGGCACTGTGCGCACAGTGACTTTGCCGGCGGATGCCGATGTGTCCGATTTTAATTGGTCCATCGATGGATCACAGATCGTCTTCACCAACACCAGAGCCAACGCGATGGATCTGCACGTGCTCGATACGCGCACAGCGCAGGTCACCAAGGTGATGACAGGCGGGGTAAATCCGATCTTCCAATCGCCAGACTGGCTGGCCGATGGTTCGCTGCTGGTGCTGGCAATCCCCGAAGAACGCGGAGCCATGCCCGAACAATCGCTCACCCCCGTTGGCCCGGCCATTCAGGATGCAAGCGGCGGGCAAGAGGCGCAGACCCGCACCTATCAGGACCTTCTCGAAAACCCGCATGATGAAGCCATGTTCAAATGGTTGACCACCAGCCAGCCGGTGATCATGGATGCCGATGGTTCGAACAAGCGCATGATTGGCGAGCCGCGTATCTACACCAGCATCAGCGCCTCTCCCGATGGCAAATACCTGCTGATGAGCTGGCTGGAAGAGCCGTTTTCCTATCAGGTCCCCTATTACCGCTTCCCCACCACCACCGCCATTTACACGCGCGAGGGCGAGCTTGTCTCCACCATCGCCCAACAGCCTCTGGCCGATGCCTTGCCCGTGCAGGGCGTGGTAACCGGGCGGCGCAGTATTGCCTGGCACCCGACCGAAGATGCGATGCTGATGTGGGCCGAGGCGCAGGATGGCGGCGATCCGCGGGTCGAGACCGATAATCGCGATAATCTTTATGGCCTCACCGCTCCGTTCAAAAGCGAAGGCACATTGCTGGCAAAGCTGGAAGATCGCGCTTCAGGTGCGCAGGGGTTGGAGAATTCTGACGATCTGGTGATCTACGAATATGATCGCGATACGCGCGAATTGCGCCAGACGCTGGTCGATGTGATGGACGGCACCGGCACCCGCGAAATCGGCCTGCGCAACATTCAGGATGCCTATAACGATCCCGGCAGCTACATCACCAAGACGACCGATCGGGGCTTTTCTGTCATCCACGTGGATGATGGCAAGGCATTCCTCAGCGGATCAGGCGCGACACCCGAAGGCTTGCGCCCCTTCCTGCGCACATTCGATCTGGCGACACTGGAGACGCAGGAAATCTGGCGCAATTCGGGCGAACAGCTTGAAAGTGTGATCGACGTCGTCTCGGATGATGGCCGCGAATTCTTGACCTATTACCAAAGCCCCGAAAATCCTGGCAATGTGAGGCTGCATGATGGCGATGATGCCCGGTTCCTCACCAATTTCCCCGATCCGCACCCCGAACTGACCGGCATCAAGAAAGAGCTGGTCAAATACCCCCGCGATGACAGCGTGGAGTTGACCGCGACACTGTATCTGCCGCTTGGCTACACCGAAGGCGACAAGGTACCGGTGGTGGTGTGGGCCTACCCGCGCGAATTCAACAATGCGGCAACCGCTAGCCAGAACCGGCAATCGCCCTATAGCTTTACGCGGATCGGTGGCTATTCTCATCTGTTCTTCCTCACTCAAGGCTATGCCGTGCTGGACCGTGCAGCAATGCCGGTGGTGGGATCAGATCCGGAAACGGTGAACGATACCTTCATCGAACAAGTGGTGGCGAGCGCGAAGGCAGCGATCGATTTCAGCGTGGAACGCGGCTTTGGCGATGGCGTGCGCGTGGGTGTTGGCGGCCATAGCTACGGCGCCTTCATGACCGCACACCTGCTGGCGCAAAGCGATCTTTTCGCAGCGGGCATTGCGCGCTCTGGCGCTTACAACCGCACGCTCACGCCATTCGGCTTTCAGGCGGAACGCCGCGTTTTCTGGGATACGCCAGAGACATATTACAAGCTCAGCCCGTTCATGGCCGCTAACAAGATCAACGAGCCGGTGTTGTTCATCCATGGCGAGAACGACAACAATTCAGGCACCTTCCCGCAGCAATCAGAACGCATGTTCGCAGCTGTCAAAGGCACCGGAGGCACAGCGCGCCTGGTGATGCTGCCGCACGAATCGCACGGCTATCGCGGGCGCGAATCCGTGCTGCACACGCTGGCTGAAATGTTCGACTGGTTCGATATGCATGTGAAGAACGCCGAAGTCCCCGGAGGCTGAGTGTGTCAGGAAAAGCGCGCGCATGACGATGCAATTCACCGCCGACAGGCTTATCCTTTTCGGGGCCACCGGCGATCTTGCGCGGCGCAAGCTGCTGCCATCCTTGTGCGCGCTTGATGCCGATAATCTGCTTCCAGAAGATCTGAAGATCATCGGAACAGCGCGCAGCAAACATGATGATGCCTCTTACCGGGACTTGGCGCGCAAGGCGGTAGAAGAGCATCTGGATGAAGAGCGCCGGGGCGAGCTTGAGCGTTTCCTTGGCCGCCTGTTCTACCAGCCGCTCGATGCGACAACGCTCGAAGGCTACCGCGAACTTGCCACCAAGGTGGGCACACCTGGACACGGCATCGCCATATTCCTGTCCACCGCTCCCAGCCTTTTTGGCCCCACTATCGAGGGGCTGCAGCATGCCGGGCTTGCTGGCGAAAACGTGCGCATCGGCCTTGAAAAACCACTCGGCAATGATCTGGCGTCGTCTGCTGCAATCAACGATGCCGTTGCCTGTGCGTTTCCCGAAGAGCGGATATTCCGGATCGATCACTATCTGGGCAAGGAGACGGTGCAGAACCTGCTGGCGCTGCGTTTTGCCAATATCCTGTTCGAACCGATCTGGAACTCTAACTACATTGACCACATCCAGATCACTGTGGCCGAGACGGTCGGGCTGGAAGGGCGCGTCGATTTTTATGACGATGCCGGGGCGCTGCGCGATATGGTGCAAAACCACATGCTCCAATTGCTCAGCCTTGTCGCGATGGAGCCGCCGACCAGCTTTGATGCAACAGCCGTGCGCGATGAAAAGGTGAAGGTGCTGCGCGCGCTGCGCCCCGCGATGGCAAACGAAACCGTCACCGGCCAATATCGCGCGGGCGCCATCAGCGGGCAGGCAGTGCCCGGCTATGACGAGGAACTGGGCAAGCCATCTGACACCGAAACCTTCGTTGCGATCAAAGCGCACCTCGATAATTGGCGCTGGAAGGGCATTCCCTTTTACCTTCGCACAGGCAAACGCTTGCCCGAACGCGTGACCGAAATCCTCATCCAGTTTGCCGATGTGCCGCATTCGATTTTTGAAAGCAGCGGGGCCGCAATGTGTCCCAACCAGCTGTTGATCGGCATCCAGCCACAGGAAAACATCACGCTATCGATGATGACGAAAGTGCCGGGCCTTGATGAAGGCGGGGTGCGCCTGCGTGAAGTGCCATTGGAAATCGCGATGCCCGATGCGTTCTCCGAAGCGCACCGGCGCATCGCCTATGAACGTCTGCTGCTCGATCTTGTCAAAGGCGATCAGACGCTGTTTGTGCGGCGCGACGAGGTTGAAGCGCAATGGCACTGGATCGACGCGATCCGCGCCCAATGGGCGCAGAACGCTGTTACACCCAAGACCTACACATCGGGAAGCTGGGGGCCGAGTGCAGCCATCGCGCTTACCGAACGCGACGGGGTGAGTTGGCATGAGTAAACCTGTGAACGATACAGTCCACCGCGTGACCCAGCGCATCATCGAACGCTCACGAAAAGGGCGCAGCGCCTATCTTGAGCTGATGCAGCGCGAGGCAGAGCGCAGGCCCGAGCACAAGGATGTCGCCTGCTCCAATCTTGCCCATGCCTTTGCCGGAGCGCTCGAAGACCAATCGACGATGAAAGACGGGGCTACGCCCAATATCGGGATCGTCACCGCCTATAACGATATGCTCAGCGCGCATCAGCCCTATGGCCGGTATCCTGACCGGATGAAGATTTATGCGCGCGAAGTTGGCGCGACCGCTCAGGTTGCCGGGGGCACGCCCGCCATGTGTGATGGGGTGACACAGGGCGAAGACGGGATGGAATTATCGCTCTTCAGCCGCGACAATATCGCAATGGCGACAAGCGTGGCTCTCAGCCATCAGATGTATGATGCCGTCGCTTGCCTTGGCATTTGCGACAAGATCGTGCCGGGCCTGTTGATCGGTGCCTTGCGCTTTGGCCATCTGCCCGCTGTCTTTGTGCCATCTGGGCCCATGCCCTCAGGCATCTCCAACGAGCAGAAGCAGGAGACCCGGCAACAATATGCAGCCGGGAAGATCGGGCGCGGTGAATTGCTAGAAAGCGAGCTTGGCAGCTATCATTCGCCCGGCACCTGCACCTTTTATGGCACTGCCAATTCAAACCAGATGATGATGGAGATGATGGGGCTGCACGTGCCGGGCGCAGCGTTTGTGCAGCCGGGCACCAAATTGCGCCAACAGCTGGACAGGACCGCGGTGCACCGCCTTGCCAGCCTTTCCGGCACAACCACGCGCACGCTCGCACAGGTGGTGGACGAGAAAGCCATCGTGAACGCCGTCATTGGTCTCCTTGCAACCGGCGGCTCCACCAATCACGCCATCCACCTTCCCGCCATGGCGCGCGCGGCGGGCATCATCCTCAACTGGAGCGATATGTCAGAGCTTTCAAGCGTCATCCCGCTGCTTGCGCGGGTCTATCCCAATGGCAGCGGCGATGTGAACCAGTTTCACGCGGCGGGCGGCATGGGCCTTGTGATCGGCGAATTGCTTGATGCCGGACTCGCGCATGGCGATATTCTCACCGTCTGGGATGATGGCTTTGATGCCTATCGCAGCGAGCCCATGGAGGACGAGGCGCAAGAGCTTGTATGGAAGCAGGTGCACGAGACACGCGACCCTGCAATGCTGCGGCCTGTATCCCAGCCGTTTCGCGCTGATGGCGGGATGAAGCTGGTTCGCGGCAATCTGGGCCGCGCGATCTTCAAGACATCTGCCGTTCCTGATGACCGGCTGACGATCGAGGCGCCATGCCGTGTTTTCGATACGCAAGACGCTGTCAAAGAGGCATTCAAAACTGGCGAGCTTGACCGTGATATTGTGGTCGTCGTGCGCTTCCAGGGCCCGCGTGCCAATGGCATGCCCGAATTGCACGCGCTCACGCCCACGCTGGGCCTGTTGCAGGATCGCGGGCACCGTGTGGCGCTGGTGACCGACGGGCGCATGTCAGGCGCAAGCGGCAAAGTGCCCGCTGCGATCCACCTCTCGCCAGAGGCGCTGGGCGGCGGTCCGCTATCGCTCTTGCGCGATGGCGATATCGTCAAGATTTGCGCGGCCAACGGCGAGCTATCGACCGCCGCAGACCTTTCCGAGCGCAAGCCCGCACCCGACCCGCACAGCGAATGGGGCGTAGGCCGAGAACTTTTTCGCATGATGCAAACCCATGTCGATGATGCCGAGAAAGGCGCATCGGCCATGCTCGCAAGCGCAGGGCTTTGAGCATATCGGGGGATACGGGGCGGTGACACGCAGGCGCCAGATCGCGGTTGCCGATATTGGCGGCACCCATGCGCGCTTTGCTCTCGCCACGCTGGAAGGCACGCGCGTGCTCAGCCTTGACAGGACACTCAAGATGCGCGCTGCTGATCATCGTTCGCTTCACAGCGCTTGGCAGCACTATGCGCGCGAATGCGGGCCTGATCTGCCTCGCGAAGGCGCGTTTGCCATTGCAGCGCCAGTGGGCGGCGATGTGCTGCGCTTCACCAATTCCAGCTGGACGCTTCGCCCCGGCTTGATCAGCTCGGATTTCGCCCTTGATCGCTTTACGCTGGTTAATGATTTTGGCGCCGTGTGCCACTCAATCGATGGCATGGGCGCGGGCGAGCTTGCGCATATTTGCGGGCCTGATACCGGCCTGCCCGATCACGGCGCAATCAGCGTGATCGGTCCGGGCACAGGGCTTGGCGTTGCGTATCTGGCGCGCGGCGCTCGCGGCTCGCAAGTGTTCGAGACCGAAGGCGGCCATATCGCTTTCGCCCCGCTTGACGAGGTGGAAGACCGCATCCTTGCCCGCCTGCGCAACCAGCATCGCCGCGTCTCGCTTGAACGGGTGATTGCAGGCAACGGACTGCAGACGATTTACGCCGTTCTGTGCGAGATCGAGCATGCCGAGCCGCGCCAGCTGGATGATCGCGATCTGTGGGCGCTGGCGCTGGAGGGTGGTGACAAAATCGTGGAGGCCGCGTTTGATCGCTATTGCCGGTGCCTTGGCTCGGCTGCAGGCGATTTCGTGCTGGCGCACGGCGCCAAAGCAATCGTTATTGCAGGCGGGCTGGGCCACCGGATCGGCGACCGGCTGGCGAACTCACGCTTTCGCGAGCGCTTTACCTTGAAGGGCCGTTTCTCGCACCTGCTTGAAGCGACGCCTGTTTACCGCTCGCTCGAAGAAGAACCGGGCCTGCTGGGCGCGGCCATAGCTTTTGCCAAGGAGTATCCCGCATGACCGATATCGCGTCTATCATGCAAATGGGGCCGGTGATCCCGGTTCTGGTGATCAACGATAGCGCCACCGCCCGTCCGATCGCTGAGGCGCTGGTGAGCGGCGGCCTTCGCGTTCTTGAGGTGACTTTGCGAACGCCCGCGGCGCTCGATGCGATTGCGGTGATGCGCGAAGTGGACGGCGCTGTGGTGGGCGCAGGCACCGTTTTGAACAAAGGCCAACTTGCCGATGCAAAATCCGCCGGCAGCGAGTTCATCGTCTCTCCCGGCCTGACGCAAAACCTTGCCAATGCTGCGATTGATGATGGCATCCCGTTTCTGCCCGGCATAGCCACGGCGTCCGACATCATGCGGGGAATGGAAATGGGACTGAAACACTTCAAGTTTTTCCCGGCCGAGGCATCCGGCGGGCTTGGCGCGCTCAAGGCGCTGGCCAGCCCTTTTCGCGAAGCGCGCTTCTGCCCGACGGGTGGCATCCGGCAGGAAACCGCGTCGCAATGGCTCGACCACCCATCGGTGCTGTGCGTTGGCGGCAGTTGGCTGGTAAGCGCGCAAGGCCCTCAGGATTACGCCGCAATCACCCAGCGCGCAAAAGCGGCGAGCAAACTTATGCGGAATTGACCGCGCTTCAGCGCTGGCGCGCCTGATACAGGATTGTCATTTCCCGAATTTTGGATCACGCTTTTCGATAAATGCGCTCGTGCCCTCCAGAAAATCAGGCCCGATGAAGGCATCGGCGAAAATGTGCAGACTTTGCGCATCGTCAGCCGCCTGCCCATCAAGCACCCGGCGCACAAAACCCTTGTTTTCGCGGATTGAATGCGGGCTTGCAGCGCAGAGCTGGGCGATCACAGTGTCAGGCTGATCGGCCAATTCCTCGACCAGTGCGATCCGGTGCGCTTCGACAGCATCGATCAACGCGCCAGTGAATAAGAGCCGTTTGGCCTGCCCCGGCCCTACAAGGTCGGTCAACAGCTTCACATCGTGCAGCGGATAAACAAGGCCGAGGCGCGCCGGCGTGATGCCAAAGCGCGCAGACGGAGCCGCAAGACGCAGATCGCATGCCAAAGCGATACCGCAGCCGCCGCCAATGCAATCGCCTTCAATAAAAGCGAGCGTGGGCAGGCTTATCCGCGCAAGCTCGTACTGCACCTTGTTGATCGCAGCCTGATTGGCTGCGCGCCAAGCGGCATCATCCTTGTTCGTCAGCAATTCCTTGATATCGGCGCCTGCGCAAAACGCCCCGCCCGCCTGCGCAGAACGGATCACCAGCACACGCACCGCGTCGCTGGCCCTCGCTTGCTCCAGCAAGGGGGGGATCGCCTCCCACATCGCCATGCTCATCGCATTGCGGGCATCCGCCCTGTCGATCAGCAAATGGGCGACAGCGCCATCGATTTCCAGTCGCACGCTCATGCCGGATGCACGGCCGTTTGATCATCCGGGATCGCCATGCGCGGCGCTGATGTGGTCACTGGGTCCACTCCTCTATCATCGTATCAAGCGCACCGGGATCATCACCTTCCAGCGCGAGGCGCACCGCACGCTCTGCTTCGCCTTTGGCAAGGCCTCCCCAGCGCGCCAGGCTGTGCATCTTGGCGATGATGGCCTCGGCATCAACCGGCCGCTCAGGATCGCCAAACGTATCGACCACTTCACACCCGTTCACCCGCGCCCCGAAATGCGCAGGATAGCGCGCGGTGATGGCGGGATCATCGATCACGCTCACCTGCACGCGTAGATCAGCCAGCGCGGCGATGGCTTCGGGTGTGAAGTCCTGCGGTTCACCGTTGCGCCCATCTGCCACGACAGCGACCGCGTGCTGAAGCGAAAACTTAGCCTCAAGCTCGCTCTTGGGATCAGGGCAGTCACAAAAAGTGAGCGCATCGGCAAAAGTCTCGACAAGAAACGGCGCTTCGAGCTTGCCAGCTTCACGCAGCTTCAAGGCTGCATCAATAGCAGGGTGAGTGTGGCGGTACGCGGCGAAGGGCTTGAAACTGACGCCATCGATCAGCCAGCCATCCCCATTCGACGCGAGGCTGCCCGGCGCTTTCGCCATCGCTGCGAAAAGCCCCTGCGGCCCTTCGAGCAAGCCTTGCGGGCCCGTTGCGCCGTAATGCACGTGCAGCGCTGCATCGCGGCCTGTGCGCACGGCATGATAGATATGCCATTGGCCGGTAAGCAAAGTATCATGGCGCATATGCCAAAGCCCGCCTGCAACAGAACCAGCATTGCCCAGAGCGTTGGCATATTCGACAGGGGCAAAGCCAATCACGGAACCGAAAGCGGCGCAGGCTCCGAACACGCCCATTGTTGCGGTGGGGTGCCAGTGGGCATAATGATGCGCATCGAATGCAGCGCCAATCGCGATCATCGCTTCGTAGCCGCGCACTGCACTCGCCAGGCGCGTGTCCATATCCGCGCTCGGCATGCTCATCGCCGCGGGCCAGACCACCGGGCCAGGATCAAGCAGCGCGGTGCGATGCCAATCGCTCATCTCCAGCACGGATCCGGTGTAAGTCGCCCGCTCCCACCCGCGCGACGAAATCGCGCTGCCCATCGCCGCCGCCTCGCTGTCGCGTGCGCCGGCGATGCAAGCGAGCCAATCGAGCAGGTGAAGTCGAGCGCGCTCGGTTTCCGCTTTGCCAACAGAGCGCGCAAGGGTTTGCGACAATGATGTGAGAAGCGCAGTGGTCATGTGGGCCTCCGGAATGTGTGAGATGGCAGATGGGGCGGCGATTGGCGATGCTTGCAAACGGGCTTCCACCGCACCGTTGGGTTCGCAAAACCGATTTGCGCCCAAGCGCTGATGCACAAGACCGCACCGCGCATGGCGGCGGGCGGATATGGACAATGAAGCGGGTGCATTCAGGAATGCTCGCCCTTGCCCGGCACTGGTGCGGGCTTCCAATCGTCACCGACAAAGCGGATCGGCGGGGCGATATGCCTGCCGCCGCCTTCGCCTTCCACGAGCAAACCGCGCTCGCCGATGTGCGGTTCGTCCAGAGCCTCGCGAAAATCGAGCACGGGTGAGAAGGCAACATCCTTGTCAGCAAACCATTGCACCCATTGATCGCGCGTTTTGCCCGCAAAGGTTTCGCGCAGAAACGCAATTAGCTCTTCCTGCTCGCCTGCCGGAGCCTCGGCAATCGGCAGCAGGTCTTCGCGACCCAACGCTGAAAGCAGATTGCGGGCAAACTTGATCTCGCGCCCGCCCAGTGCGACATGCCTGCCATCGCTCGTCTGATAGACTTGATAAAACGCCGCGCCACCAAGCGATCGCTGGGAAGCAGAACGCGGCGCTTCGCCGCCTGCAATCGCGCTGCCTGCCGTGTGCGCACACCACGGCAACAGACTATCGAACATGGCGCAATCGATATAGGCGCCTTCGCCCGTCCGCTCGCGCCCGACAAGCGCCATCAGCACGGCGGAAAGCGCGGTAAGCCCGGCGGCGAGATCAGCGCTGGCCGCGCCCGGCACCACCGGCGTGCCATCCGCGCCATCGTTGACGCTGAGATACCCGGCAAGCGCCTGCACCGCCATATCGTGGGCGGGGTGATGGGCAAGCGCCCCCTCCTGCCCGAAAGCGGAAATCGAACAATAAATGATATCAGGACACAGCGCGCGCACGCTTTCGTAATCAAAACCCAGCCGCTTCATCACTCCGGGGCGAAAGCCTTCCACGAACACGTCGGCCCCGGTTACGAGATCGCGCAAAGCTGCCTTGCCATCCTCGCTCTTTAGATCAAGCACTACGCTTTTCTTGCCGCGATTGAGATTGGCAAACCACACCGAATGCTCCGCATCGCCATAGGTATCAAATGGAGGCTGATCGCGTGCTGGATCGCCAGCGGCGGGCTCCACCTTGATCACCTCAGCGCCGTGATCGGCCATCATGACGCTCATCATCGGGCCCGGCAGGAATTGCGAAAGATCAACAACAGTGATGCCGGATAGCTTGCCCATAACCTTGCCCCCTCAGATCACGCCGTTACGGCGCAGTTCGGTAATCGCCATCTCGTCATAGCCGAGGTCTGACAGGATCGCATCGCTATCCGCGCCGAGCAGCGGTGCTGCGCGGTTTGGCAGGCGTTCTCCATCAAACCGGATGGGATTGGCCAGCACCTTCAAGTCGGGATTATCCGGATGCTGCACACTGGCACGCATTCCGGTTTCTTCCAGCCACGGATTATCAAGCGCAGCGGCCAGCGTGTGCACCGGCGCAACAGGAACGTGGCCTGCAAGAAGCTCCTGCCAGTGCGCCATGGGCTTGGCCGCGAATTCCTCGTCCAGAACCCTGGTCAATTCATCACGGTTGGCGAGCCTGTCGGCATTGCTGGCAAAGCGCGGATCGCCTTTCAGATCAGCGCGGCCCATGCGCGTGGTGAGGATATCCCAGAATTTGGGCAATTGGCACATCACGAACATCCAGCCATCCGCCGTTTTGAACATTTGGCTGGGCGTGGCGGCGGGATGCGCGCTGCGCGGCGTGCGCTGCGTTTCCTCGCCATGGTTCATATACCACAGCGCCGGATAGCTCGTCTGGTGGACGGCTGCCGATAAAAGATCGGTATCAACATCGCGTCCGCGCCCACTGCGCTGTGCATCAACCAGAGCGCCGAGCAGGCCGATACAGAAAATCGTGCCAGTGATGAAATCGACCATCGAAAGCCCCATACGCTGCGGCTGTGAACCCGGCTCTCCTGTCAACGAGCAATAGCCTGCCTCGGCCTGCATTAGGTAATCATAGCCCGGCCATTTAGCGCGGGCATTGTCGCGGCCATAGGCGGAAAGATGCGCGCACACGATGGCGGGATTAGTGTCCTTGAGCGCTGCGTAATCCAGCCCCAGCCGCACGGGCAAATCGCCGCGCATATTGTTGGCCACCGCATGGCTGTTTGCTGCGAGCTTGCGAAGAATGGCCTGCCCCTCCTCGCTGCCAAGATCGAGAGTAAGCGAACGCTTGTTCAAATTGAACGCGTTGAAATAGGTGCTTTCCTCCTCGCGCAAGAAGTGGGGGCCTACATGGCGCGCAGTATCGCCGCCACCGAGCCTTTTTCCATCAGAGCCTATCTCGCCCGGCGGCTCGATCTTGATCACCTCTGCGCCCATTTGCGCCAGGAACATCGTGCCGTAGGGCCCGGCGCCGTATTGTTCGGCGCTGATGATGCGAAAGCCCTTGAGAGGCAGCAGTTCAGCCGGAAGTGTCACGTTTTGCGCGCGGTTCACATCGGGTTTTCTTCAAGCCGCCTGGCGGCGATGATGATAGGCTGCATATCTTCCTCCGGCGCAAGATCACGGGGTATCGCGAAACATGCGCGTCATGTCATATTCTTTTGCATGGCGATAGCCGCGCATCGCCGCTTGTTAAGCGCCAGATTTCATGCCGCGCCCATTGCAGTGTAGGGCAGATGCAGAGCGGGGAGTGCAATGAAAAACAAATCGGTTATCGCACGAGCAATCGCAGCTTCGTTTTCCTTGCTGATTGCCCAATTTGCGACCGGGCCAGCGTCGCTAATGGCTGCGCATGGCTCGGCGAAACTTGCGCACACGCACAGGGCCCCCGCCCGCGCCACTCTTGCTGAAAGCGGCGCTTCAAAATTCCTGTTTCGCAACTGGAGCGGACCTGCCTTGCCTGTGTGGACCTATGTACCCGAAGGAATAGACAAAGCGGCAGCGCCGATCCTGATCGTCATGCACGGTGCGCGCCGCGATGCTGATCGCTACCGCAATCAGTGGATAAAACCGGCTCAACAAGGCGGCTTCATCGTGATCGCGCCCGAATTTTCCAAAGCCGATTTCCCCAAAGCTGCGCGCTACAATCTTGGCGGGGTGCACGATCGAAAAACCGGCGCCGATCGCGCAGAAGAGCTCTGGGCGTTTTCAGCGATAGAACCGCTGTTTGATGACGCGGTGGCACGCCTTGGCAGCAATCAGGCAGGCTACACACTTTATGGCCATTCTGCCGGATCGCAATTCGTCCACCGTTTTGCCGTGTTCAAGCCAGAGGCCCGCGCGAAGCGCTACCTTGCTGCCAATGCCGGGTGGTACACATTTGCCGATCCGGCGATTGACTTTCCGTTTGGCCTCGGCGGGCTTGATATCAGCGAGGATCGTGTAAGGCAGGTTCTGGCGAAAGACCTGATCGTGCTGCTGGGCAGCGCAGACAACGATCCCGATGCCAATCTGCTCAACAAAAGCGGCGGTGCCATGCGGCAGGGCTCCCATCGTTTTGAACGGGGCAAAAATTTCTTCGCCGCTGCCAGGAGCCTGGCGCAAAGCCGGGGATGGAATTTTGGCTGGTCGCTGCGTGTGGTGGACGGGGTGGGCCATTCCAACGGCAAGATGGCGCCGAAGGTTTACGATCTGGTTCGGTAGGCACGCGTCCCTCCTATTTCAGAACAAGCCCCATCGCCGCGCCCCCCAGCCAATAGACAAAGCCCGTAATCAGCGCGATCCCGATCAGATTGAGCACAAATCCGCCGCGCGCCATTTGCGCGATGGTGACGCTGCCCGTGCTGAAGGCAATGGCATTGGGCGGCGTGCCAACCGGCAGCATGAAAGCGCATGTCGCAGCGAGCGCGGCGGGCACCAGCAGCCCCATCGGATCAATCCCCACACCCAGCGCCACTCCGCCCAGAACCGGGATAAAGGTTGCCGCTGTGGCAGTGTTGCTGGTGACCTCGGTCAAGAACAGCACGATCGTTACCACGCACGCGATCAGCAGCACGATGGGCAGCGATGTGAGACCCGAAACCTGCCCGCCAAACCAATCATCCAGACCCGTTGCCGCAACCGCGCCAGCAAGGCTTAGCCCGCCGCCAAACAGAAGCAACACGCCCCATGGCAGGCCATTTTGAGCATCTTTCCAGTCAAGCACCATTGCACCCTTGCTGTCAGCTGGCAGCAGAAAAAGCGCAAGGCCTGCGCCAATCGCGATGGCTGTATCGTTGAGATCGCCGAGCCATCGCACAGCGCTCGCAATTGCCGCAATCTCGGAAACAAGGCCCGGTACCACCCACAAGAACGCTGCTCCGGCGAACACCAGCGCCACCATGGCCTCGCCCCGGTTCATCGTGCCCAGCTTTGCGATCTCACCGTCTATCAGCGCGCGCCCTCCGGGGATTTCGTCAAGATCAAAACGATAGAGCACGCGGGTCATCATCACCCAGCCGATAAGGATGAAGGTGGCCGCCAGCGGTACGCCAAGCATCATCCAGTCAACAAAGCCGATATCGATGCCAAGCTCCTCGCTCGCATAGCCTGCGATGATCGCATTTGGAGGGCTGCCCAGCAATGTACCAAGCCCGCCCATGCTGGCCGACCAGGCTATGGCGAGCACGAGGCACGTGCCAAACTGTTCCACGTCAGGATCAGGCGGCGCTGTATCACGCGCTTCGCCGCCCGCACCCGACATCCCCCTTCCCGACACAAGCGCCAACACGGAAAACCCGATGGGCAACATCATCAAGGTGGTGGCCGTGTTGGAAACCCACATTGAGAGAAAGCCGGTGGCAATCATCAGACCCAGCACGATTGCCCGCGCCGAAGTGCCCACACGCGCAAGCGTGAACAGCGCAATCCGGCGNTGGAGGCCCCATTTCTCCATAGCAATGGCGAGCAGGAACCCGCCAAGAAACAGGAAAACGATGGGGCTGGCATAGGATGCCGTTGTCGCGGAAACGCTGCGGTCTGTCAGCGCAGGGATCAACACGATGGGCAGCAGGCTGGTGGCGGCAAGCGGGATCGCCTCGCTCATCCACCACACTGCCATCAATGCCGCGATGCTGGCAACAACACGGGCATCACCAGACATGTCTGCGCCAGACAGCCCTGCATAAACCAGCGCCCCTGCCAAAAGTCCGCCTCCGCGCAAGGCCCATATGAGGCCGGGCGAACGGGCGGGCGCAGGAGCGGGAGCGGGAACGGGAAGGGGCTGATCCGCCTTTGCGCTCACGGCGCGCCCGCTTCTTCCAGCACGCGATCAATCTGATCACGCGCGGGCTGATTGACCTGCGCGGGGTCCAGCAATTGCGCGATACGCGCAGGGCTAAGCCTTGCTGCAATTTCCGCGTTCTGAGACAGCGCTTGAGCAAAGCCGATATCGCGCTCCACAGCCTCGGCAATCACCTGTTTGACCAGCGCTTCGGCTTCCACCCGGCGCATCGTTTCCGCCAATGCGAAAGCCACGCGCTGCGACATGGCAAATCCGCGGGTTCGATCAATATTGTCAAACATTTGCCCCGTATTCACCTCCAGCCCCTCAAGCAGCACGGCAAGCGAGCGGGCCGCGGCAACCGATTGCACTGCAATCTCTTCCATCACGGGCGACAGGCGCGAGGTGTTGTCGCGCTCGAAGAAATTGACCACATCGTCTGCCAGAACGGCGCCCAGACGGGGGATGGTTCGCCCCGCATGGATGAGGCGCTCGGGCACACGGGGATTGCGCTTGTGCGGCATCGAACTGGAGCCGACTACGCCTTGACGCAAAGCCTCGCGCACTTCGCCGATATCAGTGCTTTGCAACAGGAAAATCTCCTGCCCGATGCGCTGGTGCGATTTTGCAATCAGCCCTGTGACAAGGCCGAATTCGGCAAACACATCGCGCGTGCCGTTCCAATCGGCAGCGTAGGGCGGCTCGAGCCCGAGCTCGGCTGCAAATGCCTCTTCAACCGCAATCGCTTGGGCCCCAAGGCCTGAATAATTGCCCACTGCGCCTTTCAGGATCGCAGAGCGGCGCAGGCGCGCGCGCATTTCGGCCAGGCGTTCGCGGTGGCGGCGATATTCTGCGATCCACGCGCTGACCTTTTTTCCGAAAGTGATCGGTTGCGCGTGCTGGCCCAGCGTGCGCCCAATCATCGGGCTGGCGCGGTGATCGGCGGCCAGTGTTTTCATCGCTGCCAGATCGCGAACGAGGCACGCATCAAGCTGCGCAGCCGCGCGGTCCACCTGGAGCACGCTGGCCGTGCCGTAAATATCGACCGTGGTCGCGCCGAAGTGGACATATTGATCGCCCGCATCATCAAGCGCTCGCCGCCAGACATTCAGCAGCGCCACCATCCGGTGATTGACGATCGCGTATTCGGCATCGAAAGCGGCCTGAGGCACAAGCTCCACTTTTGCCTTGGCGCTGATGTCGGCAGCGGCGGCAGCCGGGATCACGCCTTGCGCACTTTGCGCCCGGGCCATTGCCGCTTCGACATAGAGGATGGTTTGCGTGCGGCCTTCGTAATCGAACAGCGCGCGCACCTCGCCAACCGAGCACGCGCCCGCCGCCGATGCGTTGGACAGCGCCAGGGCAGCCAGCGCGGCAGAACCCGCGCGCAGCAGAAGCGGGCGCGCCATCAATCGGCGCGCCCGTCTGCCATCTCTAAAAGGCTTTGCGAACATCGATCGAGAACACGCGTCCACGTCCCGAATGAAGACTGCCGTAATAGCCGAAACTTTCATCAGCCAGCGGCGGCGCTTCATTGGTCACATTGTTCACCGCAAAGCGGATGCGCGTGCCATCAAGCGCGGTATCGTTATCAATCCGGTAGCGAATGCCGAGGTTGAAGGTGAACCAGTCATCCACCGGGAAGAATTCCAGCGTATCGTTTTGCGTCACGCTGGTATCGAACACCTCGCCGACATAGCGCCCGAAGAAATCGACGCGCACCGGACCGCTTTCCCAGGCAGCGCGGGCAGCAAAGCGCCATTTCGGGCGCCCTTCAAGCTCGATCAGCTCGCCAAAGCCAAACGGCAGGATCGCGCCGATATCCTCGTTTGAAAGCTCGGGGATGTTCTGCAGCGCCGGAGTCAGATCGGTGAACAGGCTATCCGCCAGCGGACCTGCGGATTGTTCAAACCCGATAAGGCGCGCCGCGTTCACTTCGAAATCGAAATCGCCAAAGCTCGTCGGGAATTCATACATCACGCTGAAATCAGCCCCTTCAGAGCGGCGACGATCAAGGTTGGTATAGGGGTTCAGCACCTGAACGATATCGCCCGCAGGAAGGATGCCGGTGCCTGCATAAAGATCAAGCTGCTCATCATCAGGCGTCTCGCGCACCACATTGGGGTTGCTCTCGCCATTCAAACGCAGAAGCAGATCCAGCGCAAGATTGTTGCCGCTGCCGAATATGCCGACAATACCTTCCTGATTGACGCGCCAATAATCGGCAGTGATCGTCAGGCCGGGAATGAAGCTGGGCGTCAACACGATGCCGACATTGAGGCTTTCGGTATCCTCGGGCTGCAAATCGCGTCCGCCAGCGCGGAAATCGATAGTGCTCTGCGTGCCGCAATCATCAACGCTTTCCGAAATGCCCTTGATGATTTCGGCGACGCACTCCACCACCTGAGTGATCGAGTTGGCGCGCGTGGTGCCGCCATCATTGATCTGGACAAGGTTGGGCGCACGAAATCCCTGCGAATAGGCACCGCGCAGCAGAATATCGCGCACCGGCCTCCAGGCAACAGCCGCACGCGGCACGAACGCATTGCCGCTATCGGAAAAATTCTCGTAGCGCGCTGCGACTTGCAATTCGAGGCTGTGGAACAGCGGCACGTCCATTTCGGGCGAGATCACCGGCACCAGCGCTTCGGCAAAGGCCGAGAAAACCTCGCGGTTGCCGCTTGTATCGGGTGAGGGGCTGGAGCCCAGAACGTCTGACCCGAAGAATTCACCCGTCACCGCATTGGTGAAAGTGATGGTGCCATCAAGGCGCGGATCGCGATCATCGATGAATGTCTCGCGGCGGCCTTCGATACCCGCTGCCAGCCCTACGCCGCCGGCAGGCAGTTCGAACACATTGTTGTTCGACACCTTGAAATCGGCGAGCGCCAGTGTCGTCTCGCCTTTGCGAAACACATCGATCGTGATGTCATCAATCACGCTTTGCGGATTGGGAGTGCAATCGGAGGTGTTGGGATTGCCCTGCCCTGGCAGACAGCCGCCGTTGAAAGGGTTGTACGCGGTCGCATCGGTGCGGTTGATCGCCGCCTGCGCGTTGGTGTTCGAAATGCGGTTGCGCGTGAGATCGGTGTTGTTCGCCTGCGCATAAAGCAGACCTGTGTCGTAATCCCAATTGCCCAAATTGCCTCTCAATCCCAGCACGAGGCGATATTCGTCCTTGGTGACCGAACCGAGACGCGGGCCTGCATCGATGAAGCGGTAATCCTCCATTTCGAGGTCGCGCCCTCCAGGGCCAACGCCTGAACCGATACCGTTGTCGACGCGGTTCGGGTTGGGCGATCCATCGGCCAGCGTGGTGGGGCCAAGCGGGTTCCAGAAGGCGGTTGCTTCCACGCCCAGCGGGATCGCACCGAGCATGGTGCTTTGCTCACGCTCGCGGAAGTTTTCGCTGCGATAGTACAAGCCTTCGAAATACAGCTCGGCGCTGTTGCTGATCTCGTAATTGAACAGCGCCATCGCGTTAATCCGGTCTTTTTGCGAATACAGGAACCGGTCCGAGTCCAGATCATAACGCAGATTACGATCCACCGTTCCGCCATTGTCAGCGCAAAGACCATTGCCAAGGTCGAGGAAGCGGCCATCGCTGGGCTGGCCCGAAGCGCCGAAATTGGCGCAGGGCTGCAAGTGGAAATCATCATCCCGCAAAACGGTGGTGTTCGAGGACCGGGCGCTGGAGCCCTGAATATCGAACGCGCCGAAAGGCGTGTTGATCGAACGGTTATCGAACTGCGTATCGCCTTCGAAATCGGTGCCTTCCACGAACGAGCGCAGGTCGCGTGAACGCGCGAAACCATCACCCCTTCGCTCATCTGCCCGCAGGCCGTTTTCATAGAAATATCCGCCATACAGCGTCAGATTGGCGCGGCCATCCGCGAAATCGAAGCCGTAAGAGCCATCGATCTGGTACGAATACAAGCTGGTGCCGTCACTGGCGCGATAATTGCCGCGCAGATAGCCGCCCGTGCGATTGCCGCGCAGGATCGTGTTTGCAACACCTGCCACAGCGTCGGCGCCGTACACAGCCGATGCACCATCGCGCAGCACTTCGACACGGCGGATGCTTCCCGGCGCAATCGTGTTGAGGTCAGCGGAAATGACGGGCACGAAAAGCTCGGTTTGAAAGCCGGGATTGGGCAGCATCCGGCGCCCATTGATCAGCGTAAGCGTGTTGCCGGTGCCAAGGCCGCGCAGATTGATCGAGGCGATATCGCCGCGCGCGCCGTTGACGCCGCCAGCGGTGCTCTGCTCGTTGAACTCCACCGCCCCTGCCTGCGGGATGGCACGGAAGAGTTCATCGGTTGAAGCAGGGTCCACTGCTTCTATCAGATCTTCGCCAACAATGGTGACGGGCAGCACATCATCAACCTTCGCGCCGCGAATTTGCGAGCCCGTGACAACGATCACATTTTCAGGCTTTTCCCCGCGCTGCGTGGTGATGGAGACGGGTTCTTCCGCTACGCCATCAGGATTGTCTGTGGCCTGCGCCAAAGCCGCCGTGCTCGACAGCGCAAGGATCGACGCTCCCGAAAGCGTGGTGATACGAGATGCAAATTTCATGTGGCTTCCCCTCAAGTCTTCATGTGCGCGCCATCGCTGTAGCCCCTCAGTCGCAGCGCGCTCTACAATGATCTAACTCCGAAAAACCTGATCGGCGCAAATTTCAGACAGTCTGCAATCCCATTTACGCAATTGTGTAACAATTTTGACACAGCTGGCCGCAGGGTTAAGCGCGGGCCGCTCTGGGTTGTGCCTATTGCAGGCCCTTGCGCATATTGCTCACTCCGATTGCACCCGAACCCGGCCTGCGCGGATCGGCTGCGCCCATAATGCGCCCCTCATCGATCATGATGGTTTGCGCGCTTCCGATTGTATCGCGCACCTCGATTTCATGCCCCATGGCTTTGAGCACGCTGAGAGAATCGGAGTTGAAGCCGTGCTCGATTGCAAGTTCGCTTGGCTTCCAGTTCTGATGCAGCCGGGGCGCAAAAGTCGCCTCGGCGATGTTCATTTCGTGGTCGATCACGTTGGAGATGATCTGCAACACTGTGTTGATGATCGTGCTTCCCCCCGGCGATCCGGCCACCAGAAAGGGCTTTCCATCGCGCAGCACGATGGCGGGCGTCATGCTGGAAAGCATCCGCTTGCCCGGCGCGATCCGGTTCATCTCACTGTTCGAGAATGTTGCGCCGGGCACATCGACCCTGAGCGAGAAATTGCGGATCTGGTTATCAAGCAGAAAGCCCGCTCCATTGATCACGACGCCAGAGCCGAAGGATGATCCCAGCGTATAGGTGTTGGAGACGATATTGCCCGCTTTATCGGCAATGGAGAAATGGGTTGTATCCTCGCTTTCGCCTGCCAGCGGATCATAGGCTGCGATGTCTTCGGTAGGCGTCGCGCGCTTTGGCGAAATATCTTTAGCGCGCTCTTTCGCGTAAGCCTTGGAGATCAGGACCCGGACCGGGTTTTCGACAAAGTCGGGATCGCCCATCGATTTGCGCCTGTCCGCATAGGCGCGCTTCATCACCTCTGACAGGATGTGAATCGTTGAACTTGTGTTGTGCCCCATTTTGCCGAGATCGAACGCCTCAAGCATGTTGAGCATTTCAAGCAGCGCGACCCCGCCCGAACTCGCCGGCGGCATAGTCACCACGCGGTAGCCGCGATAATCGGTTGCGATGGGCGCGCGCAGTTTTGCCTCATAGGCGGCAAGATCGGCGGGAGCGATCAGGCCGCCATTGGCTTGCATATCAGCCACAATCGTTTGCGCGATTTCGCCGCGGTAGAAATCCTCGGCCCCGTGTTTCGCAATCCGTTCCAGCGTGTATGCGAGGTCTGGCTGCACCAGCGTTTCGCCGTGTAGATAAGGTGATCCATCGGGTTTGAAGAAGGCGGCAATCGCCGCATCCGAGGCTTCCAGTCGCCCGCGCCCCCAGCGCAGCGCTTCCGACAGATCGCGGGTAACAATGATGCCATTGCGCGCCAGTTCAGCCGCGGGGCGCACCACGTCTTCCCATGGCAGCACGCCCCAGCGTTCATGCGCCAGTTTAAGGCCGGCAACAGTGCCCGGCACCGCCGCTGCCCGGTGCCCTTTGTCCGCCGCATCGGTGCGCCTGCCCTTGCCATCAAGATAAAGGCTCTCATCCGCTGCCGATGCCGGTGCGGCCGAACGATAATCGATGGCAGCGATTGTGTCCTGCTCGGCAAGATAGACCAGCATAAAGCCGCCACCGCCAAGGTTCCCTGCGCGCGGCAGGGTTACGGCAAGCGCAAATCCCGTCGCCACCGCAGCATCGATCGCATTGCCGCCGCTAGCCATGATCTC
>JGI12109J20283_10877992_pt1 | contig 37094 bp, 20 predicted proteins | sample ElkSlonscriptome_12_FD_20283 | JGI IMG/M metagenome (IMG submission 20283)
TCCCGGCTTCAGCCGGTTCCGGCCACACACCGGCTGAAGCCGGGACTCCTGGGGCGCTGTCCGGTGTCTCAGAGCACCCAGCATGCCGTGTGACCGACGCGAATCATCTTTTCAGACAGTCTCTAAGCACTGGATATTCGATCGACAGCGTTTCCAGGTCGCCCACCTGGAACGACTCAACGAGGAAGGGTGGAATAGTCTGCTCCAGAACAGTCGTTACCTGCTCGGCCTGGTTGTAACAGCCGACACACCTATGATTACATTGGGTAAGCGAGTTATCTGAAAATGGTGACATCCTTCTGTTCGCCGTGTCCTACCTTCATACTGTGGTCTTGTGAAGGTTTAAACCCTTGCAAATAGCACATCAATCTGAGATTGCTTCTTCTAGCACTTCATCCCAGAAATGCCACAATTGTACCATAAGTGACATTGGCCCGGCGTTCACCCACTTCGTTTCGCGCCGTTCGCGTCGTTTCGCACCTTTCGTGATCCGATATCCCACATATCCGCCCAGAAGCATCGCCATCCTCGCCTCCTCGCCTCCCCGCGCCATCTACCACTCCCCCGCCATTCTGCGGTATAATACCCCGACTTCCACGCGTCTACCTTCCTGATTAGTAAGGAGTTCTCCTGTGACCAACCGACAGAGTGGTCGGCATGCGGCCTTTTTTGTCACCTGTCTGGTCGATAATTTTTTTCCGGAAATCGGTGAGGCTGCCGTCAAGCTCCTGGAAGACCAGGGCGTCCAGGTGCATGTGCCGCGCGGGTTGACCTGCTGCGGGCAGATGGGCTTCAACGGTGGGCACCGTGATGAAGCCTATGCCGTCGCCGGGCGGACGATTGAGGTGCTGCGCGGGCAGGGCGATGTGGTGCTGCCCTCCGGCTCCTGTACCGCCATGATCCGGCATCTCTTCCCCGATCTCTTTCGCGGCACGCCGCACGAAGCTACCGCCGCCGAGTTGATCGGCCGAACCTACGAATTGACCGAGTATCTGGTTGATGTGCTGGGCGTCACCGATCTGGGCGCGCGCTACGAGGGGCGCATCACCTTCCACGATGCCTGCCACGGGCTGCGCTTCCTGGGCCTGCAGCAGCAGGGGCGTACGCTGCTCAGCCATGTGGCGGGTGCGGAGGTGGTGCCGCTGCCGGGCAGCACCGAGTGCTGCGGCTTCGGCGGGATGTTCGCTGTCAAGCATGCGGCCATCTCCGAGGCGATGCTGGCCCGCAAACTCGCCAATATCAACTCAACTGCGGCCGATCTGCTGGTCGTGGGCGATGCCAGTTGCATGATGCAGATGGCGGGCGGCCTGAGCCGCGCCGGTTCCCGCACCCGCACCCGCCATATTGCTGAGGTGCTGGCGAATATGACTTCTGCCAGGGGTTAAGGGTTAAGGGTTAGGGGGTAGTGACTGGCGATTGGGGCTTGGGGGGTGAGGAGCATTATGCCGGAGAATCGTATAACCGAGCGGGGTTTTGAGCATATGGAGTTCTACCAGGATGCACTCAAATTGTTGCAGGCGGCTTAATGAATTTTCAGAAATAGTCCGGATATGCAATGATCTGGCGTCTCGGCTTTAGCCGGTGGATACCTGCCGGGGCAGCGGCATACTGACGGGAAAGCCCGATCCGGCTGATGAATTTTGAAAAATAGTCCGGATATGCAATGATCTGGAGTCCCGGCTTTAGCCGGTGGATATCTGCCGGGGCAGCGGCATACTGCGGGGAACGCTTGATCCGGCTGAAGCCGGGACTCCTGTCCGGCGATAGCTGGCTTACATGTTCAAACTTCATTAGCCGGTGCATACCTGCCGAGGTAGCGGCATACTGCGGGGAACGCTTGATCCGGCTGAAGCCGGGACTCCTGTCCGGCGATAGCTGGCTTACATGTTCAAACTTCATTAGCCGGTGGATACCTGCCGGGGCAGCGGCATACTGCGGGGAACGCTTGATCCGGCTGAAGCCGGGACTCCTGTCCGGCGATAGCTGGCTTACATGTTCAAACTTCATTAGCCGGTGGATATCTGCCGAGGTAGCGGCATACTGCGGGGAACGCTTGATCCGGCTGAAGCCGGGACTCCAGGCCAGTGTTGTCCAGATTAAAAATCCAAACTTCATCAAGCTCGCCGATGACCTACCAGACAAGGAGACTCACAGATGACCCAGGCAAACCTGACATTCCACGAGCGCGTTGATGCGGCACTGCACGATGAGACGTTGCAGACCGCGATCAGCCGCGCAACTACGCGCTTTGTCGGCAATCGCGCCAATGCGCTGGCGGCGCTGACCGATGAGGCCGCCCTGCGCGATCAGGCACGCGCGGTGCGGGCCAAAGCGCTGGCCCGCCTCGATGAATTGTTGATCCGTCTGAGCGACAATGTCACCGCGCAGGGTGGGCATGTCCACTGGGCCGAGGATGGCGCGGCGGTCAGTCGGTATATCGCCGACCTGGCGCAGGATCGGGGCGTGCGCCTGATCGCCAAATCCAAGTCGATGGCCTCCGAGGAGATCCATCTCAACCAGGCACTTGAGGCGCTGGGTATGGAGATTGCTGAGACCGACCTGGGCGAGTATATCATCCAACTGGCGGGTGAGACGCCCTCGCACATTGTTGGCCCGGCGATCCACAAGACTCGCCAGCAGGTCAGCAGCCTGTTTGAGCAGCACCTGGGGATGTCCCCCACCGACGATGTCCCGACGATGACGCGTACTGCGCGGGAGGCATTGCGCCGGCAGTTTCTTCAGGCCGATATGGGTATCAGCGGGGTGAACTTTGGCGTCGCCGACAGCGGCGCAATTGTGCTGGTGGAAAACGAGGGCAATGGTCGGCTGACCACTACACTGCCGCGCATCCATGTTGCGGTGATGGGCATTGAGCGCGTGGTCGAGTCGCTGGATGATCTGAAGATCCTGCTGCAGGTGCTGGCCCGTTCGGCAACCGGCCAGAAGCTCTCAGTCTACACTTCGCTGCTCAGTGGTCCCGCCCGCCCGCAGGAGCCCGACGGCCCCGAAGAGTTTCATCTGATCCTGCTGGACAATGGCCGCTCAACGATCCTGGGTGGACCCTACGCCGAGTCGCTGCTCTGCATCCGCTGCGGAGCTTGCCTTAATATCTGCCCGGTCTATCAGGCCATCGGCGGGCATGCCTACGGTGGGGTCTACTCCGGGCCGATTGGCGCAGTGCTGACGCCGCTGCTGCAGCCGGAACTGCCGGATCAGCATCACCTGCCCTATGCCAGCAGTCTCTGTGGCGCGTGTCAGGAGGTCTGCCCGGTGCGCATTCCTATTCCCGATCTACTCCTGCGCCTGCGCGCCGATGCAGTTGCGGCCGGGAAAGCCGCGCCGGGCGAGCACCTGGCAATGCGCGGCTGGCAGATCATGATGAGCAATCCGGCGTTCTATCGGGCGGGGAGCAAGCTGGCGGCCCTCGGTAGCGGGTTGCTCGCCAAAGATGGTCGCATAGAGCAACTGCCGCCGCCGCTAGACACCTGGACTAACCGGCGCGATTTTCCGCCGGTTGCGCGCAAGACCTTTACCGCGCGCTGGGAAGAGCGGCAGCAGGAGCAAGCACGCGAAGAGTGACGGAGCACGCTTATGATCATTGCGCCTGCCCGTCTGCGGGCAATTCAGCGTTGGCTGCCGCTGCCGGCCGGAATAATTGTCGCAGTGGGTGGGCTGCTGGCGCTGATTGGCCGGCCCATGCTGTTCAGTACCGCGCTGGTTTTTGTACTGGCTGGGAGCGCGCTGGTGCTGCTGGGGTTGCCCGGGTATGTCCCGAACCTGGTACACCCACCCCAACCCTGGATGCGCATAGCCATTGCCGCGAGTGCCGGTAGCGTTACGCTGCTGGGTCTGGTGATGCTGCTCACGCATGAAACCGGGGTTCAATCCACATTTGCCGGTACATCGTCCGCCGGTATGTCATTAAACCTGTTTTTGGCTGGCCTGGCGCTGTTGCTGTTTCTGCGGCCCTGGCGCACTGGTGTTGCGCTGGCCCAGGTGTTGACATGTGCCGTACTCCTGAATGCCTTACGCATGGGTGCGGGCTATATCTTTGGTATCCCGGAACTGTACCTCTCCGCGGGCACGATTGGTATGGCGCTGCTTTCGTCTGCGGTATTCGTTGTCCTCGGTCTGGGATTGCTGGCGCTCCATCCAGATCAGGCGGTCGTTGGGTTGGCACTGGATCGGCGTGCCGGCGGGATGGTGCTGCGACGGCTGCTGCCGGCGGCCATCCTGATCCCGCTGGCGGGGGAGGCACTGGCTGTATGGAATGTCCGGGCTGGTCTGTTTGGCCCTGGCTTTGCCATGATCCTGCTGATGAGCGCCAACCTCCTGATTTTTTTTGGCGTGGCCCGGGCGCTGAACCAGACGGACCAGGCGCGTGCCCAGACCGAGGCGGCGCTCCATGCCAGTGAGTCACATCTTCAGACCCTCTTCAACCAGGCTCCCGCCTTTATTGCCCTGCACGAGGGACCGGAGCATACCTACATTTTCTCCAATCCGCTGCACGATCAGGTTGTCGGGCAGCGCAACCTGATCGGCTTGCCCCTGCGCGAAGCTATGGCTGATCTTACGGACCAGGGGATCTTTGAGCGGTTTGATCAGGTCTACCAGACCGGCGCGACTGATAAACAGTATGAGATGCCGGCGACCTTTGATCGGGACAGCAATGGCACCCACGAGACTGGCTACTTTAATCAGGTGCTCTGTCCCTGGCGTGATGCGGCAGGCACAATCCAGGGCGTGATGAGTTTTGCGGTTGATGTCACTGAGACCGTGCATGCCCGGCAACAACTGGCCGCGAGTGAGGCGCGCTTCCGCCGGGCCTTCATTGATGCGCCCTTTCCGATTATTATCCATGCCGATGATGATCAAGTTATTGAAATCAATACGGTCTGGACCGAGATTACCGGCTATACCCGCGATGATATTCCAACCATTGCAGCCTGGATCGAGCGGGCCTATGGTCCGCGTAAAACGCAGGTGCGGATGGATATTGATCGCCTCTACAGTCTGGATCGCCGCATCTACGAGGGTGAGTTTACCATTACGACAAAGCAAGGCCACCCGCGCGTCTGGGAGTTTAGCTCCGCGCCCCTGGGCATTGATAGCCTGGGCCGGCGGATGGTCATCAGCATGGCGGCCGATATTACCGAGCGTAAACAGGCGGAGGAAGCGCTGCGCGCCGGTGAACATCGGTTGCGCTCGTTTGTCGAGGCGCTCAACCAGGCCGTCTGGCGCACCAATGCCGTCGGTGAAATTGACCAGCCGATCCCCTCCTGGCAGGCATTCACCGGGCAGACCGCCGAAGCCGTGTGCGGATGGGGTTGGTTTGATGCAATTCACCCGGATGATCGCGCCGCCTCCAGGCAGACCTGGCAGACGGCCGTAACGCAGCAGCAGATCTATGAGATGACTCACCGGGTGCGCCGCTATGACGGAACCTACCGCTGGTGTACCGCGCGCGGGGTGCCGGTACACGACGTGCATGGCACAATTTGTGAATGGGTAGGTACGCATCGGGATATTCATGAGCGTAAGCAGGCCGAGATGTTGCTTCAACAGTATACCGAGCGGCTACAACTGCTCTCGCGCCGGTTGATCGAGGTGCAGGAGACCGAGCGCAAACATATCGCGCGTGAACTGCACGACGAGGTCGGGCAGGTGCTGACCGGGGTGAAACTGGTGCTGGATATGGCCGGTACGCTCTCGCGGGAACAGCTTCCGGCCTATCTCGACGATGCGCGTCAGGCGATTAATGATCTGCTGGTGCGGGTGCGCAACCTCTCCCTCAATCTGCGTCCGACCATGCTGGATGATTTTGGCCTTCTGGCAACCTTGCAGTGGCATATCGAGCGCTATGTCTCGCAGACGCAGGTCCAGGTGCGCTGGCGGCACTATGGCATTGACCGGCGCTTTGCGGCCCCGATTGAAGCCACGGTCTACCGGGTGGTGCAGGAGGCGCTGACCAATGTGGCGCGGCATGCCCAGGCGCGTGAGGTCAGTTTGCGGCTGCTGGCAAATGACAATCGTGTCCGGGTCAGGATTAACGATGACGGCTCCGGCTTTGATCTGAATGCCGCACTAAATGATCCCGCCAGCAGTGGCCTGATCGGTATGCGGGAGCGGGTGATGCTCCTCGGTGGGTCACTGCGGATCGACTCTACATTGAGGAAGGGTACCCACCTGCTGGTCGAGATTCCGCTTGAACATACAGTTATTCCTGGGAAGGAACAGGAGTTATGACGACGATTGTCCTGGCCGATGACCATCCGATGGTACTGCATGGATTGCGTGCGGTGCTAGAAGCGGAACCTGACTTTACGATTATCGGTGAGGCCACCGAAGGGCATGCCGTCCTGGACATGGTGCTCCGGTTGCAGCCCGAGATTTTGATTCTGGATGTGTTAATGCCGGGATTGAATGGCATGGAACTGACCCGGCAACTTACCGACCATGGTGTATCCACCCGGATTGTCATCTTCTCAATGCATGCAAATACGGTGTATGTCCGTGAAACGTTGCGCCATGGGGCATCGGCCTATGTGCTGAAGGAGTCCGATGCGGGCGATCTGGTCCAGGCAGTACGCGAGGTGCTGGCCGGGCGGCGTTTCTTAAGCCGCGCCCTGACCGAGCGTGCCGTCGATATGTTTCTGGAGTTTGCCGCCGAGAGTTCGCTCGATTGGGTTGAACTGCTGACCAGTCGGGAACGGCAGGTGCTGCAACTGGCGGCGCAGGGCGCAAGCAATGCCGAAATTGGCAATCGCCTCAACATCAGCCCCCGTACGGCGGAAACGCATCGCACCAATCTGATGCGCAAACTGGGCCTTAAAACGCAGGCCGAACTACTGCGCTACGCGATGCAACACGGGATTGTCGAGCATCCCGATGGCGCGTGAGCCAACCGCACCTGCCCGTAGGTTTCCCGTAGTCACCCCGTAGTTTTCCCGTAGCTCTCTCCTGGAATTGCAACGGTAAACCCCGTACGGCAAAATTCCGCATCTTCCTGATAGACCGGCACCTGCGACCTTTGCTACACTGGCACTATACTGGTTATCACAGCGATATGGCTCAATCTGAAGCCTCGCCTTCACACAAAAAGTTCTTGTGCGTTGCGATCGCTCAGGGCGACGGACTATTTTCTCAACATAGTATAGCTTCATCGGGATATCGCCGGGAAGTCACCTACGTTGGTCACTGGGTTGGTGATCGTGACCCGAGGAGCGGGGTATGTCAATAGTTCCGGTTCTGATCATTGATAGCAGTCCTGTCTTTTTGCGCCTGCTTACGGGCGTGCTGCGGCATTCCTACAATCAGGAGATCCAGATCATTGGGACAGCCGCCACCCTCGATGAAGCGTTTCTCCAATACAGTATGTCATCACCGGGCATTATTCTGGTGGGGCTGGGAACTGCGGCGCACACAAATATATCCATGATCTCCCGCCTGCGCGAGCGTTGGCCGCGCGCCGGCATTATTGTCCTGGGTCTGCTGGATACCGGCGCATATGATCGGCAGGCGTATGCTGACGGTGCCGATGCGTTCGTGCGTAAAGCCAATCTCAGTAGCGAGTTGTTGCCGGCTATCCAACAGGTTGTGCGGGCACGGCAAGGCGATGAAGGCACTACCTTTCTGCACGAGTTGATGTAAACAAAAAGGTCGTCTGGTATGACAGATTTGCGCATACATAATCATTCCCGCCTTACCACGGGCGTACCGGGGCTGGATACGCTCCTCGATAGCGGCCTGCCGCGTGGGGGTGTGTACATTCTCATGGGGCCGCCGGGTGCCGGGAAAACCATCCTGGGAAATCAGATCTGCTTTCATCGGGTGCAGTCCGGCGAAACGGCGGTGTATGTCACGGTCCTGGCCGAGAACCATGACCATATGCTGACCCATCTGCAGGATATGGCATTTTACAACCCGGAGGTGGTTGGCGCACAGTTGCACTACTTCAATGGGTACAGCACCCTGGATAGGGAAGGTGTGCCGGGGTTGCTCCAGCTTATTCGCAGTGTCCTGCGTGATCAACGTCCCGGTGTCCTGGTAATGGATGGGCTGGCGGCTGCCGGCGCGCTGGCCGATACCGAACTGGATTTTAAACGGTTTATCCATCAACTGCAGGCGCTCGCCGGCCTGCACAACTGTGTTGTCCTGCTGCTGACCCATACGACCAGTGATCAGCAGGAGTTGCGCCCGGAGCATACCATTGTCGATGGCCTGATTGAGTTAACCGACCGCATTGTGAGTCTCCGTCCGGTGCGCGAGGTACAGATCCGCAAACTACGCGGCGTGAACCAGATCCGTGGTAGCCATCTCTTTACTATCTCGTATCAGGGTATTACGATCTACCCGCGGATCGAAGCGCTGCCACCCCGGCTATTTCCCCAGCAGGGTAATGTCAGTAATGATGGGGTCTCGATGGAACGACTGGCCTTTGGCATCACGGAACTGGACGCAATGGTGTCGGGGGGCCTGCGGCAGGGCTCAACTACCATGGTGGTTGGTCCGACGGGGAGCGGTAAAACTGTCCTGGGGTTGCATTTTCTGGCGGCTGGTGTACCGCATAATCAGCGTGGGCTCTATGTTGGCTTTTCCGAAACGCCGGTTGAACTGGTGGATAAAGCTGCACGGGTTGGCCTGGATCTGCGACAGCCGTATGATACCGGTCAGCTTTCTATGCTCTGGTTCTCATCACGGGAAGAGATTCTCGACCAGATGGCACAGCAGACGCTCGATCTGGTCCGCAGTCGGCAGATCCGCCGCCTGGTGATCGATGGCCTGCATGATATCCGGGCGGTGGCGGTCCACCATCAACGGCTCCATCGCTTTTTTACCGCACTGACCAATCTTCTGCGTGAGTATGGTGTCACTACGCTTATGAGTGTGGAAACCGACGATATGCTCAAGCTGCGTGTAACCATTCCGGTTGATTATATGTCCTCACTCGGCGAAAATATTATGCTGCTGCGAACCGTTGAGTTCCGGGCGCGGCTCTACCGGCTCATCTCCCTGCTGAAGATGCGGCGAAGCAACTTCGACCCCAGTGTACATACGTTTGAGATTACCGAGCATGGTCTCCAGGTAGCGCCGACATCAGCACAGGCAGAGCAGATCCTGGCAGGGGTGCAAGCGGATCACTCGCGGACTGCCTGAGGTAAGAGGAAAATATGGCTACAATTCTGGTCATTGATGATGAAATCTCCATCGCCGAGATGCTGGTCGATCTGCTTGAGGATGAAGGCCATCAGGTGGTAACGGCGCGGAATGGACGCGATGGGTTGGAACGCATGGCGGAGGTGCGCCCGGAACTGGTGCTCTGCGATATGATGATGCCGGTCATGGATGGGCGCGAGTTCTGCCGGACGGTGCGCGCGGAGACCAGCTATGCTCTGACGCCGATTGTGTTAATGAGCGCGGGGCAGCGGCCTTCGGTTGCCGAAGATGGGCTTTACACCACGTTTCTTGCCAAACCCATGAATATTATGGCCGTAATCGAAACGGTTGACACCTGCCTGCAGGAGGTTCGGCAAAATGGACACAGGTAACTGGTAATGTCGGCGCTCAGGTTCTACGGCATGCCTGAGCGCCGCGCGGCCGTTGTCCATCGTCAGTTACCCATTGTCTCTTCCGTCGCTGCGCCGCTTTGCGCTCCCCGCGTCTTTATGCTACGATCGCTACTTCTGTCAGGCTTAACCGCAGCCAATCCACAGGAGCAGGCAAAACCCGCATGACCAACTGGATCACCATTCGCGGCGCGCGTGAACATAATCTGAAGAATATCGACGTTCGTATCCCCCGTGATCAACTGGTTGTGATCACCGGCCTCTCCGGGTCGGGCAAGAGTACCCTGGCATTTGATACCATCTTTGCCGAGGGCCAGCGGCGCTATGTTGAGAGCCTCTCGACCTATGCCCGCCAGTTCCTGGGCCAGGTCAATAAGCCCGATGTCGAGAGCATTGACGGCCTCTCCCCCGCAATTGCGATTGACCAGTCGAGCGGTAGCCGCAACCCGCGTAGCACCGTTGGCACTGTCACCGAGATCTATGACTATCTGCGCCTGCTCTTTGCCCGCGTCGGGCGGCCGCACTGTCCCGCCTGCAATCGTCCCCTGCAGAAGCAGACCTCGCAGCAGATGGTTGACGCCCTGCTGTCCCGGCCCGAGGGCAGCCGGCTGCTGCTGCTGGCTCCACTGGTCCAGGGGCGCATCGGCGAGCATCAATCCGTCATTGACGATATCCGGCGGCAGGGGTTTGTGCGCGTGCGCATTGACGGCGAGGTGCGTGAACTGGACGAGCAGTTCAAACTGGAGAAATACCGTCCCCACACCATCGAAGTCGTCGTAGATCGTCTGATCATCCGGCATCCGCTGCGCGACGGCGCGCCGATTCCCGCCGGCGACCATCCTGACCGGGTGCGCATCGCCGACTCGGTCGAAACGGCGCTCAAGCTGGGCGGCGGGATGCTGACCGTACAGATTGTAGGTGGCGAAGCCCTGACCTTCTCGGAGCAGTATACCTGCCCGGAGCATGGCCCGGTCAACCTGGGCTCGTTGGAGCCGCGTGACTTCTCGTTCAACAACCCGCACGGAGCCTGTCCCACCTGCGATGGGTTGGGGCGCGTGCAGGAACCCGATCCCGATCTGGTCATCCCCGACCGCGAGCGTTCCCTGGTTGATGGGGCAATTCTGCCCTGGAGCCGCACCAGCAAGGCCAACCGCCGCTACTTTGATGAACTGCTGGCCTCCCTCGCCGAGCATCTGGGCTTTGCGCCGGATACGCCGGTGCGCAACCTGCGCCCCGAGGTGGTCAGCATTCTGCTCTACGGATCGGGCGGGGATGTTATCCCGCTACGCTATCGGCTGCGCGGCGAACTGCGCACGGTGCAGAGTCCGTTCGAGGGCGTGATCCCCAGCCTGCGCCGCCGCCTGAGCGAAACCGAAGATGAGAGCGAGCGGGAGGAGCTTGTCGCGCACTACACTACTCCCCAGCCCTGCCCGGCGTGTGGCGGTGCGCGGTTGCGCCCCGAAGTCCTGGCTGTTACCGTGGCCGGGCATAACATTGCCCAGATTGCCATGCTGCCCGTGCAGGAGTCGCGGGCCTGGGTTGAAGCCCTGCGCGCTGAAGTCGCGGCTGATCCGCCTGCCGGTGAACCCGGCCCCCACCCATCCGCCCTCACAACCCGCGAGAAGTTCATCGCCCGCCCGATCCTGCATGAAATCGGTGCGCGGCTCTCGTTTTTGCAGGATGTCGGGCTGGACTACCTGGAACTGGATCGCCCGGCCGTCACCCTGAGCGGCGGGGAGGCCCAGCGCATCCGGCTGGCAACCCAGGTGGGCGCGGGGTTGATGGGGGTACTCTACATCCTCGATGAGCCCAGCATCGGCCTGCACCCGCGCGATCATCAGCGCCTGCTGGCGACGCTCCTCCGCCTGCGTGATCTCAACAATAGCGTGATCGTGGTTGAGCATGACGAGGAGACCATCCGCGCCGCCGACTGGATCGTGGATATCGGTCCCGGCGCAGGTGAGCAGGGAGGCGAGTTGATCGCCGGCGGGCCACTGGCGGCGATCCTGGCCGAGCCCCGCTCCGTGACCGGGCAGTTTCTGAGTGGACAGCGCCGGATTCCCGTACCGACTCACCGGCGTAGCGGTAACGGCAAATGCCTGGAGTTGCTAGGCGTACGCGAACATAACTTGCAGAATGTTGATGTGGCCTTCCCGCTGGGTACCTTTATCTGCGTTACCGGGGTCAGTGGTAGTGGCAAAAGCACCCTGGTGATCGACACGCTCTATGCGCGGCTCTCGCAAACCCTGTACAATGCCCGCACCCGGCCCGGCACCCATGATGCACTCTACGGCGGGGAACATGTGGACAAAGTTATCTCAATCGATCAATCGCCGATTGGCCGCACACCCCGGAGCAACCCGGCCACCTACACCCGGGTATTTGACCATATGCGCAACCTGTTTGCCCAGACGAATGAGGCCCGCGCGCGCGGCTACGATGCCGGCCGTTTCTCCTTCAACGTCAAGGGTGGCCGCTGTGAGCATTGTAGCGGCGAGGGGTTGATCCGGGTGGAGATGCAGTTCCTGCCCGATCTCTTTGTGCCCTGTGAGGTCTGCGGCGGCACGCGCTACAACCGGGAAACCCTGGATATTCGTTATCGCGGCCACACCATTGCCGAGGTACTCAACATGACGGTTGAAGAAGCGGCGCACTTCTTCGAGCGGGTACCGGCCATCCGCGAGAAACTCCAGACCCTGATCGATGTGGGCCTGGGATATCTCCACCTGGGGCAACCCGCCAACACGCTCAGCGGCGGTGAGGCCCAGCGCATGAAACTGGCCGGGGAACTCTCCCGGCGTGCCACCGGACGAACCTTCTACATCCTCGATGAGCCGACCACCGGCCTGCACTTCGCCGACATCGAGCGCCTGCTCCAGGTCTTGCAGCGCCTGGTTGATGCCGGCAATACGGTGCTGGTGATTGAACATAACCTTGATGTTATCAAGACCGCCGACTGGGTGATCGACCTGGGGCCGGAAGGTGGTAGCGGCGGTGGGCAGATCCTGGGGGCCGGGCCACCGGAGCAGATCGCCGCCATCCCCGACTCGCATACGGGTGTATATTTGCGGCCTGTTTTGGGGTGTGATTCTTACAATGGTATGTAAATAGATTTACGCGCATAAATCTGCATGCAGCATTCGGGAATTTCCGCATTTTCAAGCAGTTGCATATCCCGATAGACACACCCTCTTTCGATTAATCGCTCCGCAAAACGATAATACTATATCAGATAGTACTATCGTAATGTCCGCCTGAAGTCCTCACACAATGCATTGACGAGGGGTAATCCATCGTGTACAATAAGAGTTATGATATTGAGGATTACGCTTTGCAATCTGGTGTAATCCGACTGTAATCTTATATACTTGCGTAGGTCAACCCCTACTGTGTATAGTAGATACAATGCTCCATATGAGGATAAGGAGCGATACGATAGTTTTTTGGTTCCAAGAAAGGGGTTTTATCAATGAAACGTGTTGTTTTTCGTGATCGTACACCTATCCCCCCTTTTGGTGAGCCAGCGCGTGATCTGCGCATTCTCAATAAACCACTCTGGTTGCTGCAGCGCGATCTGTTGGCGCGCCACTGTAAAGGTACGATTGAGATTGACTCACTTGATGATGTTCCGGCAAATACAGATGAAGAATTGTTGATCGTGAAGGATAATCTGTTTTTCAATAATAGATTAATCGACACGTTTATCGAAAGTGCCCGCGCAAGTAAGCGTTCCTGTCAGATTGCTTTTGCGAAGAATGACAAAATGATACGGGCGCATGCGCTACGTTTGCAAGAGGGTGTGCGTGAACGAGATGATGTCTATGTTGCCGATATCTACTACTTCCCGGAAGGGCCGCGTACCGAACCGCAGCCGTTGATCGTCGAAACCCAGAGCCGCGAGATGGGCTACTATCATATCCCCCGGTATATGGCTCCGCAGCAGGGCGATCTGGTGTTTCAGGTGCCACTGCGCGCATTTCTCTCAATCGAGAATTGGGTGCATGTGTTTTTGGCAAATACCCCGCTGGGGGTTTTTGGCTGGGCGCGCGATGCCGAGGATGTGATGGATCGGAGCAGTATCAAACGCATTCGCCATTGGACCGTTGACGACCTTCGGGCATTTGGCGCAAAACTCAGTTTTGTGCTAAATTCATTCTGGGAGCGCATCAACCCTTTCGAGGAACACTGGCGCAACCATTTCCTGTCCAGTAAGAAGATGGTCAGGGTCGGCAAGAACTGTTCAATTGATCCGACTGCCATTATTCATGGCCCGACGGTTATCGGTGATAATGTGTACATTGGTCCTGGAACGGTGATTACGAATAGTCTGATCGGCAACAATGTCAATATTATGCAGGGCAGCCAGGTTATGCTCAGTGTCATCAGCGACCGCTGCTTCTTGCCGTTCAACGCGGCGGTGTTTATGAGCAGCATGATGGAAAATAGCATGATTGCCCAGAATACAACGTTGCAACTCGGCGTCGTCGGGCGGAACAGCTTTATCGGTGCCAATAATGTCTTTACCGACTTCCATCTGTGCGGTGAGTTTGGTGACGAGATCGAAACCTTTCACAAAGGGCGACTGGAAAAAGTCGGTCTTTCTGTGCTGGGTTCGGCAGTTGGGCATAACTGCAAGATTGGCAGCGGCTTTGTGGTCTATCCGGGGCGGATGGTCGGCTCCAATACAACATTGATCTTTAACCACGAGGATAATCTGATCCGCCGGAATGTGCCTGGTCTGAGTCCTGATGAAATCGATGAGGAAACGGGCGAGGCCCGGCGGATTATCTACCGCTGGCCGCAGGTCTATGATCGTGATGGTCGCATAAGCCAGTTGCTGTCCGACGCCCTATCGGATGATGCAGATGATGCGGACGATGACCCGGAGTTGCCGCAGACTTTTCAGATGAAAAATCATGCTTCCAACCATGTTTTACGCTAGGAGGATAGAGCTGTGAGCAAGGAAAAGATCCTTGTCGTTGAAGACGCACCCGATATTTCGAGCCTTCTGAAAATCTACTTTACGTCGCAGGGCTACGAAGTGCTCACAGCGATGCGAGGACAGACGGCTCTGGAAATATGCCGCAAGACCCCTCCCAATCTTGCGCTGCTGGATGTTAATTTGCCCGATATGGAAGGCTATGATATCGGCAAAGCCCTGCGTGCCAGTCCTCGTACACGCCATATTCCGATTATCTTTCTGACGGCGCGCGGAGAACGGCGCGACCGTCTGATTGGTCTGGGTGAGGTGCAGGCGCAGTATTACATCGTCAAGCCCTTCGATATTGAAGAGGTGCATACGATTGTCAAGAACCAACTGGATGATGCGCGCCGCAAGAACCAGTCGCATCCGGTGACGAACCTCCCCACGGCGGAGATTATCAACGAAGAGTTGCGCAAGTTGCTGACAACCGATGGCTGGGCTCTGGCACTGGTGCATATCAATGGCTTTGAAACGTTTACGCAGTCCTATGGCTCGGTTGTTGGTGAGGATGTTCTCAAGTTTACGGCATTGTTGCTCAGTGAAGTTGTAAATGAACTTGGTAGCCAGGAAGACTTTATCGGGCAGATGGTTGTCGGTCCTGATTTTGTAGCTACATCGTCGCCTGAACGCATAAAAGCAATTTGTGAGCGCCTGACCGTGCGTTTTGACGAAGAAATCGGGCTGCATTATAACTACAAACACCGCAAACAGGGCTATATTGAAGTGCCTGATGAGAACGGAACGCTGCGTCAGGTGTCACTCATGTCGATTTCGATAGGTATTCTGACCAGCCAGGAAGGGCCGTTCTACGATATTCGTGAGCTGAGCGAAACGGCTGAGGAAACGCGCCAGAAGGCGGTGAGCGCCGCCCGCGAGCAGGCGAAGAAGAGTTTTGTCTACTATGGTCGGGCCCGCTGATCGGGTCTATCCTCGCAGCGAAAGATATCATGGCGTATGCGCTGAACGATCCGGATAGTCCAGCCGGCTGGAGTTGCGCCACCCGCGCGAATGCATGATTGCGTACATCCTGAGTATGCCCGCATCCGGTGCGGCATCTGTATGGATACGGGATACGGGGAGGGGGTGCGGATGGAAAGGTATTCCTCCGGCCGGCCCCTCCCTCTTCTCGCCTCTGTCTTTTGCACTACCTGTCCCTGGTAGATATCAAAAATGTGTCCCGCTCTTGCCTGGGGCATGTAAGAAAAAGATCGTACTGCGTTTATACTCACGGACGACATATCTGGACATACTGTATTCCTGTTTTGCCTCGTGACTGCTACGGCTAGTCCCGGGTGATACGCTGTACGGTTATAAGGAACTTTTTCATTGTTATGGACGCCACAACAACCTCACCTCAAACTCATGGCTGGGAATTACTGGCACAACTGGCACTCTGTGGGCACGATGAAACGCCGGATCGTGACCTGGGTGCGCTCACTCAACATCTGGTAGCGCTGCTGCAGCGCTACCTGGCTGTGCCCTGGGGCGTGCTTGCCGCAGAAGCCCAGGGGGATCTCTGTGCCCTGGCAAGCTGGGGTTTGAGTGAGGAGCAGGAAACTCGCTTGATCCGTCGTAATGGGAGCATCGATGCGCCGGTTGGTCAGCGTTACCTGCTGCGAGTTGGTTCAGAGGAGGTTGGGTATTTGTTGCTGGCAGCGGCGGATGTGGTCGATCCTTCGACTGTCGCTTTCTTCGATGTCCTGGCGGCACAACTGGGCCTGCTCCTGTATACGCAGCGCAGTCGTTCCGCGCAACCCGCGGCCGAGCAACCGGACGAACTGACTGCGTTTAAGTCGGAAGTGATTGCTATTCGTCCGCCCTATGTGGTCGAGTTGGAGCGGTTGCAGCAGGTTAGCCAGGATCTCAGCATGGGGTTGACGTTAGATGAACTTGTGGCTGTGCTGCTGCATGGCGTGCAGATGCTGATTGGCTATACCAGCGTGAAGATCTGCCTGCAAGACCGCAATACCCAGGAGTTGCATGGGGTAGTCGGGCAGGGTGTGCTGGCCGAAGATACGTCTGTCGGTCGAGCATTGCGCGACTGGTTAGTGCATCATCGCCAGGTCTTGCGCCTGGATGACGTGCGGCAGGCGTCGTCGTCAGTACCACTGCCGGTGGCTGAACCTGATTCCGGTATTCGTGCCTACCTGGGTATTCCGCTCCAGGTGAGCAAAGAGTTTGTCGGTACGCTGGAACTCAGCAGTGATCAGCCGGGGGCCTTCTCGCAACACGACGAGTATCTGCTGATGGTGGTGGCGTTGCAGGCGGCCCAGGCGATTGTCACCATCCGGCGGCATGAGGATGCCGATGAGCATTTGCGGTTGCGCCTGGAGCAGTTACGCGCATTGCAGCGGATCAGCAGCCAGCTTACCATGACGCTGTACCAGGAGGAAATCCTGGCGTTTGTGCTGGAGCAGGCGCTCAAGGCGACCAATGCCAGTCATGGCCTGATTGTGCTGCGTGCCTCCGATACCATCGACGGTGCGCAGGATCGGCCCTATTTGATCATTGCCGCCGCAGGGTATGACAAAGCCGACCGTGAGCAGTTTTTGCAGCAACCGATTGATGAGCGCTTTGTCACCGCGCAGGCAGTATTGCAGCGGGGGGAACCGGAACTGCCCAATGATGTGTCGCAGGTAGAGCGTATTGCAACCCACTGCCCGACGGCGCGCTCGGCTGTGGCAGTGCCGATTTTCTACGAGAGCAATGTGTTCGGGGTTGTGATGCTGCTGTCGTCTCAGGTACGGGCGTTCGATCACGAGGCAACGGAGTTTGTGCGGGTCTTGTCGGACCAGACGGCGCTGGCGATTGGGAATGCACAACGCTACTCCGATCAGGTCTACCAACTCCGGTTGCTCCAGCAACGTGAGTCGATGCTGAACAGTGTGCTCGAAATTGGGCAGGCGTTGCGCGCCGACCGCTCGCTGGGGAATCTCCTGGAGCAGATCGGCTATAGTGTGATCGACTCGGCGAATATGCGCACCGTGGCATTTAGCCTGGTGGAGCACGATGATCCGGACGCCCTGCGCGCGGTGGCGGGTGCGGGTATTCCGCTCAACGAGTTGGGGCGTGTCGCCCGGACCATCTTTCCCATGGCGCTTGCGCAGCGCTATCTTGATCCCCGGTTGCAGGTCGGGCGGAGCTTCTTTGTGCCCATTGAACTGGCTCCCGTGGTTGAGGCGGGCTTTGATGTTCGCGCATTTATTTATCACTCCTATGATGTGGAATATGCCTTGAGTCAGCGGGCTGTTGAAACGAATATGTCGCCTGACCTCGATAGCTATGATGCCGAGCAGGCGACGCGCGAATGGCAACCGGGCGACAAGCTCTTTGTGCCGCTGTACAGCACCGAGGATCGGCTGCTCGGTGTGATGATTGTCAGTGAGCCGTTGGATCGGCGGCGACCTACGGCGCGTACCACCGAGCCGCTGGAGATTTTTGCCGACCAGGCAGCTATTGCAATTGAGAATAACCAGTTACTCAACGAGGCCCGCGCCCAGGCCGAACAGATGAAGGCGCTCTACCAGGTGGGGGCGGCGGCGGCCTCGACGGTCGATCTCGATACGCTGCTGGAGCGGGTCTACCAGCAGATCACGGATTACCTGGGCACGCCGGGGTATTTCTACATCGCTTCCTACCATCCCAAGCATGAGCAACTCTGCTTTGAGTTGTTCCTGGAGGAGGGGGCGATTGTTCCGCGTTTCCAGAAGACCTTTGCGCCGAAGGAGGGTCTGACCGGCTGGATGATTGACCAGAAGCAGTCATTGCTGATCCGGGATCTGGACAAGGAACGGGATACCCTACCGACGCAACCCCGGACAATGGATAAGCGGAAGGTGCGCTCCTGGCTGGGAGTGCCGCTCCGTCTGCAGGATCGCATCCTGGGCGTGCTCTCAGTCCAGGGGTTTGCGCCCAATGTCTATACGGAACGGCACGAACAGTTTCTGGCGGCACTGGCAAATCAACTGGCGGTTGCCATGGAGAATGCCGGGTTGTTCCAGGAACGTGAGCGGCGCATTGCCGAACTGGATGTGATTAACCGGGTCGGTAGTATTACTAGTTCCACCCTTGATCTGCCACAGATGCTCAACCAGGTGTATACTTGCCTGGCGCAGTTTCTGCTGATGGATGCCTTTGACGTATGTGTCTACCATGCCGATCGGGATGAAATGAGCCTGGTGTTTGAGGTGTTGTCCGGGGAGCAAACTATATCCACGATAACCCGCGCGCCCATTCCGGGTAGCCTGATCGAACGCCTGATTCGTACCGGGGAGCCGCTGCTGTTTACCAATCTGCGCCAGACGCATGTGCCGGCTTCGGCCGGGCTGGATGTGACGCACCTGGTTGGGACGGGAGCCTCACAGACCGCCTCCTGGTTGGGTGTGCCGCTGCTGGTTGGCGACGGTGAGGTGGTCGGCACGATTGCTGTGCGCAGTGATACGCCCGATCTCTACACGGAGCGGGAACGCGCATTTTTGACAACGGTTGCCAATCAATTGGCGCTGGGACTGCAGAATGCCCGTCTCTTTGCCGAACGGGAGCAGCAGGTGCAGCAACTGCGGTTGTTGTACCGGGTTTCCTCAGCGGCGGCGGCGACCCTGGAACCCGATACCATCTACCGGGCAATGATCGATGCAATGATTCGAATTACTGGCGCGGATCAGTCCCGTATGGTGCTCTATGACCGGAACCGGGGTGTGGCTCCCATTGTTGCCGAGTATATCGAGACCGGCGTGCCTGAAGCGGTGGCAATTCCCCTGGAAGATAACCCATCGGTGGATTGGCTGGATACTCACCTGGCTCCACTGTTCGCCCAGGATGCGCAGCATGATCCGCTGTTTGTGCGGTCGCATACGGTATTTCAGGCGCTTGACATCAAGTCAATTGCCGTGGTGCCATTGATTATCAATGGTGAGGTTATTGGCGTGATTGGATTGGACTTTGTTGGGCGTTCAGTATCGTTACGTCCGCAATATCTGGAACTCTGTCAGACGATTGCCAACCAGACCGTCACGGCCATTGAAAATGCCCGGCTCTTTGCCGAGGCGCAGGCGAATGCCCGGGCGCTCCAGGTGAAAGTTGGGGAACTGTCAACGCTGCTGGAGGCGGCGCGGATTCTCAGCTCCCTGCTCAAGCCGGCTGAAGTGCTCGACAATTTGATGGACCTGGTGAGCCGGCAGCTCAATGTCACCACGGCGGCGCTCTGGACGATTGGAAACGACAATATTCTGGTCCCGGCGGCGATGGATGGTATTTCCTTCGAGTTTGGGCGGATGATGCGCGTACCCGTGGGCGAGGGTATCACCGGGCAGGTGGCGGCCTCGGGCAAACCAGTGGTCATTATTGATGTGGAAGCCGAGGGCGGCTCGCTCTATCCTGACTTTAATCGTACGAACCGGCTGACTTCGTTTATGGGTGTGCCGGTCATCTCACGCGAACGCACCATCGGTGTGCTGAGTGTGATGACGGTAGAGTGCCGTACATTCAGTGAAGACGAGACGCGGTTGCTGGCAGGTCTGGCGGACCAGGCGGCGATTGCGCTGGAAAATGCGCGCCTGTTCCAGGAACGGGAGCGGCGGATCAGGGAGTTGACGACGATTAACGAGATCAGTGCCGCCGTGAACGCCACGCATAGTCTCGATGTGTTGTTGCATGAACTCTATCGCGGAATTAGCGAGATTATTGACATCCGCACCTCGCTGATTGGCCTCTATGATGATCAGACGGATATCCTGTCCTATCCGATCTGTTATGATCAGGGCCGTCAGGTGCAACTGGAGCCGGTGCCGCTGCCGCGCGGGTCCAGCGGATGGGCCATTCGCAATCGTGAACCGCTGCTGCTGTCAACGGCGGAAGCGGCGTACGAGATGGGGTTGGATATCGAAACCGGCCGGATCGGGTCGCATACGCTGGAAGAGTCGTTTCTGGTAGCGCCGATTATCTCAAATGATCGCGTGCTGGGAGTGATCAACATCCAGAGCTATGAACCGTATGCGTTTGACACCGACGATCTGCGCTTTATCAGTACCGTGGCCAACCAGGCCGCGGTGGCGATTAACAATGCCCGGTTGTTCACCGAGCGTGAACGGCGTATCCAGGAACTGGCAACATTTAATGAGATTGGGCAGGCGTTGAGCGCAACCGTCAGCTTTGAAGAATTGCCCGCTCTGATCTATCGGCAGACAAGCCGACTGCTTGATGCGACCAATTTTTATATGGCGCTACTGGATGTGACACACGATGAGATTACCTTTCCGCTCTTCTATGAAGAGGGCAACCGGCGTGAGCAGCCACCCGTGCGTGCCGGCAATAGCCTGACCTGGCATGTCGTGCGGTCGCGTGAGGCGCTGCTATTGCAGGAGCCAGGGTTGCGGGAGCAACTGATTGCGCGCGGTATTACGCCACTGGTGAGCGGGAATTCGCCCCGGGCCTGGCTTGGTGTGCCGATGATTGTTGCCGATAAGGTCATCGGCGTGATCGGCATTCAGGATCATCATGATGAAAATGCCTACGGCCCGGAGGATGTGCGACTGCTCTCCACAATTGCTTCCTGGGCGGCCATCGCGCTGGAGAATGCGCGTCTGATCGAAGAGTCGCGGCAGAATGTGCGCGAGTTGACGGCGCTCTATGATGTCAGTGTGCAGTTGTCCGGGACGCTGGATGCGGGTGAGATGTGGCGACTGGTGACGCAGGCGGCTCTGGATCTGCTTGATGCCGAAATGTGTGCGGTGATCCAGTGTGATGCTGAGGGGAATATACACAACCAGATATTATCCGATCGTACGGGCGTTCACGAGAGGTTGTCCCTGGATATGTCTATGGATGGGTTGACCATGCAGGTGCTTACGATGGATCACCCCCTGGCTGTGCCCGATCTGGCGGCGGTGCAACCGGATTCATCGGCGCTGGCGCTGGGCGCGCGGAGTGGTCTGGGCATTGCGCTGGGGACATCCGAGGAGCGCCTGGGCGTGCTCTGGGTCGGCGTCAGCCAGCCATACGAGTGGACCGTGCATCAGATGTCGCTCCTGTCAATCCTGGCAAACCAGGCCGGGCAGGCGCTCCAGAGTGCCCACCTGTTTGATCAGGTCAGCAATCTGGCGGCTGATCTGGAACGGCGGGTTGCCGAGCGAACGGCCGCGCTGGCAGATGCGAACACGCAGGTGCTGGAGGAGAAGGAGCGACTGGAGGTTGTTCACGAGATTACGCTGGCGCTGACGGAAACGCTGGATCTGAATGAGATTATCAGCCGGACGCTGGAGATGTCGTCAACCAACCTGGGCGTTGCGCGCGGCTCTATTATGCTGCGGGAACAGTCCAGCGGCGAACTGGTCTGCCGGGCAGTCCTGCAAGATCGCGGCGTGGTGCGCAGCGCCAGCCAGCCGATCAGTTTTAGTGGTGGTACCGGGTTGGCCGGCTGGGTAATCATGCAACAGGAACCGGCCCGGATTGAAGATGTGCGGCATGACCCACGCTGGGTTATCGAGGAGGGTCGCGCCGATGATGTGCGCTCGGTCGCGGCGGTACCGCTGATGACCCGCGATGCTACGCTCGGTGTGCTGGTTCTGACCAGTCCGATCATTGGGCACTTTACCGAGGCGCATATCCGGTTGCTGGCGACGATTGCCAACGAGGTGGCGATTGCGATTAACAACGCCACGTTGTACAGCTATATTACCGAGATGGCGACCCGTCTGGCCGATCTGCTGGAGCATCAGCGCGAGGAGACGAGTAAGAGCCGGGCCATTCTCCGCAGCGTGACCGAGGGCGTCATTGTGTTGGACGAGGAGCAGCGGATTGCGCTGTTCAACCCGGCGGCCGAGCAGGTGCTGGACATTGCGGCGGCCGAGGTCATGGAGCGGCCAATGGTGCTACTGGCGGCCCAGGGTAATACCGATGCCCAACGCAAACGCGCCGGGATCATCTATAATGGACTGCACGAGGGATTGGAGAAGTCGCGCGAACAGCAGAGCATTTACAGTATGTCGCTGGAACTGCCGGAGCCGCCGCAGACCATTGCGGTCAATATTGCCCCGGTCCTGGGGCCGGATGACCGACGCTATGGTGATGTCGCGGTGCTGCGGGATGTTACCCGCGAAATTGAGGCCGACCGGGCCAAGCGGGAATTTATCTCCAAAGTATCGCACGAGTTGCGGACGCCGTTGACGGCGATCAAGGGCCATGTCGATCTGTTGCTGCTGGGATCGATGGGACCGCTCAACGAAGTACAGATCAATGGTCTGACAGTTGCTAAGAACAATGCCAACCGGCTGCGGGATCTGATCGAGGATATTCTGGACATCTCGCGGATCGATTCGGGTCGTATTCAACTCTACTTCAAAGAGGTTGATATTCCAATGATTATCAACGATGTGGCACAGTCGTTGAGTGTTGAGGCTGAACGGAAAAATATGACGGTGCATATTGAGATTGCCGATGATTTGCCGCTGGTAAGTGCCGACCAGAAGCGACTGACCCAGGTTATCTTGAATCTCTTCTCAAATGCGGTGAAGTACACATTCACCGGAGGCCGGATCTGGGTACGGACATTTCTTAACCCGGCAAATATGTTGCAGGTGGAAATCGAAGATACCGGGGTGGGTATGTCGCCGGAACAGCAGGCCAAACTCTTCCGACCGTTTTATCGAGCTGATAACCCGCTCCGTGATGAAGTCGGCGGGACCGGCCTGGGCCTCTCAATCGCCAGGTCGCTGGTCGAACAACACAATGGCGAGATGTGGGTACAGAGTGAGCAGGGCAAAGGAAGCACCTTTAGCTTTATCATCCCTCTCCAGCAACCTGAAGTGACCGACAAAGCCGATGGGGATGACGAGTGAGCGCAATACATCTTGACAATCGATTATTACACTACGAGGTCTTTGGGCGCGGCCAGCCGATTATCTTTCTGCATAGCTGGCTGGGCTCCTGGCGCTACTGGGTGCCGACGATGGACCTCGCGTCCGAGCGTTACCGTGCATACGCGCTTGACTTCTGGGGTTTTGGTGAGTCGGAACGAACTCACGGGGATTTCACAATCTCCGAGTATGTCGAGTTGCTGTACGGTTTTATGGACTACATGGGCATCCAGCGGGCTAACCTGGTAGGCCATGGTATGGGCGGCATGGTGGCGATCCGCGCGGCGACCCAGCGCCCGGAGCAGTTTATGCGATTGATGGTCATTGCGGCACCATTCGAGGGCGCGGTTCTGGGGGAGGTACTCAAACCCGGGGCGTTGTCCCGCCTGATCGGGCGGAATAACCCGACCAATGTCTGGGCGAAGCTGATCCGCAGCATCCCGGTTGATGATCCGGAGGTCCAGCAGGAACTGTATGAAGACACCGAGAGCCTGAGCGAGATGGTTGTCCAGAAGGTGCAGCAGTCGATCCTGGATACCGATCTGCGCGCCGATCTGGAGGCGTTAAGCGAGACGCCCCTGCTGGGTGTGTACGGCAAAAAGGATACCATCGTGTCGCCGGAGCATGCCGGCCAGTTCCTGGATAATGAATCCGACCGTCCGCATCAGTTGATCGAACTGCCCCAGGCAAACCACTTCCCGTTCCTGGAGCAGTCAAACAGCTTCAACCGCTTGCTCATGGATTTCATGGTCAGTAAAGGCACACCCGTGGAACTGAAAGAGGAGTGGCGGCGACGCGTTTCCCAGCGCGAGTATCTGTAAAAGTGTGTTGAGCTATCATTGTTGCCCCTGTTCGGCACCCATAGCGAGCCACGTCGCTCGCCTTGCCCCACCTTCCTCGTTCCTGTTTCGCCGCACGTACGTAGGCCGGTCTGGCCTGAACCGGCTATCCTGCCCTATGCCCGCCCCCTGACGGCCTCCAGCACAAGTTCGGCCACATCTTTCCGCGCCGGCGTTTCGTCCATCCCGGCATTTTTGGCCGCGTCCTCAAACATAATCATACAGAAGGGGCAGGCCAGTGCCAGTGTTTGCGGCTCGGCAGCGCACAGTTGCCCCAGGCGGATTGTGTTGATGCCCGCCTTGCCCCAGCCCTCCATCCAGACATTGCCCCCACCCCCGCCGCAACACATAGCCCGCTCACGGTTGGCATCCGGTGCTTCGACCAGTTCCACACCGGGAATACCCGCCAGCACTGCGCGTGGCGTGGCATAAATCTCATTGTAGCGCCCGATGTAGCATGGATCATGGTAGACCACCCGCTCATTCACCGGGTGGTTTAGTTGCAGCCGTCCCTGCCCGATCAGTTGCGCCAGCAAGTCGGTATGATGAACGACCTCGTACTCCGTGCCCGCGCCACCGCCAAACTGTGGATACTCATGCTTAAGCGTGTTAAAGCAGTGGGCACAGGTGGTCACTACCTGCTTGAAGCTATACTGCTGCATCGTCGCAATATTTGTCTCGGCCTGTGCCTGGTAGAGCAATTCCTCCCCCATGCGCCGGGCCGGGTCGCCGGTACAGGTCTCTTCCTCCCCCAGAATGGCAAAATCGACATCCGCTGCCTGGAGCAGTTCCACCATCGCCCGCGCCACTCGCTTACTGCGGTCGTCGTAGCTGGGCGCGCAGCCTACCCAGTAGAGCAGATCAACCTGTTGTTTTTCCGCCAGGAGCGGTACTTCCAGCCCGGCGGCCCAGGTTGTGCGGTCGCCGGCAGGGAGTTGCCAGGGGTTGCCCGCGCTTTCGATCCCCTCCAGCACCTGCTTGACACCCGGGGGTACTTCGCCGGCGATCATCGTCTGATGCCGACGCACATCCACAATATCGTCTACATGCTCAATCATTGCCGGGCACTCTTGCATACAGGCGCGACAGGTAGTGCAACTCCAGATCTCATTCTCGGTAAAGAGCGGACCGTAGAGCGGCACTGCTCCCGGCGTCTCCGGATCGACTGCCCGGTCGGTTGCCAGGTCGCGGATCGATCTAATTGTGCCGTCCGAGGACTGCACCGGCTCACCATGCATCAGGTCATGCATTTTGGTGATCAACCACTTGGGCGAGAGGTCCGCGCCGCCGGCATAGGCCGGGCATACGGCCTGACAGCGGCCACAGCGCATGCAGGCATCCAGATCCAGCCGCCGTTTCCAGGGCAGATCGGCCAGGGTTGCCAGCCCCAGCCGGGGCGCGTCCTGCTCAATCTCGGCCGCAAAGTTGGGGATGGGATCGAGTGCGCCGCGCGGCTTGTGTTGATAGAAAAACGTATTGAGTGGCGTGTAGAAGATATGCTTGAACTTGCTGAAAGGCAGCGTGGCGATAAACGCGGCGGTTGCCAGCGCATGCGTAAACCAGAGGAGTTGATGCAGCACCAGGCCCACGGGACTACCGTCGCCCAGGCCAATACTGCGAAAAACCGTCGCCAGCCCGAACCCGACGTAGGAGAGCCGCGCCCAGGCCTGCGTGTAGACCGGAATCTCCGCCGCGCCCAGGGTCTGGTTGGCGAGACGCAGCCCTTCCAGCAGGAACCCACCGGTACCCAGGAAGAGCAGTACCCCCAGAACCCAGGCATCGGTGTCGCGGTTGTCAAGCCGGTCAGGATGGTGCCGGTAGCGCCGCCACCAGGCCCAGCCCAACCCGCCGATAAAGATCAGCCCCAGCGTATCGAGCACGACTTCGTAGACCTGGTAAAAGCCGCCCACCAGGATTTGTCCGGCAGCGGGACCCATCAGCGGAATGGTAAAATCCTCCTCAACGGCAATAATATCGGTACCGATAAAGAGTGCCAGGAAGCCCGCGAAGATCAGCAGATGCATCATGCCCGGCCAGTATCGGCGTAATACCCGCTGCTGTCCAAAGATTTGTACCAGCAACTCCCGCGTACGTGCGGGCAGTTCGCCGATTCGCATGTCGGGGCGGCCACTGCGCCAGCGTGCAATATCACGCATGATCCCCACGGTCATGATGATCGTGGCGAAGGTAACCAGGAGGTAGAGAAAAATCTGTCCGGCGTTCCCGGGGATATTCCAGTAAATTTCCCGATAGGGAATGCGTTCTTGCATGATCGCGCCTTTGCAGTATTCTGGTTAATACCAGTTTGCCATGAAACCAGCAATCAGTTGGAACGGGCGCAATAAGCACAGGACGGCAGTTCCCATTCATCACTTTTGCGTCCGCGCTGATCTCTGTGGCTATGACAACCAATTAGTATAAGCCGGCAGGCAGATGGGCCAGGCGTTTTGTAAATAGTATCATTTCCGACATACCACGTCAACGCAGGAGCAGACAGAGACAAAACAGATCAGCAGAGGACAAAGAAGACATACATTGTCCGATAGATATGCGCCGGTCACGCTTTGTCCCGTGTTCCGTTGCGCGCTGTTTTGAGAGGTGCTGCGCGCCGGCAGGTGCCTGGCAGAAAGCAGAGCGGCGAGATCACACGGGACAAGTTAGGCAGGCGTGTCGGCTGCGGTTGCGTCGGGCTGTTCTGGTGGTTTCAGTGGCAGGGTTACTTTAAATGTACTACCGACGCCGGGCGTGCTGGTAAAGCTAATCGTTCCGTGATGTGCTTCCACGGCTCCCCGGCAGAAGTAGAGCCCCAATCCTACCCCGCGCCGACCATCTTTGCTATTTGCCTGGTAAAATCGCTTAAAGATGTGTGGCTGTGCCTCAAGCGGGATGCCCTCGCCAGTATCACGAATCAGCAGTTCAATTGCCTGCCCGGTGTCGTCCGGTTGAGCCGATATGGCAATTTCTCCCGTGGCGGGGGTAAACTTGATGGCGTTGGAAAGCAGATTGGTCAGTATTCGCTCGATCAATCCGCGATCACCCTGGAGCAGCGGCAGATCCGGGCTTGCGCTCCAACAGATCGGGGGTTGGTCGGCGCGTCCGGTTAGCTCGAACGGCTCACATACCGCCTGAATGATCCGGTCAACCGCCAGTTCCTGATACCGGATTGGCAACTTGCCGGTATCAAGACGTAGCGCGTCCATCGTCGTCTCGATCAGGTTTTCCAGCAATCGAGCGCTTTCATAGGCAACCAGCAAAAGCTCACGTTGACTGGCGGGATCAAGCTGCTGCGGGAGCAGCGCCTTGAGACTGATCAGCAGCGTGTGCAGCGGAGCGCGGATATCATGCACCATCATGCGCGTTTGATCTTCGTGCCAGCGTAGCCGGGCGGCCAGTTTACTATTGGCCGTGACCAGGGTGCTATTCTCGTACGCATCAAACGCCAACAAATGCGCACTAAGCTGTAGCAGCAGATCCGGGTCCGGCGCATCCGGTAGCGGGAAGTTCTGCCGCATGTGTTGAAAGGTGCTCCGTTGTTCCGGATTACCTTTCAGCAGCGTTTTGATCCAGTCGAGGGCATAGGTAACTATCGCAGAATCAAAACTCCAGACCACATCAAACAGACACGCATCCGGATCATCAGGCTGATCCTCGGCCATTTTGCCGCACAACACAGCGCTGTTTGTTATCCCAAGCACACAGAACAACACCTCCGACTGTTCTGGCGCTATACTGGGTGGGAGCGTCAGCCGGCGGATCTTCGGCGGTGGCGCGGGTAGCCAGGTATTGCCGTCAGGCGTGCTTAGCGCACGCACGATCACGGCACCATTCTCCCCTCCCAGCGTTAGCGATTGCAGGCGCTCCATCAGATGCTGTAACATCGTCTGGTTATAGCGACCGTTAATCAGCATAGTGTTCGCAAAGGTATGCAGTGACGTAAAGAGCGAACTGGTTGATGTTTGGGTGAAGTGGTTTAGATGATCCATCACTTACTTTTGCTGATTCTACTCTCTACAGCGTTAAATACAGGATGTACGCGGTGGACGTTCACATCAGGCATGAACCCAGGTGCAAAACTGGTTGCGCCTCCGACAGTGCGGAGGATGTCATGCTGGTTCATACAACATGTACATAACGTGCAAATGTTGTGTGAACCAGCTACAGAGCGTCCCATGCTGCCGCCGGCGAATCGGGCGCTCATCGGGTCAACCGCCCGGTTGGCATGCCTACTGCGTATGTCCTATCAGATAACAGGATTTACGCGGTGCGTATTCAAACGGACCGTTTGCTTGCGATAACAGCGTATTTCGCCTGCGGCAGCATGGTACTTGATCTGTCTTTTTCATGAAATGTTGGCTCGAAGAGCCAACATTTCATGAAAAAGATCTGGGTTCTTCCACCCTCCCGGCGGCGGAATTGGCTTTCAGGTCAGCGACCGCGTAACTCCTGTCAGATAATAGCCGATTATCCCATCGTACAATTAAATTACTCGTAGCGCAATGCCACCAGCGGGTCCAGGCGTGCTGCCCGGTTAGCCGGGTAGAGCCCCGCAACAATCCCGACCAGGGCGGCAAAGCCCAGGGCAGCCAGAGCTAGCCACCAGGTGACAACAAAGAAGTCCGCACTGACGGGTAGATCTTGCTGTTCGATGTACCAGCGAATCAGCCGGTTCAGACCGATGCCCAGCACCCAGCCGCCCGCCACGCCGATCGTGCCGCCAATCAGCCCGATCATCCCGGCCTCAAGCATAAACAGCCAGCGAATATCACCCCGCGAAGCGCCGATTGCCTTGAGCGTGCCAATCTCGCGGGTGCGTTCATAGATCGCCATAATCATCGTATTGATAATTCCCAGACAGGCCACAAATAGCGCCAACCCACCGACCGATGCCAGCATGATATTGATTACAGCGAAGGCACGGCCGGCGGTGTCAAGGATCAGTTCCAGTGATTGTACGCGAAATCCATCTTCACGAAAGCGGCGGACAAGGTTCGCCGCTTCGCTTACATTCCGCGCACTCACCACCGCAAAGTCATAGCCCTGCGACTCTAAATAATCGGGCAGGTTGAACCACCATGACTTCATCGCCGCCATATCTACCACGGCAACCTGTACTTCGCCGTCGCTGCGGTCATTCACGCCGGTAATGGTCAGGGGGAAGGCTTCTTCTTCGCCGCGCGGACTACGCAGTACGATATTGACCGGCTCGCCGATCGCCTGCTCCGGGGTAACATTGGGTGGCAATACATTCCGGTCAAGCACAATCTCACCACCCGACGCATTAATCGCAAGCGTGCCTGCCAGCACCTCGGGTGGGCGTTCAAACGGGTCGGGAAATGAGAAGGGTGGGCTGACCTGGATCGAACGTAGATCAGCAGGAGCTTCCCCCACCAGTGAGGGAAACTGCAGGAGCGTCATCACTCCGTTGAGGCTGATCAGCGGCGTAACGTTCTCCACATTCGGCAACTCGCGCCACTGCGCAACAACTTCGGGGCTGATCGGGTTCTGGCGCTCCGGGATGCTAAACTGGGTAAAGAAGTTGTCATTCTCGGTTGTGCGAGGACGGACAAACACATTCTCCAGGCCCAGTTGCGCAAACTGTTGCTCGATCTCGCGCTGGACGCCAACGCCGAGCGACACCATCGTCACAATAGTAAGAATACCGACAATTACGCCGGTTGATGTTAACGCTGTCCGTACTTTACGCCGCCCCAGATTACGCAGGGCGGCGCGGATCATATCACCGAAGGTCATAGAAACCTCTGCTATCCAGGGTACTGCTCTGCCGGAGTGTTAACCGGCTTTTCATGGGGTAGTATACCACGTTCGGATGCAGGTAGGGTGTACCGGGAAGAAGATTTTTATCTCATCGTTAACCGTTTTTTACATAACGACATTTCTCCCTGCCGGATGCAATAACTGCTTCCAAACGATGGATTGTAATTCGTGTTGCATACGATATGCGTGACACGCCGTGGGACAATCACCCCACGGCGCGCATTCAGTCGGCGGTACCTGACTGAATGCGCTGAATTAACAGCACAATTGATCGTCCTTGCAGCGGGTAGGCCTGGCCGGAACGCAGTGTAGGGTTGCCTGGTATTGGTACGTCGGGGTTAAACGTATCAACCAGAATTTCCCAGGGTTTATCTACAGCGCCGGCGGGAATGACAAATGGAATTTTATCGTGGTAGGCGTTGAGCATCAGTAGCAGCACATCGTCATGTACCTGTTGCCCATATTCATCCCACTCGTTCATTGCCTGCCCGTTGAGCAACATCCCCAGGCAACGCACCCATCCGTTGTTCCACTGTTCATCGCTCATCTCGGTGCCATCCGGTTGCCACCAGACAATGTCACGGATATCGGTTCCGTGAATACGGCGGCCCTGGAAGAACCGGCGGCGGTGCAGCACCGGGTGTTGATTGCGAATTTCGATCAAGCGTCGCGTGAAGGCCAGCATCTCGTGCCCCATGTCGTCGAGATACCAGTCAATCCAACTGATCGGATTATCCTGACAGTAGGCATTATTGTTGCCGCTCTGGGTGCGCGCTCGCTCATCCCCTGCCAGAATCATCGGCACGCCCTGCGCGAGGAGCAGTGTTGCCATAAAATTGCGCATCTGACGCATCCGCAGTTCCAGCACCTCGGGATTATCGGTTGGTCCTTCGACGCCACAATTCCAACTGTTGTTATGATCATCGCCGTCACGATTGTTTTCCCCATTGGCCGCGTTATGTTTATGGTTATAACTGACCAGATCGCGCAGGGTAAAACCATCGTGTGCGGTCACGAAGTTAACACTGGCGTAAGGTCGCCGTCCATTGTGCAGGTAGAGGTCGCTGGACCCCGCCAGACGGTAGGCCAGTTCGCCTACCTGGCTCTCATCGCCCTTCCAGAAGCGGCGCACCGTGTCTCGATACTTGCCGTTCCACTCCGACCAGAGCACGGGGAAGTTGCCGACCTGGTAGCCGCCGGGACCGACATCCCACGGCTCGGCAATGAGCTTGACCTGCGAGATCACCGGATCCTGGTGAATAATATCGAAAAATGCCGAGAGCCGGTCGGCCTCGTGCAGTCCGCGTGCCAGGGTTGCCGCCAGATCAAAGCGGAAGCCATCAACATGCATCTCGGTGATCCAGTAGCGCAGACTATCCATGATCAGTTGCAGGGCGCGGGCGTTGAGCATATTCAGACTGTTACCGGTGCCGGTATAGTCCATGTAGTAGCGTCGATTGTCATGCACCAGGCGGTAGTAGGAGCGGTTATCGATGCCACGCAGCGCCAGCGTCGGCCCAAGATGATTGCCCTCAGCAGTATGGTTGTAGACCACATCCAGGATAACCTCGATACCGGCGGCATGCAGCGACTTGACCATCGACTTAAACTCACGCACCTGCTCGCCGGGCATGCCCGGCTGGCTGTAGCGGATATCCGGAGCAAAGAAGCTGAGGGTGTTATAGCCCCAGTAGTTGCTCAACCCGCGCTCCACCAGGAAACGATCATCGACATGCTGATGTACCGGCAGCAGTTCTACGGCCGTCACGCCTAGCGATTTGAGATAGTCGATCACGGCCGGCGTAGCTAACCCGGCGTAGGTTCCGCGCAATGGCTCCGGCACCTCCGGATGCAGGTAGGTAAACCCCTTGACGTGCAATTCATAGATGACCGATTTGTAGACCGGGGTTGCCGGGGGCCGGTCATCACCCCAGGGAAAGGCCGAGTCGATGACCACACAGCGCGGCATGTACTGCGCGCTATCCCGCTTGTCGAAGGCCAGATCTCCCTTCGGATCGCCAATAGGATAGCCATACATCGAGTCGTCCCAGGTAACTGTTCCGGTCAACGCCTTGGCATATGGATCAATCAGCAGCTTATTGGGATTAAAGCGCATCCCCTGCGCGGGGTTGTATGGTCCATACACTCGGTAACTATAGATCTGTCCCGGCTTTAAGTTCGGCAGGTAGATATGCCAGACATCATCGGTCTGTTCGGGCATCATAATTCGCGCCGACTCACGCGGAGCTTCGGGTGAGTCAAACAGGCACAACTCGACGCGGGTGGCATGCTCCGAGAAGAGGGCAAAGTTTATGCCCTGTCCGTCCCAGGTTGCGCCCAGCGGGTAGGGCTTCCCCGGCCAGATGGTGGTGATGGTCGCGTAAGCCTGATCTTCATCACTCAGGATCATACCCGCATCATAGGCCACAAACCCGTCCGGCCATCGGGTTTGCCGGTTGTAACGCGCGCCGCGCAGATCGGTACGAAGCAGGTCGGCCTCCAGCAGGTCGGCTCCGCGCAGGTCGGCCCCGCAGAGCGTGGCGCCCTGGAGATTCGCCTGGGTCAGATCCGCATGCTCCATACCGGCCTGACTTAGATCGACTTCCCGCAGATCGGCCTGGTGCAAGTTGGCGCGGCTCAGATCGGCTCCGATCAGTCGAGCCTGATGCAGGTTGGTCCGGACAAGAGTCGCTTGGATCAAGTTGGCTCCACCCAGGTCGGCTTCGCGGAGATCGGCCTCCAGCAGATCCGCACCTTCCAGGTCGGCATCACCAAGCATAGCCCGGCCCATATTGATCTGCCGTAGATCTGCACTGGAAAGATCAACATCCCGCAGCATCGCTTCCCGCAGATCGGCCTGATACAGGTTGACGCGACTCAGGTCAGCGCCACGGAGATTCGCCTGCCCAAGGTTTGCCTGGTTCATGGATGCCCCCGAAAGACTGCTCTCGCTCAGGTTGGCCGCTTGCAGGTTGCTCTGGCTCAGATTAGCATCGCGGAGATTGGCCTGGCTCAGGTCTGTGCCGTGCAGATCCAACTGCGCCAGATTAAGCCGCTGCAGATCCTGCCCACGCAGCGCTGTGGCGGTTGTCTGTTCCTGAATAGCGCGTTCTACCTGGTCACGGGTTAACTTTGGCATACTCTTCCTTTATGTTTATTGTCGTCAGAACAGGGGTAGGTAGGGGGAATGTTGTTACAGTAAGAACAGATAGAAAGTGCAAACAAAGAACAGCGAACAAACGCGGTGTCCAGTAGCAATGCACCAGACATGCTTTGTTCCAGGTTACTTTGTTCTGTATTCTCTCTAATATTATTGTAGCACAGAATAGCGTCGAATGTAGCCGGTCTCTGATGGAGAACAGAAAAGAAGCCCTCGCCGTATCTTTCCAGAAAAATTGTTCTTTGTTCTCTGTTCTCTGTTCTTTCGCACTAAAATCCGACCTCCACCAGTGTTCGTGCTGTGCGATCCTGCCGAAACCCGACGCCATCCTGGATCAGGCCGACATAAAAACTCATCTTCGTCTCGCGTTGCAACACCTCAACATTGCCGATAACCTCGACCTCTTCCCCCGGCATCAGCCAGTCCTCCTCGCCGGGAATAGTCCACTCCTCCGGCGGCTGTTCCGAGAGTGCCCAGCGGAAGGGGTAGCGTTTGGCTCCGCCGCCGCTGTTGGCATCCCAGTCAAGCCCAACCCGCCAGAAGCCGCCGGCCCGGGCCGCGTACTGCTCATCTGCTACCGACGAGAAGACCTCGTTGGTGGTATAGGTGAAGCCGCTGGGGGGGCCATAGGTGCGGATTGGCACATCACCCGTATTCTTCACGCGCATGGTCACCGTGAGGGTATCCCCCAGCATCAGTTGCTCCGGCGCAATCCGTGCCTCCGTAATGGTTGCCTCAGGCTGCCCCACATCTTCCAGGATAATCGGTCCCTGCCGCTGTACCACATTGCCATACTGATCCTCGGCGCTGATGGTGTAGGTATACACACCCCCCGGCAGAGGCGAGTCGTCGGGGCGCTTGCCGTCCCAGACATGATGCTGCTCAATCGCGTCTTCTTCACTGCGTGTCACCAGCGCAAATGCCTGACCATCCGGCCCACTAATGTCAATATCTACCGTCGCCGTCACCGGCAGGCGATAGGTAAACTCAGCCACATCGTCAATCGCATCGGCATTGGGCGAGATAGTCTCGGGATAGACGACCAGATTCTCGATAGCAGGCATCGGCACATCGCTATCAGTAATGGTGACGGGCAGCCGCTCTTCGACGCCTGGACCACCTGCAACCGGCTTGGCCTGCACAACCACGGTGTAGTCCCCGCTGGGCAGCAGCCGGCGCTGTACGGTCGGGTCATTCGTAACCGGCACGGTACCGTCAAACCGCAGCGTGTAGGGATTCGTTGCGGCGTTGCGTGGCTCGTCCCGCCGCAGTTCGTGCGACTCTCCCTGCGCATTTTCTAGCCAGATGGTCACCTGGGCATCCCGACCGATCCGGTAGTGAATATCAAGCGTCTCGCCGCCCCCGGTGGGCCGAAAGACCTGCGTGCTGGCCTGCACATCGTCAAGTAGCGGCTGTCCCGCGCACGCTGTCAGTATAAAAAGCATGCAACCCAGGCCGATACCCAGCAGTCCTGGTTGCAATGAATATATCAGCAAACGTGATAGTGAACGCATACCTTCCTCACTCTTCTGTCCGTGAGCCTGCTGCTCAAGCACGTCATCCTACCAGCATCCGCTCATCAGTGCAACTCCCACCCGCCAATCTGGGGTCTGCGGTATACTGAAATCATCAGGACTTACGTGGTCCCTCCTCCGGAAGTCGATATCGCCTCCGGCAGGGTGGAAGATTCTCGATCTTTTTCACAAAAAATTTACACTTTGTGCAAATTTTTTGTGAAAAAGATAAAAAGCGTACCATGCTGCCGCAGGCGAATCGGCCTTCAGGTCTGGCACCAGGCCGAAACCAGCGCCACCGCGTAAGTCGTGATCATATTCCAGATGTTTAACCTGTCTCAATCTACGTCATTGAGAGGAGGAGAGCTATCGGGGCAGATCTTCGCCTCCCCGCTCCATAACTCATGACGACTGTAAGCATTATGAGGATAGCATGATCGGTCAACTAATAACTGCGCTTATCAATTTCTGGTATCTTGTGCAGAATCTCTGGCGGCGGCTCTGGCGGCGGCGGGTTGATTATGTGCGACTGGAGCTTCATGGCACACTGCCCGAGTTTGTGGAGCCGCCACCGCTACTGCAGCGGCTATTTATGGGGGCGCGTCGGCCTGTCGGATTGATGGGCCTGCGCCGTCGGCTCCAGCGGATTGCTGATGACCCGCACGCCAGAGGGGTGCTGTTCGTTGTCCGTGACTTTGAGCCGGGCTGGGCCACTGCCGAAGGTCTGCGCGACGAATTGCGCGCCTTTCGAGAACGGGGGAAACGAGTCAGCGCGTATCTGGTTACGGCCACCACGCGCAGTTACTTCGCCGTCAGCAACGCCGACGAGTTGCTGATGTCTCCCCAGGCTTATCTCTACCTGCTGGGCATTCGTATCGAGGCGCGCTTTCTGCGTGATGCACTCTGCAAAGTGGGATTGGACGCCGAGGTTATTGCTGTCTCACCCTACAAAGCGGGTGGGGACCAGTTTGTGCGCTCGGATATCTCACCGGAGCACCGCGAACAACTGGAGCGCCTGCTGAACCAGCGGTTTGAAACGCTTGTCAACAGCGTTGCCGCTGACCGTAACCTTACTGCCGACCAGGTACGCGCACTGATTGATCAGGCTCCCTTCGTCGCCCGACAGGCATGTGAGGTTGGTTTGATTGATGCGGTATGTTACGAGGACGAGTTAGCCGCCTATCTGAGCCGGCAAAGCGCCTCGCAGGCGGAAGGAACCGAGGAGCAAAATCAGCCGGACGTTACCATTCGTGAGTGGCGGGAGGCCACGAAAGCCTTGCAACTACCCTACCGGCGCTACCAGCGGCGCTATGTTGCAGTTGTTAGCATTACGGGGGCCATTACAACCGGGGAGAGCCGCACTATGCCGCTGCCGCTGCCGGTGATTGGGGGCAACATGGCAGGTAGTGACAGTGTGGCGCGGGCACTGCGCAAAGTAGAACGTAACCGCCGTGTCGCGGGACTGGTCCTGCATGTCGACTCACCGGGTGGCGACGCGTTTGCCTCGGACCTGATCTGGCGCGAAGTGCTCCGCATACGGCAGCAGAAGCCGGTTGTGGTCAGCATGGGCAATGTCGCCGCCAGTGGGGGCTACTATGTCGCCGCCTGTGCCAATGCGATCTTTGCGCATCCCGGTACGCTGACGGGCAGTATCGGTGTCTACTCGCTCCGTCCCGATGCCGGCCCGCTCTTGCGGCGCGCAGGAGTCAATACGGTCGTGTTAAGTCGCGGCGCGCGCACGGGTCTCCTTGACGGTACGCAGCCGCTTACCGAAGATGAGCGGGCGGTTTTGCGCGAGACCGTTTCTACCAGCTATGAGGCATTCAAGCAGCGGGTGCGTGATGGACGGAGCCTGAGCGAGGAGCAACTGGAACCGATGGCGGGTGGGCGCGTCTGGACGGGACAGGAAGCCCGGCCAATTGGCCTGATCGATGAACTGGGCGGACTGCCAGCATCGGTTGCCAGGGTGCGTAGTCTGGCCCAACTTCCCGCTGATCCCCGCGCCCCGTTGCTATCGGTATCCCCCGGTAGTGGTCGTCAGCGGGTACCACCACAACCCTTCCCGGCGGCCACCCTGCTTGACCTGCTAACTCTCCCCGATCTGCTTGAGGAAGTAATCCGTCCGCGGATCCTGGCAGCCCTGCCCTGGGTACTCGAAGAATAATCGGATTGGCTTAACCAGGCTTGTGCAGTGAACAGCTATCATGGCATACAAAAAAGCGCGGACCCTACTATGCAGTAGGGTCCGCACTGTGCTTCGTTAAGAAGAAGCTTACTAGGACAGGCCGGAGTTAATCTCGCTGAAGACCTCGCTGACCTTGCCACCGAGCAGCGTCAGAATGCCGATAACAACAATGGCGATAAGGAACCAGAATAAGCGCGTACTCGACGAGGCCCTGGCCTT
>JGI12109J20283_10187209_pt1 | contig 37093 bp, 30 predicted proteins | sample ElkSlonscriptome_12_FD_20283 | JGI IMG/M metagenome (IMG submission 20283)
AAGGAGATTTGCTATGTCCAGTGTTGCCCGGGTAACCGAAGTCATTGCTTCATCCAGCACAAGCTTCGACGACGCCATTGAAAATGGAATCAAGCGCGCCAACAAGACGCTGAAAAATGTCCAGGGCGCCTGGATTCAAAGCCAGAAAGTTGAATGCAATGATGACGGCGAAATCAAGGAATATCGGGTGGTTATGAAAGTCACCTTTGTATTGGACGACTGAATATTGGACGAATGAGCGCGAACTTTGGTTCATCGGCTTGCCAGGCCTGGACACAAGCAAAACGTGCAGAATTGTTCTACCGGCCGATGATCCGGCTCGGGGTGCGTGGAATCAAGCCTCAATCCTTCGTCGCCAGAGTGCCCTGAGTGATGCGCCGGCAATCTTCAAAGGTCTGGCCGTTGAGTTCGGCCACGGCCTGGTCGCCTTTGGACCAGAACATCGTGTCCGTGTCTTTGTATTTCACGCCTGATGCGCTCGGGTGGAGAGGCAATGCAAACACGCGCTCGTTGTGATGAAGACCGGCTGAAGCGGGGCCTTCGCGTAAAGTCAAAAGTTGACCTGCGCAAGCCCAATCGCTGATCCTGATCTGGGCAGCTTCATCGGCATAGAGAATCGGTGAGAATGCGGTCAGGCTGCCATGGTTATCGGCAGCCCGAACCTGCAGTAACTCGGTCATCAGTGAATACAGGTCCACGCCGCGGGTGGCCGGCAGTCTTGAGCCGGCAACAAATGCCGGGCCGTGTGCAATGAACATACCGTGCATGGCTTTCCAGGCGGGATCCCAGCCGTGCATGCCATTGAGCAGGCCTCGCTGCATACCGGCGTAGTAGGGTTTATTGGAAATCATCCAGCCGAGGTCGGCTTCGGCAACCACATCCGGCACACGCTTGTGGTTGCTGAAGTGATAGCGTGCAGGAATGTCGGCTTTTTTCCAGACACGCATGTGAGGATGGGCGTCGTCCAGCGCAGCATAGATCTGCTCTGCAGACAGGCCGTCTTCGGATGCCCAGATCTGGGCCGCAGGCCCCCAGTCTGAAACGTGAACCTGGCTCAGGTCGAGAAAATCGTCCAGCATGACATAGCGATCGAGGTCGATCGTTTGCATGCCGTGATCGGACACGATCAGGATATGCATGTTGCCGAATAACTCTCGAGCTTCAAGGCCTTCGATCAGCACGCCCAAGGCCCGATCCACTTCCTGCATGGCCTCGACTACGCGTGGGTGATCCGGACCATGGCGATGACCGGCATCATCGACGATCGAGAAATAAAGACTCAGGAAATCCGGGCGCTGTTCGTAGGGTTGGTCAAGCCACTCGAGCACTTTGCCGACGCGTTCGTCATGCGGCGTATTGCCGGCGTAAGGCAACCATTCAGTCGGCCGCATGCCTCCGATCTGTGCCTCCGACCCCGGCCAGGACCAGGTTGCTGAAGTCTTGCCGGCCTTTTCCACGCTGTTCCAGATCGGCTCGCCGTCGTACCAATAGCCGTCACCGACTGCGTCTCGATCGCCGAGCGAGAAGCGCGCTTGTCGATCCGGGTCCCACATATTATTGGCAACCACACCGGTGCCATCGGCATATAGACCGGTGGCAATGGCATAGTGCGTTGCAAACGTTTTGGTCGGGAAGATCAGCTGAAGTGAATCGGCTCTCAGGCCCTGTGCAATCAGACGAGAAAAATTCGGCAGGTTGGCAAAGTCCAGGTAATCAAAACGCGCACCGTCCACAGAAATCAGCAACAGCGGTGGCGTTGCTCGCGCAGTTGCCCCATTGCCATTGATTGAGCCCGGTCGGGGATCGATGATTGCGCAGGTCGCCAACATCGTGATTACAAAGGCAATCATCGCTAACAGGAAATTGAACCTAAACTGTGACATCAGTACATCAAGTAAATTTCAAGTCGCAAAATAACCGGAACACGTTGATGCAGGATGAAGGCGATCAGTCCCGGAAATTCTTGAATTGCAGCGGTCGGTCGACATCCATTTGCTTCAACTGTGCGATGGCGGTCTGTAAATCATCCCGTTTTTTTCCGCTGATCCGCACCTGGTCACCTTGAATCGCAGCTTGAATCTTCATCTTTGACTGCTTGATCTGCTTGACGATCGAGCGGCCGAGGTCGCTGTCGATGCCTTCGTGCAGCAGGACCTGCTGGATATGAGTCTGCCCGGAAATTTCCGCATCGGCAGGATCCACGGCTTTCAGATCAATGCCGCGCCTGGAGAGTTTGGAATACAGGATATCAATCATCTGCTGCAGCTGAAAATCCGATGCTGTTTTCAGCTTGATCGCATGCTCGTCGAGCGTATACGTTGAACCGCTGTTCTTGAAGTCAAATCGCGTGGATACTTCCCGGTTGGCCTGATCGACCGCATTGGCAAGCTCGTGATGATCCAGTTCTGAAACAACATCAAAGGAAGGCATGGCGAATAGGGTGTCTGATCAAGCCTACAGCGTACACGATTCTTGCTGCACGGCTAAGAAACCTCTAAAAACGCACTGGACGGGCTCGTCTCACGCGGCGATCGTAATGATTGGCGTCCAGTCATGCTGCGTCTGATGAGGATTTTTTGACGCTCGTCACTCGATCGTAGCAGTGGTGCTGACTGAGACGCGCTTTGCACAGCAGTGTTCAACTATCACACTCAAGCAACGGGCTGTTCACTTGGTTGCTGGATGAAGTTGCCCTGAATCAGGTCAACTTCCATTTGCCAGATGCGTGCAACGGATTCGGCGTCTTCGAGCATGGGAATGATCAGCTTGCGCGACGCATCATGGGCACGTTCAGTAAAGCTGGCGAAACGCTGGTGAAGCTGCTCACTCAACAGCATCCTGCGAGCAAAATCAGCTTTCATGCGAAGATAGTCAGCCGGTAAGTGTTCAAGCACAACCTGCTCGGGAATCTGTTCATCGATTCCGGTAATGCAGACTGCAATGCCTTTCTGCTGCAGTTGGTCAAGTACGGCTTTCGCGTCCTTGATGCGCGATTTGAGATCATTGACGTTGAATTCAAGCACGAGCGCGCGTCGGTTTCGATCCAGCTCTTCGATTTCTTTGGACAACCAGCCCATTAATTTCGGGTCGTCAATCAGTGCTGGCGATTGATTTAGAAAAAAGATCGGGCTCTCAGAGCCGGCATTCTGATGGCCCATCAGCAAGTCGATGGCCTGACGGATCATCCAGCTGTCAATCGCGGGCAATACACCCCGTTTGGCAGCTATCGGAATGAAGCTGGCGGCCGGTATCAATTCGCCTTGATCGTCAACAAGGCGAGGCAGAAGCTGGAAACGGTCGCGATTGCAGCCGGTGGTCGACAGCAGGGGCTGGTACAGAAACTTCATGCTGTTGTCGCGCAGTGCCTTGGTCAAGCGACCCAGCATCGAGCTTTCGCTGCGTCGACCTTCGGAGCCAGAGCGCTGGATGATTTCAAAGCGGTTGCCGCCTTGGGTGCGCAGCCCTTCAGCGGCGCTGGCAGTCATGACCAGATTTTGTTCAGCAGGCTCGACATGCTCATCGATGGTGACAATAGCAACACTGATGGTTGCTGCGACCGATTGCTCACCGACTTCCATCAGCTCGGCACAGAAACCGTCCAATAGGTTTTTCAGCTCGGATTCCAGGTCACGCTCACCTGCCAGGGGCTCTAGAATCAAGCCGATTGAATCGATGCCAAATCGCGCAGTCAGATCTCCCGCACTCAGCGCATCGCGCAATCGACGATGGACTTCACGCATCAGCTTCTCCAGGCCGGAAAAACCAAGCTGTTTGCGCAGGCTGTTGATTTCGTCAACAACGACCCAGCCGCAGGAAGGCGGAAAGACACTGCCATTGTTATGCCGCGCACGGTGGGCAATTTTCTCCAGGCTTTCGAGCAATGTAGTTGGGTTGACTACATGCGCACGACGGTCTTCAGACGACAGGCCGTCGTCATCAACTTGAGCAGCCGGAGTTTCGTTCTGCATCGACATGATTCACTGTACGCATTCTGGTTTACCGTGCAGCCCGCAGCCAGGAACGGGTGCTTGCAGCGGCCGGTATCTTTACATGCGCTGCGACGATGTAAAGTCCCCTCGTTAGATCCGAGTATAACTGAGATGAATCGGCCTATCGAGTGACTTCATTACGCAATTGGCCTGCCGAATCAGACATGGGCAGGTTCTTCGGGGCAGGTGGAGCAAAGTCGAAATATTCGATTTCGCGAGCAAAAATCTGTTCAATCAACTGCGATTCCTGAGTGCCGTAGATCAATGATGAAGGTCTGGCCGCATCCGTTTGTTTTTCGTGCGGAATCGATGTCAGTGGCAAACCCAACCTGGCGAACACGCTTTGTAGATCTTGCTCAAATTGCTCGAATCGGCCGACAAAATCCACCGCGATCTGGTTGTTCAGCGTATACATTGGCCAGTTATCGAATTGTTTCGGGATGATCTTGTTGGAATAATCGCGTTGACGGATTGCGCTCAGAAATTGCCGAAAACTGAGCCCGGTATTCGGATACTTCTGGCTCCTCCAGCGGTAGTCGGACCAGGCGCGGTCATAGGGGTTACGCACAAAGCAGAACTTGAAATACTGCATCCAGGCTGCCGGGGCGAATCGGGCCAAGGCCTCAGCGTTCGGATGCTCCGGCGATTGGCCGAGCGCCGACCGGTACGGGAAGCGTTGTGCACCATTCATGGCGTGTACCTGATAGTCGCGTTGCATTGCACGTGTAGGCCGCCTGGCCAGACGTGTCAGCAGGCTCAGTAATGCAGACGGACGCAGAAGATCCCGATGCGCGCGTCGATTCATCCTGACGCCAGTTTTGTACGCTTCCGGCCAAGTACCCAGATGTATATCATCCGGCCCAAGATGCGGTGCCAGTGCACGCGCAATCGAGCTGCCGCCGGTCTTGCGGCAGTGGATGAAGATAAAACGGTGGCGATGACTGATAATCAACTTTCAGTTGATTGGGTGTAAGTTTTATTAACTGATTCTAAAGAAAACAACCGGCGCCAGGGGCGCCGGTTGTTTGTTGTTTTTTCCGCTCTTGTAAAGAGTGGATTTGCGAATGGCGCAGAGACGCTCAGTCCACCGGAAAGTCAATAAAGAAGAGTTGAGTCTCGCCATCCACAATCTCGACCAGCGTGCCGCGTGGATCAAAATCCAGCAGTAAATCATCGTCTTCGATTGGGTTGCTGAACGAAAGATCACCTTCGGCTTCGTCGTCATCATCGTCAACGGTTGCAATCAGCGTTCCGCGGACGATGCCATCGACAACCAGGCTGTAGCTACCGGCAGGGATGCCGCTCACGCTGATGTCGAACGATGCGCTGTCTTCGTCGGCGTTATAGCTGGCTTCGGCATCACCGTCTTCAAACACGCCGCTGTTGTTGAACTCAACATCGATATCGCTTGTAGTGTCGCCGTCATCGCTGCCGTCGTCGTCATCATCATCTCCGCTGTTGCCATCGTCGCTGCCGTCATCGTCATCGTCATCGTCGACACCCATGGTCGGGAAGGTCCCGGAGAACAGCACGGTTTCACTCTCAAGCACTTCGATCAGCTGGCCGCGAGGATCAAAATCCAGCAGCAGTGCTCCCGGGCTACCGGGATAATCGAATTCAATATCGCCTTCGGGTTCATCGTCATCGTCCAGCGTGACTTGAATCTGGCCGCGCACGACACCGCCGACTTGAACGATGTAGCTGCCGACTGGAATGTCTTCCACGTCGACTTCAAATTCGGCACGATTGCCGTCATCATCGACATCCAGGTCCGCATCGGCTTCACCGTCCGGATATACACCCTCATTGCTGAGTTCGAGTTCAATATCGTCCTGACCAAACGTTGTCGGGCTGCCTGGTCCGCCGGGAGGCGTGCCAACAGCGGGCGCAACGGTGGTCAGCACCACGGTGCTGCCTTCCAGGATATCGATGATTTCACCGCGCGGGTCAAAGTCCAGCAGAAGCTCGTCGTCATCGTCCAATGGCGACGAAAACTCCAATTCGCCTTCCGTATCGTCACCATCCTGTTCAACTTGAACCGTGCCGCGCGTGATGCCGCCGACCTGGACGATATAGTCCCCGACCGGTAGTCCTTCGACATCAATATCGAGATCTGCATCACCCGGCGACAGCTCAAATTCCACATCGCCCGATGCATCCGGGTAAACGCCGGTCGGCAACAAATCGATATCAAATGATTCCGGCACAGCGCTGGGCGGCACATTGTCTGCGATGCCGCCGCTGCAGTCCAGGCCCGGTTGATTTGCCAGCCGCTGGATCTTGAATCCACCGGTGCCTACAATGACGGTGGGCGTGTCGAAGCCAACATTACCGGTGTTGCAGTCGGTGAACTGAATCTGCATTGTGCCAACTGGATTGGTCGGATTGAGGTCCGGGTTTGCAGGCTGCAGGAACGTGACGCCTTCGACTTCAAACAGCGTTGCATTCAGCGTGTCGCCAGTAATCGCGCCTTCAGCGTACAGCCACTGCTCATTGCCCAGCTGGTCATAGAATGCCCAGTACCCGACGCCCAATTCGCTGCCGTTGGATTGGCTGGTGATCTGTAAAATCAAGCCATGGTTTTGCTGGTCCGGTTGATTCCAGAAGCCGGAAAAACTGCCGGTGACTTCTAATGCCGATACCGGACTCAGCGCCGCGGCAATGGCGCCAACGAGCGATAAACGTGCGGTCCTCGGGAGCCAGCCAACATTTGGTTTGGGTCTAGTTGCGGAAGTTCTGTGTTTATTGCGTTTCATGGTGAACACTCCTTAAAGTACTGCGGTTTGGGGGAAAGTCATTCAAAGTAATACAGGCCGAGACCGACCCGGGTTCGTTCCGTGCGGGGTCCGGCCTGGTCGATCTCATCGGATCGGGTCTCGAATTCAAACAGCCACTGATCGGCCCGTTCGGCAAACTCACGTGCGCCATCCTCGATCTTGTCTTTTGCTTCCTGCAGCAGGCGAGGATGAATGTTGCGGTTGTAAACAACCAGCTGTAGATGCTTGTTGGCCTGTTCGGGCTGCCAATTGTGTGAAATGGTTTCAATCAATTCACCGCAGGCAAGCCCGAATACCTGACAGTAATCAATATCGATATCTTCGGTCTTGGTGATGTACCGGGTGCGCACAAGTTCCACCTGACGATCGGGAAGGACCTTCACTGCATCATTCAGAACCAGTTCGTCCAATACAGCCCGTGCCGGCGCTCCACCGCTGTACCGGGCCACGAGCTGAGTGAACGAGGGCACGGACTCATCATTGGACTCGAACGGCAAGATCTTGATTACGCCATCGGTATTCCTGAAGTCCTCGTCATTGGCCCAGCCGGATAGCACCAGGCCTGCACGGTGATAGTGCTCTTCCTGGTTAGTTTTATCGGGCGGTGCCATTTCCAGCAGATGATTCACGTCAATACGAGTCAATCCGGTGAGTACAGCAATCCTGGATTTCGACTGCTTGCGTCCTGGTGGTGCAAATTCCCGGTTGGCGACGTCGGCATAACACCAGCGCAGCCACTCGGCACAAGTCTTATACGACACGTTATGGCGTAGCAGGATTCGCACGAAGGGTCGAAAAATACGGATGGCAGCTCGGGCCATGGCGTCCAGCGTGCTGTCGGGATTGGCTTGTTGGTGAGTGCTCATAATTTGTATATTATTTTACAAAAAAACAAAAGTCAATAAGTAAATGAAAATATATTTTCAAAATAATTGAGCCCTGAGTCCATCCAGCTGCCTACATTGCCAATGCGCAGCTCAACGTCATGCACCACTCATCATCTGATGCAACTGCAACTGATTTATAGTGATGTGCAATTTTCCTAGAGCGCCGATTCATGCCCACGCGATTGGTTGAGATCCTGACCTCAGAGGACAAGCTGGATGAGCTGTCCAAACGGATTGTCGATTGCCGACCGATCGAAATCCTGAAATTGACTGAACAGAGTGGCGAGCGAATCTCGCTGCGCGTGCTGATGGATACAGGAAGGGTCGAGGAGCTGCTGGACCAACTGGAGCCGCTGGCAGAGACTGGCAGTGACAGCGATGATGATGAAGAGCAATACCTGGGTAATCGGAAAGGCACGCGCATTACGGTGTTTACCGTCGATACAACGCTGCCGCCGCTGCACCAGACCGAGCATGACGAGGATGAGGATACGAACAATGCAGGCGCAGACACAGAGGAGCGTCTGACACGATTCGAGCTGTATGATCAAATGGCCGAAGAGGCGCGGCTGACACCGTATTACCTGTTGATGGTTGCGCTGTCGAGCATCGTCGCTGCCGTTGGCTTGATTCAGGACAACGTCGCGTTGATCGTTGGCGCGATGGTGATTGCCCCCTTGCTGGTGCCGAATGTATCGCTGGCGCTGGGTATTGTGCTGGCCGATTCACGCTTGGCTCTTCGCGCCAGTCGCACCGGCATGTCCGGTGTCATCATTATCGTCGCGATTGGTCTGTTGATGGGCTGGTGGCTTCCGGTCAGCACGGATAGCTACGAAATTGCCAGCCGCACTCAGGTCGATGAACTGCATTTCATGGTTGCGGCTGCTGCGGGCGTTGCCGGCGCACTGGCCATCTCCAGAGGTATTTCCGGTGCCATGGTCGGCGTGATGGTGGCGGTTGCATTACTGCCGCCATTGATGGTGGCAGCTTTGCTCGCAGGGTCCGGCTACTGGCTGCAGGCCGGCGGCGCACTGATTCTGTACATCATGAATATTGCGGCGATCAATCTGGCCGGCATCGTGGTATTTCTGTCGCGCGGCATCACGCCCAGCAAGCGCTGGCAGAAAAAAAAGGCGCAGAAGGCCGCATGGATCGTCATCGGTTTCTGGCTGGCGCTGACGTTTCTATTTGTCGGTGGGCTGATCGTCTACAGTGATTCAGGCATCTCAGCGTTTGGGAACTAGGCCGGTCCATACTGATAGTCGCCACCCGCTTCAAGCGCGCGCTGGTAGGCTGGACGAGACTGAAACTGATTCACGTACTGCTGGACATATGGATAATCCTGACCTACGGTACCGCCTGCAACGGCAGCTTCGAGCGGAAAGCTCATCTGGATATCGGCGGCTGAAATGCGCTCTCCGAGCAACCACTCATTGGATGCCAGATGCTGGTCGACAAAGCGAAAGTGTGTCTTGATCTGCTGGTTGGTGAAGGCATCGTCCACCTGATCGGCAATTTTCCCAGTGATTGGTCGAATAAAGAACGGCGGTTCGGTGCGGATTCGATTGAACACCAGTTTCAACAATAGCGGCGGCATCAGCGAACCTTCGGCGTACTGCATCCAGTAGTGAAAATCCCAGTAGTCTGGATGATCGAGGCTTGGCGCCCAGCGTCCTTCTCCGTAGCGACGTGCCAGATATTCGATGATGGTGCCGGATTCAGCCAGTGTGGTGGGCTGGTTGGCGTCATCGTCGGTAATGACCGGTGATTTGCCGAGCGGATGTACTTTTTTTAGTGACTTCGGTGCGAGCTGAGTTTCCGGATCGCGCGCGTAATGCTTGATGGTGTAATCCAGCTCGAGTTCTTCAAGTAGCCATAGAATCCGCTGTGAGCGTGAGTTTTCCAGATGATGCAGAGTAATCATGTTGTCGTATTCGTCGGGGAATCGAACTACTCTACATGGTTTGCCGGTAGGTGAACAAAAAAGCGGGTCGGAAGTCCGACCCGCGCGAAGGCACCAGCGGTCCTTGCCTCAGGCGAAACGGAAAAAACGCAGGGTTCGGCGGAGCGTGCGTAGCTGCGGTTCGCTCAGCGATGCCGCATCGAGCGCTTCACCGTTGAACATGACTTCGCCGGATAATTCCGGACCCTCACCGGCGCGATTGACCTGTAGCGAATTGAATTCGATTACGTTCAAGGTCACGGGGCCATCGGGTCCTTCGCTGCGCTGAATTTCCAGAATGCCGGAAAAAACTGTTTCCAGCTCACCTTCGCCCCGGCTGCGCGTGCGCACCACCTCACCATTCACCGTTCGATTGGCTTGCACGCCTCCAAAGTCGGTCAACAGGGCTATCGTCGTGCTGTCGCTGCCGGCTGCATTGGCCTGACCATTGGTGGTCAACGCCATGGTGCCGCCATCAGCGTCGGTCACTGTGACATCACGTTCAATTGTTACCGAGGCCGCAGCGTGGCCGCAGATCAGTCCTAACATCAGCACTACAAGTAGTGTTTTGCGAATCATCATTTGCTCCTGTTTGAGTATTGGAAGTCCATCGAACTCATGGTTTGGGGTTCAAGGCAGATTTCGTGGTCTGCAGTTGTACTAACGCGCTGCGAAGCAATCGGTTGACACCCTCAACCATCGATTCATCAGGCTTCTGATCAGGGATTGTGAAGCGCTGGATGGCCATTGCTATTGGGCACAAGGTGAGACCTCCTGACGCTGGAACAGGACGCGCTTGGCCAAGCGATCGAGTGGCTTGTACAGCAAAGGCTGTTGCAACACAGCCGCTGGATTTGGCTTCAGGGCGGGGAAATCAATTCGAGGCGCTGGTCTGCATCAGCAGCGACGAACGCTTCAAGCCAGGCACGCCGTTCTTCAGCGGGTAGGGCTTGCACGCGCTGACGGAATTGTTGGCGTTGTTCCTGGTTGAACGGTGCTAGCGCGCGTTGAAGCACGCGTCGCTGCTGTCGGTTCAGGTTGCGGCCCCAGCCGCTGCGTTCCTGTTCTGCACCCAGTCGGCTGCCAATAGCCAATCCGGCGCGAAAGGCGCGTCGTTCTTCCGGCGAGCTTTGAAGCCAGCGCTGTCGCACACGCTCGCGCTGTTCAGGCGGCAGTTGTTGCCAGCGGTTATAGCCGGACTCGGCGCGCGCTCGCTGCGAGGGTTCCAGGGCCTGGTATTGCGCCGCGCGCTCGCGCAGCAATTGTTGTTCTTCTTCGCTGAGCGTTTGCCAGCGCTCGAATCGATCCAGCACCTGTTGGCGTTCGGCCTCGCTCATCATTTCCCAGCGTGCAGCCCCGTTGACCAGCCGTTGGCGAATCCGCGGCGACAGCGTGGTCCATTCCGATTCCCAGCGCTGCAGCGTTTGCTGCTGCTGCGAGCTCAGTTCATCCCAGTCCTGACTCCAGGCCGTGGCCTGGCAAGCCAGCATCAATAGCGCGATGAACAGCCACCGATTCATGATGAGCCCTCCTGTTCTGGCCGTTCAGCATCGAGCAGGTCAGCATCCTGCTCAGCCAGCCAGGCCATGAAGTCCGGATCCTGATCCAGCAAATCGAACTCGCTCATGGTCAGTAGATCGAGATCAGTCGTTTCAGGTGGATTCAGCACATCGGATTGATTCAGGCTGACCAGCAGGAACAGGGCCAGACAGGCAGCGCTCGCCGTTGCAAGCCAGGGCCATGCCTGCCATGTACGATTTGAACCGCGGTTTCCGGCCAGTGCCTGGCGGCGCGCCCGGTCCAGTTTCAATTGAGTTTCAGCGGTTAATGTTTCCTGGCGGAAATCAAGATGTGTGATGATGCGCCGCTCCAGTGCAGCGTCCGGTCCAGTATCGGTTGAAGTTGGCGTTTCAGGCGTTTTCATGATGAGGCTCCAGCTGTTCGCGCAGTGTATTCAGTGCGCGAAAATAATGCGTCTTGATACTGCCACTACTGATGTTCAGGGCCTGCGCGGTTTCCTTGACGCTGAGTCCCTGCCAGGCGCGCAGCAGAAAAACCTGGCGCTGACGAACCGGCAGTTGCTGCAGGGCCAGTTCCAGGGCCTGGCCGAATTGATCCTGCTCCGCACTCGAGGCCGGTTGCCGATTGGTCGAATCAATCACCAATGCATCCGGCCCATCGGCCGACCAGTCATCCTGGCTGTTCCAGGGCCAGTGCCAGCGCGAGCGACGTTTGCGCTGGCGATGGAAATCAATAATCCGGTTGTTCAAGCACCGAAAAAACAATGCGGCGCGCTGCTCGGCTGGCTTGCCGCGGTAGTGCTTGATGAATGCCGCCATGGCGTCTTGCACCAGGTCCAGCGCTTCGTCATCGCCCCGAGTGGCATAGCGCGCCAACATGTAGGCACGTTGTTGAACACCGGCCAGGAATTCATCCAGGCTGACGGACGGCTGTTCCGGTGCATTTGATTCAATCGAAAGTGTGGGTATGGTCACGGGAACAGCAGGCGCCAGCAATCGGGTTCATAATCATTCAACGCGCGTGTCCATAAAGGGTTGACACGGCAACTCAATCCGCACGAATCAGCAAGGCCGCTTCGGGATAGGGTCGAATATCGCGCGACGGGTTGTCAAGCAGCTGTTGCTTTACGCGCTGCCACCAGCCCGGATCGAACAGTTCGCTGTGATGTTCGGCAAACACGCCGCGGTGTTGTGCAGAAAGATCCATGAACTGCTGAAATTGCTCCGGGAAGGCGTCCCCGGCATCGACGGTGTACCAGATTTCATCGCTCATCAGCTGTTCTTCGCTGCGTGCCGGCGGGATGCGGCGAAAATTACAGTCCGTCAAGCGTCGCACTTCGTCAAAATCATAGAATACGGTGCGCAGGCTAGCGGTGACCCCGAAATTCTTCAGGAACAGGTCGCCCGGAAAAAGATTGGAGTGAGCCAGGTCGCGAATTGCCTGACCGTAATCAATCACGACGCGCTCCGCCTGTTCGCCCGATACCTCATCAAGATACAGATCCAACGGACGGACGCGACGCTGCACAAAGCAGTGCGCAATAATGACGCGCTCGTCATCAATACGCACGATGCGCCCGCACTCTTCCTGAAGTAGCCTCAGTAGTTGATCACTGAACAAGCGCCGTTCAAAGCTCAGATGGCGGTATTCCTGTGCGTCGATTAAACGGCCGACCCGGTCATGATTGAAGACCAGCCGGTATTGATTCAGCACGTGTTCGCGGCCGAGTTTTTTACCGGGTGCAAAATGGTCACGTACCAATTTGAATACCAACGGGTAGGAGGGCAGCGTAAAGACCAACATGACCATGCCGCGCTGTCCCTCGGCTTCGATCAACTGTTCCGACTCCGCTTGGGTCAGGTGCTTGAACAGATGGCGATAGCGTTCGGTCTTGCCCTGCTTGACGCGCCCCAGAACGGTATACAGCTCATCAATCGGTTTGTTCGGCAACAGCGTGCGCAGAAAGACGATAGCATCGGCGATCGTAGCCAGGTCTGCCTGGAAGTAACTGTAGGTAAAGCCGAATAGAATGCTGATCTGCTGACGTTCAGTCAGCACGGCCTCAACACGAACACCGTCGTCGGCATGAACCAGCGCCAGTGCACAGGCCAGCCAGCGATCCTGACCAAAGGCGCGTCCAATCAGATAGGCACGTCGATCGCGATAGAACACGACTTTCAACAGTTCAATGGACAACAGGCCGGCCGAATCGATGGCGCGCATGTCGCGCTGCAATCGATCAGCAACCGCTGCGGCATCGTTGACTAAAGAACGCGTATCCAGCCCCAGCTCCAGGTTGGACAACATGCGTTGCATCGCGCTCATGACGTTATCGCGACAGCTGTAGATGTGACGGTCGATCGGATGTGTAATCTGTTCTGTCGGCTCGATGTCCAGCGCAACGAATTCAATCCGCGCCTGCACGCCGCGCGTCTTGAACAGGCGCCGGGTCAGGGTATTGAAAAACGTCTTGTACAGCTCGGCATCGATCGCCTGATCAATTCGGTCGGAATAGTGTTTTCGGATGTCCAGCCAGATCGCCTTGACCAGCAAACGCTCCTGCAGGCAGTGTTCGAGTCGGCCGATCGTTTCTGCAATGCATACGTCGTACAAGCCAATTCGTTCACGTGCTGATCGCTGTTGACCTTGCCAGTCGCGCCGCGCGAAGTGGCGCGCAGCACGTCGGGTGATGTCGGAAAAACGTGCGTTGTAGTCATCGAAGGCGTCGATGATCAGTTCCGCAGCACGGATGATCTGCAGCAATCGGCGATCAGCGTTGCTCGGCATCGCCCGTGTCGTTGTTCGGGATCGCAGTGGCTTGCCAGACAATGGCCTGCCAGTTGGGCGGTTGGTTCTGGTGCGACTGGTACTTCAGCACGCCCGAGTTGAAGTAGCGGACAACGTCCAGATGCTCATTCGAGACGGTTTTCGCGACCAGGGTAAAGGTCAGGATGGCGAGGTCATGTTCAAAGCGGATGTTGACCTGCTCAGCCGAGTAGTTCGTTGATTCAGGCACCGGATCGCCCGATTCGTCGTTGAGGGCTGACAGGATGGCGTCCTTGCCAAAGCGTTCGCCGCTGGAGCTGGTATAGATCAAATCTTCGGCCCAGAACAGGGCATGCGCAGCAGCATCCTGTCGGCTGGCACCATCCAGGAATTCGTGCAGCGCGGCCTCGACGCTGGCCGGATCCTGAGACTGGCCGACAGTGGGTATGGGCAGCAATACAGCCAGTGCAAAAAGGCCGAATAACAGCCTCATGCTTTGGGTTCCCACTCGAACCGCGGTAAGTAAGCGAACAATGCATCCAGGCCATCGGTCCAGGCGCGACTGGTTTCTGTCAGGAAGGGGTCGTCTTGTTCAAAGCGCAACCGGCGGAACTGGTTGATCGTATCGGCCTGGTACATGAACAGTTCGATCGGTGGACCAATACTGAGATTACTGCGCATGCTGGCGTCCATCGAGACCAACGCACAACGCGCGGCGTGTTCCATATCGGAGTCGGGCTGAATGATGCGATCGAGAATCGGTTTACCGTACTTGGTTTCACCGATTTGCAGGAACGGTTTGTCCTGGGAAGCGGCGATATGGTTGCCCTGCGGATAGACCAGAAAGACATCGGGCGGATGGCCCTGGATCTGGCCGCCCAGGATGAACGAAGCCGTAAACGCACTCTGTTCGGCCTGATCGCTTTGCGCTACCTGAACTTCGCTGGAGATTTCGCCAACGTAGCCGGTCAATTCGTCGAGATTGCTGAACGAATTCAGGTCGTGTTCGACTTCCGGATTATCAAGGTCTCGATTCAACTGATTGACCACGGCCTGGGTTGTGGCCAGGTTGCCAGCGGAAAGCAGGACAATCAGCCGATCCGGCTGGGTCTCGAAGCGGTGCATCTTGGAGTAGATGCTGATGTTATCGACGCCGGCACTGGTGCGGGAATCGGAGGCAAAAATCAGACCGGCGTTGAGCCGCATTGCCAGACAATAGGTCATGGATCCATCGACATTGAAGTCGTTACCAACTCAGCAGTTTAATCCAGCAAGCATAGCAGGTCCCGACCGACTGGCGCGTCGGATCAAGGCCTGATGTTTTCGTCTTCAAGCTGATCGGCCACCGCTTGCAGCGTCGCAACGAGACCGTTTGCTGAACGGCTGGCACTCGGGGTAAATGCTGCCGCCTCCAAAGCCGCAATCAGCTTGGTCAGGTTCTGGCTGACATTCGATTCGTTTGTGCCTTCTGACATTGCCATTTCAGCTTGATTCAGCGATTCGTCCAGCGATCGCACCATGGGTTCGTCAATGGCTCCGGTGCGATGGAGTTGGTCCGCGAAAGCTCTGGCGACTACTGGATGGTCTGGCCATGCCACCTGGAACTGTTGCTGTGGATTGAAGCGGTCGCCGTCGATGGCCAATGCGGCCGCCTGGATCTCGGCTGCGCTCAGATGCTCGCTGGGCGTCAGGGAAAATACATCCAGTCCGCGAACGATTTCTGTTCCGTAAATACGTCCGTTGTACCAGTAGGTGGACCAATAGCCGCCGAGCACCAGTTCCTCTTCATCGACCGGCCCGCGATCGAAATAGGCAATTTCGACTGGATTCGACGCGTCGGTGAAATCCATCACCGATAGACCGCCCTGGTACCAGGCCTGGGCAAACAGGTCGCGTCCCGGTACCGGCACGATCGAGCCGTTGTGTGCAACGCAATTTTCAGTTTCGCTTTGAGGTGCAGGAATCTTGAAGTAACTCTGAAATTCCAGCTGCCCATCGACAATCGAATAGATCGCATTTGCACCCCAGGTGAGCGGATCGGATGGACGGCATCGGGGCCGCATACCGCCACCCCATTCGTCGGTAAAGATGACCTTGCTGCCGTCATTGTTGAACGTGGCGGAATGCCAGTAGGCAAAGCCGGGATCGGTCACGGCATGCAATCGGCGCGGCTGTAGCGGGTCACTGATATCGAACAGGATGCCGTTGCCTGAACAGGCGCCGGCCGCGATATTCAGGCCGGGAAACACCGTGATGTCGTGGCAATGATTGGTGTCATTGGTTTCCTGGCTGTCGTCGCCATGGTCACCGCCGCGCCAGAGCCCGGCCAGTGCGCCACTCTCCGGATCGGAAAATACAGCAGGACTGTCGATAATGCGCGCTTCGGCCGGGTTGTCGAGTGGAATTTCTATCACATCAATCCGGAACAGCGCCGTGCGCTCATCGCCTGGTAACTCGTCGATACAGAAATCGAGTTCCTGCTGATCCCGGATCGACGCCGTGCCCGAGTTGTAGACCACGATGCGTTGGTCATCAGTTGCGACTACGGTATGCGTATGTGAACCTCGACAGGTCTGGACCACGCCGACCTGGACTGGTCGCCTCAGGTTGCTGATATCGAAAATGCGCAGGCCGCGCAGCCGGTCAGGCGACACATCATCAGTGATGCCTTGCAGGCCGCAATCGACCCGCGCCCGGGTTTCCTCGACCGACATGATCAACAGGTCACCGACGATCGACACATCGCCTTGCCCGCCTGGACAGACGGTCGATGAAATCAACGCGGGCGGTTGGTCTGGAGCCAGACGATAGATATTGAAACCGTGATAATTGCCAGCGACCAACACATCGCCGGTAAAGGCCATATCGGTATTGGCAAAGCTCAGTGGTGGCCGGCGGACATCCTCTTCCTCGTCGCGCGCGTCCGACTCCAGAGGTTCATCCTCGACCGGAACTGCTTCGGTGAGGTCTTGATCGCGCAGCTCGTTCAGCCGCTCCAGCGGCAGATTGCCGGGATTGCCAGGATCAAAAAAACCAGCGGGCTTGGCCAGGGAGGCGAGTCGTTCGAGATTCGAAATAGAAGATTCGGCATCGTCAATGCCGGCCGCCAGCAGCGCGCGTGGATCGGCCGAGATTTCTGACAACATCTCGTTCATACGCTCGATCTCGGCGGTCTGGTCATTGACGATGTCGCCGGTGAATTCGAACAAGGTCGGGTCGAATGCCGAGCCCTGTTGTTCCAGCAGGTCTTCAACCATGGTGATCGCGCCCTGGTGATGAACAATCATCAGTTCCAGGAACAGGCGATCGAATGCCACGCCGTCGGATGCCGCCAGTTCGGCCATCTGTTCGGGTGTGGCCATGCCGGCCATGTCATGGCTCATATGCATGGCGTGATGATGGGTTGGGTCGGGTACATCTTCACCGCGCTCGTCCAGCCAGCGCTGCATGAATTCGATTTCATCGGCCTGGGCGGCGTCGATGCGGCCGGCAATATCGATCAATGGCGCCCAGTTGGTTCGATCAGATACCAACGCGGCCATTGCCGTTGCCTGGTGATGATGCGGAATCATGTCCTGCATGAATTCAACGTCGGCCGGAGAATAGCGCGTGGCTGCAATCCGGGTTGCATCATCGGCGCTGATGGTCTGGCTGGTCTGGCCTGGGGCACCGGGTTGGATGATCGGTGCCTGGGCAAGCACTGAAGCTGAGAAAAATGAACTCGATATCAGGCTGAACAACATCAGGTTGAACAAGATAAAACGTACTCTCATACGCGCTCGGTTGATTTGGACAGAACCGCATGGTAACGGATGCGTGGCCAGGAGTAGACACCGCTGACTGCAGGAGGCGATGGATTGCGGCCCGCCAGTGGCCGGGTCTTTCGCTGAACGACGACATCTGGCGTGCTCGAGAAATCGACCCGGCTGAGACCGGTCAGACAGGTATACTTTTCGATCGATTTGTCAAAGGCAGGTAGGATGAATGCATTCATGAACGCCTTACTAGGAATTTTTGCTGCGGACATGTCCGAATGAGCGGCATCCACACGATCGATACAGGCTATTTAGGGCGGGATGAATTTGCTGCTGCCTATCTGCTTGTGGACGGTGACCGCGCAGCCTTCATCGACAACAATACCAATGCCGCTGTACCCCGCTTGCTTGCGACACTCGACGAACACCAGCTATCGCCTGAGCAGGTTGAATATCTGATCATTACGCATGTCCATCTGGATCATGCGGGCGGCACTTCGGCGCTGGCTGAAGCCTGCCCGCAGGCAACGGTGCTGGCCCATCCACGTGCAGCACCACACGTGATCGATCCGAGCAAACTGGTTGCCAGTGCCAGCGCGGTATACGGTGAAAAAGAATTTCAGCAGTTGTATGGCACGATTCAGCCAGTGGCAGCCGAACGGGTCGAAACCCTTGACGATGAGCAATCCATTGTCTTCGGACAGCGGGAGCTGCGATTTCTGCATACGCGCGGTCACGCAAATCACCATTTCTGCATCGTTGATTCCGCGACGGATGCCATTTTTACCGGCGATGCGTTTGGCTTGATCTATCCGGCTCTCCAGCATCAAGGCATGTGCGCTCTGCCGTCGACCAGTCCGACCGATTTTGAGCCCGAACTGGCACGTCAGTCCGTTCGTCGTCTGATTGCAGAACGCCCCAGCGCAGTATTCCCCACGCATTTCGGTAAGGTGACCGATATTGAGACTGCTGCGGCCCAGTTGATCAGGCACCTGGATTTTGCCGAAGCACTGCGTGATGCAGCCGAGCATGGTGATCGGCCTGATGAACAGCTGGAAGCCTACTGTCGTGCTCGGTTGCAGGATTATTTTCAAGGCTTTTTCGATGGCCTGGGAACGCTGGGTCAGGAGCCGGATGTCTGGAATTTGCTCTCGATGGATCTCGATCTGAATGCACAGGGCATCGCCTTTGCGGCTACCAAGCGGCGGCGCAAGGCTCGTCAGGCCAATGCGACCTGATGAGTCCATGAGGTATCGCGTCATGTTGACCATGCACCGGCCCATCCACAAGATCAGCTAAAGGACAAAGCAATGCAACACCGCGCCGACCGACAGGACTGGGGCCGTCTGCAAGACGCCGATGATGAAGCTACGCAGCGCAAACAAGCGCTGGCCGATCCTGGCTCCTATCACGGCAATATCGCTGCAGCCGAGCTGCACTGGTTCGATCAGGATCATCAGGCTTGGCTTCAGCGTGATCCGAACAGTGGCCGATGGCATGGCTTCGATGCCACAACCGGTAGGGCCTGCCCCGAATCACTGCGACCGGATGATTGGCGGCCATGGCAGCAATCGTTTGATGATCGTGACGCGCCATTCTATCGCTGGTTCGACGGCGCCCAAACCAATGCCTGCTTCAACGAGGTCGATCGCCACGTGCTGGCCGGGCAGGGCGCGCGTGAAGCGTTCTGTTTTGAAAGCGATCGCTGGGACCCGTCGAGAAATGCTGGTCGCGGCGGTCCTGTATCGCAGCAATCCATCAGCTATCGGCAATTGCTGCTCGAAACTGTATTGCGCGCCGAGGTGCTCTCATCGCTGGGACTGAAGCGTGGCGACCGTGTTGCCTTCAACTTACCCAACATTCCCGAACAGTTGTACTACACCGAGGCTGCAAAACGGCTTGGCATCATCTATACGCCGGTCTTTGGTGGCTTTTCAGCCAAAACCCTGTCGGATCGCATTTACGACGCTGGCGCGCGCCTCGTAGTGACCGCCGATGGCGGCTATCGCAACGCCGAAGTCGTGCCCTACAAAGAGGCCTATGCTGACCCGGCACTGGATAATTTCATCCCGCTGAAATCGGCGCTGGAAGCCCTGGCCGAAGTGCTGGACGGGCTGGATCTGGGTCCGCTGGGGGATCGTCTTCAGCAGGCAGCCGCAACGGGTCTGGCCGGTGAGATCACGATCGAGCGCAGCGATCTCATGCGCGAACTCGGGCGCGCGCTGGCCGAAGAGAGCGCGCTTTCGCCCGAACAGACGGCCTCGGTTCGCACGACCGTTGCGCGCCGGCTGGCCGCGGTAACTCACACTGTCGAGCAGGTTATTGTGGTGCGCTACACCGGGCAGGACATCGTGCAGCAACCGCGCGATCGATGGTCACATGATCTGCTCGAAGCAGCTACATCGCGGGTGTTGGAGCGGGCACGCGCGGCGGGCATTGAAGCGCGTGATCTTGATCAATTGATGGCGCTGGATGACGCTGCACTGTGGCGTGCGGTGTGTGCCAGCCATGCTGCATGCCCGGTTCCATCCGACTGGCCATTGTTCATTATTTACACCTCGGGCTCGACCGGCAAACCGAAGGGGGTTGTGCATACACATGGCGGCTGGCTGTCCGGCATCAGTCATTCGATGCGCACCGTGTTTGGCGTGACGCCCGAGGATCGTATCTACGTGATCGCCGATCCCGGCTGGATCACCGGGCAATCGTATTTGATTGCCGCGCCGCTGGCGCTGGGTATCAGTTCGATCGTGCACGAGGGCTCGCCGCTGTTTCCGCATGCCGGTCGCTTTTCATCGATTATCGAACGTCATGGCGCGACGTTGTTCAAGGCTGGCTCTACCTTTCTGAAAGCCGTCATGACCGACCCGGCCAGCACCAAGGACATGGCGTCGTTCGACATGTCAACCTTGAAGGCCGCAACCTTTTGTGCCGAGCCGGTGTCTCCGGCTGTTCAGGAATTTGCCATGGACCGGGTCTGCAGGCATTACATCAATTCTTACTGGGCGACCGAGCATGGTGGCATGGTGTTTTCCTGCCCGTATGGTGATGTCAAGACACTGAGCGCCGATGCCATGACCTGGCCACTGCCATGGATTGATGCTGAAGTGCGCATTGCCGAACAGACTGATGATGTCGGACGCGCAACCAGGTGGCGAACGGCTGAGGAGGGTGAAAAGGGCGAGTTGGTGATCAAACAGCCGTATCCGTACCTGGCCCGCACCATCTGGGGTGATGCCGATCGGCTGGGTTCGCCGGACTGGCGCGGCGATCTTGATCGATTTACCGACGTCTATTTTGATCGCTGGTCCGATGGCATGGTCTACACTCAGGGTGACTATGCACGCAGCCATCCGAATGGCGGCTTTACGCTGCACGGGCGATCAGACGACGTCATCAATGTATCTGGACACCGCATCGGTACCGAAGAAATCGAGGGCGCGATTCTGCGCGACAAGATCCTGCGGCCGGACTCGCCATTGGGCAATGTCGTGGTCGTTGGCGCACCGCATGACGAGAAGGGTGAAACCCCGGTCGCATTCGTCATCGCCGCGCCTGAACACAAGCTGCAGGATGAGGATCTTGACCGGCTCAAAGGACTGGTGCGCAGCGAAAAAGGCGTGACTGCAGTGCCGTCGGATTTCCTGGTCGTGTCGGCTTTCCCCGAAACGCGGTCCGGCAAGTACATGCGACGGACGCTGCGCGCGATCCTGCTCGACGAGCCGCTGGGCGATACCTCAACCCTGCGTAACCCGGAAGTCATCGACGAAATCCGCCACACGGTGGCCGACTGGCACGCGTTTGGTCGCCTGGCGGATGCCCGTGATATCGTCCAAACGCACCGCTATCTGCGACTGGAAAACCATCGTGTCGGCCCGGGTCAGTCAGTGGCGCTGCTGACGATTGATTCGCCACCGGTCAATTCCCTAAACGAGCGTTCGCTGGATGAACTGCATACCGTGCTACAGCATATCCAGCAGCGGCAGGACACGGTCGCGGTGATTGTGACGGGTGCGCGCAGTGCATTTGTGGCTGGCGCCAACGTCAAGGAATTGCTCGAGGTCGGCGAGGCGGGCGATATTGAAAGCGCACAAACGCCACCAAACGCTGCACATGCTGCGTTTTCAACGCTGGAAAATATTGGCAAGCCAGTGATTGCGGCGGTCAACGGTCCTGCCCTGGGTGGTGGTTGTGAATTTGTATTGGCCTGCGCCTATGTAATCGCCGATGTACAGGCTCGATTTGGCCAGCCGGAAATCAATCTGAACCTGTTGCCCGGATATGGTGGCACGCAGCGCCTGCCGCGAAAACTGTTTGCCCGTCGCGGCCTGGACGGTCTGATCGAAGCAGCCCGGCTGATCATCGGTGGTCGCGTGCTGGATGCCGAACAAGCTCGTCTGATCGGCATGGCCGATGAAGTGGTCGGGCACGACGCCGAAGGGCCGGTCGCGGTGGCCATGCAGCGCGTGCGCGAGTATCTGGACGGAACAGGGCCCCTGGTCGAGGCCATGGATGAGCGCGATACCTTTCTGGCCAAACGCGAACAATCACTGCCGTGGCAGCCCGACCTGCTGGAAGATCCACGCCTGGCCCCGACCATCAATCAGGCCCGCGCCAGCGGTCGAAGCAAGCCGATCGAACGGATTCTCGAAGCGCTCGAGCTCGGCGCCAGCCAGGGCCAGGCAGCCGGGCTCGAACGAGAAGCCGAACTGTTTGCCGAAGCGGTGTGCGACCCGACCTGTGGCCCGAGCGGTATTCGCGCATTTCTGGAAAAACGCAGCGCGCCGCTGCCGCTCCAGTTTGTCGAGGTTGCGCCACTGGCCGATCAGGCCACGCGTGAGCAGCTCGAAGTCGAGGGACGTTTATTGCCGCTTGAGGCGCCGTTCTATCCCGGCATCACACCGGTTCCTGACTATCAGTACGGCATGGGTGTGGTCAAGGACGCAGATACGGCGCTGCCGGCGCACGGTGATCCAGAACAGGCCGAGAAGCTGCTGGTGTTCAAGACGCCGAAGCCGGGGCCAAACGAAGCACTGGTGTATTTGCTGGCCTCGGAAGTCAACTTCAATGATATCTGGGCCATTACCGGTATCCCGGTATCGCCGTTCGATGCGCGGGATGCCGATCTGCAAGTGACCGGTTCCGGCGGTGTGGCGCTGATTGCCCAACTCGGTGAGGAACTGGTGCGCGAGGGTCGGCTGTCGGTCGGTCAGCTGGTGAGTATTTATTCCGGCCAGAGCGAGCTGTTGTCACCGGACCAGGGCCTTGACCCGATGGCAGCCAATTTCCATATTCAGGGCTATGAAATCAACGATGGATCCCACGCACAGTTTCTGGTTGTTCAGGGTCCGCAGCTGCACGCCAAGCTGCCGGGCTTGACCATCGAGGAAGCGGCTGCCAGCGGCCTGACCCAGGGCACCATCCATCGCGCCCTGTTCCGGACCTTGAACATCCAGCCCGGCAAGCGATTGTTTGTCGAAGGCGCGGCCACGGGCACCGGGCTGGAATGCCTGCGCGCGGCCCGGCGCTCAGGGCTGGACGTGGTGGGTACGGTGTCGAGTGATGAACGCGCCGAGCGTGTGCGTCAGTTTGGCGGCGGTGCAGTCAACCGGAAAGATCCGCGCTGGCGTGACATCTTTACGCCGGTGCCGGATACGCCTGAGCGATGGGCCGAATGGCAGGCAGCGGGCCAACCATACGTTGACGAAGTGCATGAACAGGCCGGTGGGCCTATCGATTACGTCGTCTCGCATGCCGGTGAGCGCGCCTTTTCACGTGCGTTCCAGCTGCTCGGCGACGGCGGCGTGCTGACTTTTTTCGGTGCAACTTCGGGCTACCGTTTTTCGTTTCTGGGCAAGCCCGGTTCGGCATCCGCCGATACCATGCTTTCAAGAGCAGGCTTGCGGGCCGGCAAATCACTGTTGGTGATCTACGGGCCCGGAGCCGAAGACGATATCGTCGATCTGGCGGCAATCGAGGCGATCGAGGTCGGTTGCGCGCGCGGTGCACGTGTCGCGGTGCTGGCCGACAGCGTGCCACAGCGTGAGTTCGTGACGTCGCTCGGCTTTGGCGCCAACCTGGCCGGCGTCGTCAGCGTCGAGGAAATTCAGCGACGGCTCGGTGATGATTTCGATCCACCCGGACCCCTGCAACCATTACCGAACCCATTTTCCGAGTCAGCAGCGTTCAAAGAAGCCGTGCGCGCCTTTTCCGATCGTACGCTCAAACCGATCGGCTCGGCGATCGGGCCCTTGCTGCGTAATACGCTGGATAAACGTGGTCTGCCGGACGTTGTGTTTGACCGTCGCGGTCGCGATGGTCTGGCGCTGTCCACTGCGCTGGTCAAACCGAATGTCGGCGTGGTTTGCTACGCCGAAGATCTCGACGGGCAGCGCTTCAGTTTCTATGCACCGCAGGTCTGGATGCGTCAACGCAGAATTCTGATGCCCAGCGCTGAAATACGCGGAACGCACCTGAATACGGCACGCGAATACGCTGAGGTTCAGGAGCGCATTGCCGCCGGTATGATCGACGTGGTTGAACCCACGCCGGTGCCGCTGACCGAACTACCGGCAGCGCATCAGGCCATGTGGGAAAACCGACACGCAGGGGCCACCTATGTTGCCGTGCACGGTCTGCCACGCGCCGGACTGAAAACACGCGATGAACTGTATCGTGCCTGGGCATTGCGACAAGCGGAAGCCGAGGGCATTGATCTACGCCGGGTCGATACCGGCTCAGCAGGGACACTTCGATGACCGATTCCAAGAACAGACAACCTGGCGCTCGACTTGAGGGGCGTCGCATCATCCTGACCGGTGCAGCCGGAAATATTGGCTGCTACATCACGCGGCTGCTGCTGCGCGAAGGTGCCAATGTGGTCATGACCGGCCGCAATGAGGACAAGCTCAAGGCGTTGATCGAGGAGCTGGTCCAGGAGGGATTCGATCGACAAGCCATGCTGGCCGTAGCCGGTGACTCGGCCGATCCCGAGGCTGGGCGGCACATCGTCGCGCGCACGATGGAGCAGTTCGGCGGTCTGGACGTGCTGCTGAACAACGCAGGCGGTGCCGGCCCCAAGCAGACGCTGCAGGATATTCCGTTTACCGAGGCTCAGGCGCGCGCCAGTGGGGATGGTGAGACCATGTTTCAGGCCGCAATGAATTTGCTCGGTGGACCGTGGAACATGGCGCGGGCTGCGGTACCGCATCTGTCCAGAGGGGGTGCGATTGTCAATGTATCGACGATCTTTTCGCGCACGCCGTATTTCGGTCGGATTCCGTATGTCGTGCCCAAGTCCGGATTGAATGCACTGAGCCTGGGTTTGGCGCGTGAGCTCGGCGTCGGGGATCGCGGCATCCGTGTCAATACCGTGTTTCCAGGGCCGATTGAATCCGATCGTATCGACAAGGTATTTTCTGCCATGGATTCCCTGCAGGAGCTGGAACCCGGAAGTACATCCAGCACCTTCAAGGGCCTGATGACACATCGGCGTGCACACCCCGACGGCAGCATGGACTATCGCTATCCCCGGCCCGAGGATGTGGCCAATACCATCCTGTGGCTCAGTACGTCCGAAGCCGATGCGTTTTCCGGGCATGCCTTCGAGGTCACCAACGGCATGCAGGTACCCGCGCAGAGTCGTTCCAAGCTGGTGTCCTGGCCTGATAACCGGCTGGTTGATCTGCGGAATCAGGTGGTGCTCATTCTAGGCGGTGCCGATATCGAAGAAGCGCTGACGTTTACCGAACGCAATCGGGATCGTGGTGCCGAAGTGGTGCTGGCCTTTCGATCGCTCGAGCACATCGGTCAGGCTAGAGCGCGGCTGCAGTCTCGCGATGATCGTCATGTTCAGTTAACGCACCTGGACCCGCTGCGGCCTGAATCGGTCGACCGCGCGTTCCAGTTGATCAATGACCATTTCGCGCGTCTCGATGGCGTCATCATGCTGCCGAAAACGCCGAACGGTGAGCATGGCTATTCATTGAGTACAGCCGAGGATCGTGACGTCGAAGACTTCGTCGACCACGAGATTGTTGCGCCGGTCGCTTTTGCTGCCGCAATTGCGCGCAGCCTGTCCAAGCACATGCAGCTTGAGCAGGCACCGGCGATCACCTTCGTCACCAATCCGGATGACGGCCATGGCAACCGGCTCAATGACATCAAGCGAGCGGCCGTCGAGGAACTCATTCGGGTCTGGCGGTACGAAGAAGAGCACGCCGTTTCACAAAATCAACGCAGCTGGAGTTCGCTGCCGAACCAGATTGTCCGGTTCGATAATCACGAACCGGACAACCTGGCCTTTGCGGCCGACTGGACCGCGACGCTGAACAATCGCGTGCGCAAAATGGATCCGATCAATCTGTGGCTACCCAAGAGCATCCGGCGCGCAACCGGTAAATCGGCCATGCCGCAGTCGATCCAGCGCGTGCTGCCCGGACTGCATCACGGAAAGACCGTCGTCATTACCGGCGGTAGCCTGGGCATAGGTCTGCAGCTCGGCCGTTACTTTGCCATGGCCGGTGCGCGCGTGCTGTTGAGCGCGCGCAGCGAAGGCAAACTGGTTGAAGCGCGGGATGCCATTCGCGAAGAACTCGTTTCGATTGGCTACGCCAATCCGGAGCAGCGCGTGTTAATGCTGTCCGGCATCGACGTCGGCGCAGAGAGTGAACTTCAGCGGCTGTTCGAGCACTCGATTCAATTGTTCGGCCAGGTCGATTTTCTGATCAACAACGCCGGCATCTCGGGTGCGGAGGAGATGGTCGTTGACATGACGCTTGAGGCCTGGAATCGGACACTGGAAGCCAATTTGACCTCGAACTGGTCATTGATCCGCAAGTTCGCGCCACACATGAAGCAAAACGGCAGCGGTCGGATTTTGAACGTTTCGAGTTACTTCGGCGGTGAAAAATATCTGGCCGTCGCCTATCCGAACCGTGCCGACTATTCAGTCTCAAAAGCAGGTCAGCGTGCGTTGGCCGAGATACTCTCACGGCATATGGGGCCGGAAATCCAGATCAATGCAATGGCGCCGGGGCCGGTCGATGGTGCGCGTTTACGCGGGCTGGGCGGTGCCCCCGGGCTGTTCGCCCGACGCGGTCGGTTAATCCTCGAGAACAAGCGATTGAATCGGGTCCACCAGGCCTTGCTGGCCACGCTTGACGATCATCCTGCTGATGAATTGCTGGAGCGCCTGGCCGGTAATGCGATCGAGGCGCTGAAAACCTGGGATACCGCGCCAGAGCCGCTCCGCTTGCTGGCGGCGCAGGTAGCCGAGGGTCGGCCCGATGCCGGTGCAACCTGCTATCTGCTATCCGAGCCGCTGGCCAAAAAGCTCATGCATCGACTGGTCATGGGTGGCGTATTGGAACAGGCGCAGGCCGATCGGTTTCTGGCTGATTTCGCAGCTCCGCAGAGTGACTCGTTTTTTGATGAAGAAGACATCGATCGGGCCGCGGAGAAAATTGAAGCCGGCATTATCAATCGACTGCATCTGCACAAGATGCCGACCGATGAGCAGGTCGCATTGTCGACCGTATTCAGCTTGGCCGACGACATTGTCAGCGGCGAAACCTTTCATCCATCGGGCGGCCTGAAGTTCGACCGCTCGGTCACTGAAGGCGAAATGATGCTGCGTCCGGGTAAAGAAGACCTGGCCGCACTAAAGGGTAAACACGCGGTCCTGATCGGTGAGTCGCTGAAAGATGAATTGGTAGCGACGGCCGAGGGTTTTCTGCGCCAGCAGGTCGCGAGCTTGACGGTGTTGACTCGCAGCGAGGAGGCCGCTGAGTATCTTCGCATGCAGATTTCAGCACCTTCGGATTCCGACTTTACGGTTGAGAAGATCGGCCAGGGGATTGAAGATGGACTGGATGCCGTCCTCAAACGCACCGGACAGATCGACGCAGTGGTCAGTACACCGTTTGCCCGCTTGCCGATGAATCCATTGGCTGCTGAAGCCGGCGCAAGCTGGGAGCGGGTCTTGTCACGCGACGATTTTGCGCAATTGCTCGACGAGCAGCTCACACACCACTTCCGCGTGGCGCGCAAGTGCGCGTTGATTCCACGCTGCCAGATCGTGCTGGTCACGCCCGACACCTCACGCGCATCGACGCGTGAGGAGTTTGCGCTGGCATTGTTCATCAAGAACGCGTTGCATGCCTTTACCGTCACGCTGGGTGTTGAAAGTGAGCGCCTGCCGACTGAGCCGGCGGTCAATCAGGTGCAGCTGACGAGACGTGCCCGAGCGGAAGAACCCAGCAATGATCAGGAACTGGCCGAAGAACTGGAGCGAATGGTTTATGCGGTTCTGCTGTGCTCGGTGCCGGCACCGAGCCCGAGCGATAGCCGCTACCTGGCCCGAATTTTCCGCGGTAATGCGGTCACGGTCTAGGCTTTTTTCCGGTATGCATCAATCGGGTCCGTTCAATGAATGGGAAGGGTTTGCACAGCCAATCTGCGCTGCACGGATACTCCATTCTCAAACACTATTGCGTGGCGGCGCTGATCATGCTGCCAATCAAACCCAGCAAAAAGCCGGTCACTGCGCCCAGCGCGGGCATCCAGCGATGATGCAGTTTGGCTTGGGGCGCAATATCGTCGAATACCAGGTACAGAATGCCGCCACCGGCAAACAGCATCAGCGCAGCCAGTAACTGCAGGTCGTTAGCGAACCAAACGTAGCCGGTGACTGCGGCCATTGGACCCAACAAAGCCATGGCGGAAAACGCCAGTACGATCCTGTTCGGACGGTAACTCGAAGACTCGGTCAATTCCTCGAACGCGTTGAACCCCTCAGGCAGGTTCTGCAGCACAATCAGTGCTGCCATCAACATACCAGTGTCCTGACCCAGCGCGAACGCAGCCCCCAAGGCAATGGCTTCTGGCACAAAATCAGCCAACATGGCAACCATCTGCCCGGCAGGACTCTGATGGCGATCCAGCATGATATCCAGCAGACAGAAACAAACGCCGCCAGCGGCAAAACTGATCGCTGTCCAGACGATCGACAGCTGCTCAACGCCTTCGGGTATCAGCACCAGGGCCACTGCAGATAGCAGCGCACCGCCGCCGAACGCAACAATAAAATGTCGCCATTCGCTGCTCAGCCATTCGGGATGCAAGCGATCCAGTCGAGCGAATACTGCCCCGGCTGGCATGGCCAGGCCAGCGATCAGCGACAAGCAAACAACGAATACCAGTTCATTCATGCAGTGCTAGGGGTATGGTTTGTGGTTCAGTTCGATAAGATGCAAGGCCAGTGACTACTCACATTTCGATGGCGACCACCAGTCAATCGCTTCGCGATAGGCGGCCGGTGCGGACGAGGCATGGTACTGGCCGCTCAGCCAGCGGATGTCAAGCTCCAGTGCCTCATTCGATGCGCGCTGCCAGTGATTCAGCCAGCGCTGCAGCGGCGTGCTGAACCGCGCACGTTCTTCGGTTGATCGGGTCAGCAGTAGCGGCGTTGGCTCTGAGCGCCTAACCGGCTCGAGCTGGATGAAGTAGTCGACGTTGGCGTGCAGTGCCGGATTGATCGACAGGTAATGCCCGAATAGATTCGGTCGGGTCAGCGCAGACAGCAGCGTAAACTGCCCGCCCAACGACTGGCCAAGAATCAGCGAGTCGGTTTGATCGATCCGATAGTCCGCTTCAATTTTCGGGATCAGTTCGTTGGCCAGAAAGTCCTGATAATCAAACGCGCCGCCGTAGTATTCAGGCTCATCGGCCGGAGCAGTGTAATCGGTCGAACGCAGATTGCCGTTCGAAAAGCCCAGTCCGCCATAGGAAATGCCGACCATGACGACCGGCGCCGCCTGTTCGTCGAATTCCATCATGAGTTGATGCGGCGCCAGCATTGGAAACAGAATGCCGCCGTCGAGCAGATACACGACTGGCCAGTTGCAACTGGTTTCGGCATAGTTCAGCGGCAGGCGCACGTAGATGTAGAACGCCCGATCCAGCGTGGCGGAATTGATTGTGAACGTTTCCAGCGGTCCCAACCCGAACAAGCGTTCAAGAGATTGATCTGCTTTCAGCGGCAGTGAACCAATCAAGCAGATGCATAAAGCAGCGAGCAGGCGGCCGCAGGACTCAAGAAAACTGCGAGGGATCAGTTTGCAAGGAGATACGTTCATGACGTTGTCGGATGCTTGAAATCAGCCACCGGGCCATGGCCTTGATAGGGAATACGTCCCGTAGTCAGTCCCCGCGCGGACGGATACAGGGTCACATGCCACCAGTGATTCAGCTTGGGGTGAGTTTTCATGCGAACCTTGCCGATGATCTGCAGCATCAGATGCAGCGTGTCGCGGGTGTCGACCCAATCGGTGTAGATCAGTTCAGGCAGCGTGGGGCTCGTCAAAGGTCTGATCCCGATTCCTGGTGCGAAGACTGAATTATGCCAAGTACACGCTCATCGATGTAGACATTCAGACATGAAAATAAAAAACCGGCGCAGAGCGCCGGCCACAGCTTTAATGAACATGAGTTCCAGCGTTACTCTGCGGTTTTGTCTTCCATTAGCGTGGCAATCGCCGGAGGTACTGCGAACTTTTCGTCAGCCGGTCTGCCGAGTTCGATTTCGTCAATGATCAATTGCTGCTCCTGCCCCATCGTGGTGACATTGGTTGTGACCGGCAGCTTGAACTCGACGCCATCGCGTTCAAAGGTCTTGTATTCGTCAAACACGGTCAGCGTTTCCATTTGTCCCATCGGCGATTCGACCGTGAACGTCGAAGCCAGCAGCAGGCCGGTATCTTGCGAATAGCAATCGGTCGACTCGCGCCCGGATTTCCAGACGATTTCAACTTCATAGCATGATTCGCCGTTATATTCGGCGGTTCCGGTAGTGGTCATCGATTCGACAAACTCATCGCTGCGGATGGTTGCAGCAGGTTCATTGCTTTCGATCTGGATTGTAAGCTCTTCGCCGGTGATCAACCTTGGCCCCATAAAAGGATCAACCGACCAGGCTTGGCGGTCTGCATAGCCGGTGTGGATGGTCCCCAAGCCTTCCAGTTCAATCATCATGACGCGCTCTGTTGGAGTACGCGAATACATCGTCATCTGGCCTTCCATGCCGGCAGCGGGCATCACGAAGCGACCTGTGGTGGTCGAATCCATCTGGCGCAGCATGGCTTGCTCTCCACCGCTGGCCTCGATGTGGGCATCGACCAGGCTGCGGGCAGCAGGCAGTTCACTGTCGGCAACACCGACGCTGCAGGTCGTGGCCAGCAGGGCCAGCGTCAAGAACTGAGCTTTGATTGTGTAATTCATGTGTTCTCCATGTCGGTTAATCAGTTGGTTGGTGAGTCAATTTCAGTGTGTAGCGTTATGCATTCATTGTCATTGTGAAGCTTGAATCCACTTGATCGCAGCTTCCAGGGGCAGGTCGTCACCCTCCAGCAGTTCAGCTCGCGTTGGATTGATGGGTTGATCCGGCACCACGCCAATCCCTTCGATGCGTCGACCCTGACCGTCAATGTAATCGGCAAATGCATACATCAGACGATCACCATTCGGTAACGGCAACATTTGAGCCGGCAGTGCCATGCCCGGTGACTGGCTACCAAAAATGCGCGCACGACCCAGCGATTGAACGCCGGCAGAAAACATTTCGGAGGTGCTGGCCGATAGCGAATCGATCAGAATGGCGACCGGGCCGTCGAAGGGCGTAATACGGCTGCCGTCATCCGCAACGGTTCGCGGAAACGCACGAAAGTCGATGCGTCCGTCCTCGCGCTTGAGCTGACCGAGCAGCACAACTTCATCGACCAGGTGCGAAGTCAACGGCATCATGGTGGTCAATACGCCGCCCAGGTTGCCGCGCAAATCAATGATCAGGCCGCGGCAGGCAAACAATGCGTCCCGATTTTCTAGGAATCGTTCCATCAGCTCCGGCACCCAGCTGGTGAACGTGATGCGGCCAATGCATGATTCGGGTTCGCCCAAGGTATCCGCGCGATACTGAAATGCCAGGCCCGGCAAGTTGCCGATTTGCACGATATTCAGCGATTCCGGATCGGTATTCGGCGTTACGATGCGTTCTTCATAGTCAGCATCCAGCAGCGTCAGTGTCACTGGCTCATCGGCTGATTGATAGGCGATCAAGGCGTTGGCCGAAGCTTCAAGATAGAGCGTGGCGCGCTTGCGCGCAGCCGGTTCAGTGATGTCCAGGGTTTCTTCGATCAGCGGCTGCAGCACCTGGTCACCGATTGCAACCAATAGCCAGCCTGGCTGAATCTGTTCGGCGTTGATCTCGGCTACCCGATCAATCACCAGGGCATCATCAATCAGCCGTACGCCCAGCCCGGTCGGTTGATCGGCAGGCTCGCTGTCTAGCCCCTCATTATCAGACCCGCCGGATGCTGGGTCGTCTTCATTGCCGGGGATTGTTATCTGCGTCGGCGGCAGGACAATAAAGTGAGATTCACCGACCACTTCCAGCATGTCGTTCAGCAGACCGCGCAATTCTGCGCGGCTGGCGCCGGCTGCCTGCGGACGCCAGGTTTCTCGGGCTGACAGCCAATCCTGTTCAATCCGCGAATAATCAAAATACTGCTCACGGACTTGATTCCAGACCGCATCAAAGGTCTGCAGCTGGACGGAGGTCTCCGCGGAATCAACCGGCTGCTGAACGTCTGCCTGACCCGCTTGGGCAAATACAACCGCCTGACCGGCGACCAGCATCCAACCAATCAAGGTGTGCTGTCGAATCAACCGCCAGCGTTGCTGTACAGCGCGACTGGCCAGATCATGGGGAGAAAGGGTCATTGGCGTTCCTCGATTGCATGTTTGTAGACCTCGGCCGAAAGTGGCTCGAACGGCTGTCGCGAAAACATCGCTTCGATCGGCAAATCGAAAAACTCGCTGAGCCGCATGGCTAAATCCAGACTTGGACTGTAATCGCGCCGTTCGAGATACCCGATGGTCTGGTAATTGACATCGACTGCATCGGCCAGGTCCTGACGACTCAAACCGCGTTCGGCGCGCAAAACGGCCAAGCGATTGAAAATCGGCTTGTTGTCTTGTTTAGTATTTCTAGGGCACATACCGGATAATATATTGTACTTATACAACAAAGACAAGTATAAAAACAAACCTTCGAGGGGTGCATCGTGATCATCAAGTCCCGGATGAACGAATCAGACTTGCTGCGATCCTTGAGCGGCTATCGCTGAAATGCAGCGAGATGCAAGCGCAGCCACCGCCTGATGTAGACTGCAATTTTGGGTGATGCCATGAAGATTGCTCTGATTGTTCTCGTGTTGTTAGTGGTGCTTGTGATCGGCGGCTTGTTCTATCTTGGCCAGCAGTCGCGTTCCGGAAGTGCGCCCGGTTTGAGTAACGGCCAGTTGGCTGCCTGCCCGTCATCACCGAACTGCGTGTCCAGTGAATCTTCAGCATCGGAAGATCAGGCCGTCGATCCGCTGTCCGCCGATAGCTGGGATCGGCTACCGGCGGCAGTGCAAGCCCTGGGCGGGACCGTCACGCGACAGGACCCGGATTATCTGTCGGCTGAATTCGTCTCGAGCCTGTTCAAGTTCACCGATGACGTTGAATTTCGACGTGCCGATGATGTTGTGCACGTGCGTTCAGCCTCGCGCGTAGGCCACTCGGACATGGGCGCAAACCGGGCTCGGGTCGAGGCGCTGCGCGCGCAACTCGCATCGGGCTGAACAGCGGCCTGGTTCGTCACTCTGCTGCCATTTTGGATGGAAAATAATGACATTAGCTAGCAAAACCGGTCCTTGCCTACTGTTCAGCTTGTTCCTGGTCGCATGTGCAAGCGATCCATCGGGCATGAGGGCTGATGAGCAAGCCGGATATTCAGAACCCGATCCACGCCCAGTCCAGGCCAATTCAAACCGGGTCAGCGTGATGGCTTTCAACGTTGAAAATCTGTTTGATACCGCCGATGATCCGGGCAAGAACGACGCAACCTATCTGCCCGCATCGATCAAAACCGACCCCGCCCATATCGAGGCCTGTAATTTGATCGAAGTGGATCGCTGGCGCGAGGATTGTCTTTATCTGGACTGGAGCGAGGAGGCCTTGAACTTCAAGCTTGAGCAGGTCGCCAAAACCATCCTGGCGTATAACGATGGGTTGGGGCCGGATATTATTGCGCTGCAGGAAGTTGAAAATATTCACGTGCTGGAACAATTACGCAACGAATATCTGCAGCCAGCGGGCTATCTCGAGTCAATCCTGATCGAGGGCATCGATGACCGCGGCATTGACGTGGCGTTTTTATCGCGGCTCCCAAAGGTCGGCGAGGCAATACTGCATCCGCTGGACATGTCCGCCTTCCCGGAAGGCGCGCAGGATACCCGTGGCGTGCTGCAGGCCGATTTCGAACTGCCGGATGGCTCAGTGTTAACCGGGTTTTCCGTTCATTTTCCGGCGCCGTTTCATCCAATCGAGATGCGCTGGGTTGCGTATCAGCACTTGAACAGTGTCCGCGCTCAACTGCCCGAGGATCGCCCGGTATTCGCAGCAGGTGATTTCAACACGCCCACGCGCGAAAAAAACGAAACCACCATCATGGATGACATGGTGCGTGCGCATTGGATCGTTGCTCATGAGGTGGGATGCGAGGGCTGCAAAGGCACCAACTACTGGGCGCGTGGTGAAAGCTGGTCGTTTCTGGATATGGTTCTGTACTCGCCTTCGGCCGCGCGCGGCTGGCAACTCGACCCCCAGTCTGTGGAGGTAGTGACCGCCTATGCCGGACAGACAAACAACGATGGCACACCCAATCGTTTTGATCTCGAGCAACGTGAGGGTGTATCTGACCATCTCCCGATCGTGATGGCCATCGAACGACTGCCATGATTGTTGCAGTAAGTTCGCATTCGCTTCGGTGTCAACCAGGCATTCAGAGTGCAACTGCCGACCCTCCTCAGCATTACAAATACGCTGTGCTAGACTGATTTTCAAGCATTGGGGATTCGAGGAATGTCGTCAGGATCACCACCAGCATCTGCGTCGTCAATGACGCTGGATCAAGTCTATGTCGAACTGACCAAAGATCACAGGATCTTTGCTGATCGGCTTGAACGCGGGCTGAAGCGTATTACTCAAACGTGCGCGCGCTCCATGGGCGTGGATCGAGTCAGTGTCTGGGCTTTTGATGCCGAGATTGGCGCTTTGTCCTGTCTTTGTCTGTGGGACCAGAATTCAGCCGCATTCGAACACGGTGCCGTGCTCAAGCAGCGCGAAATACCACGTTACTTCGAAGCACTGAGCAGTCAGCGATTGATCGACGCATCGGATGCACGTCAAGATTCCCGCACCTCGGAACTAACGGATGACTATCTGATCCCGCTGAATATTCATGCCATGCTCGATGCAACGTTGCGTTTTGAGGGGCGGCTGCGAGGCGTGCTGTGCACCGAGGTTGTAGGCAAGTCAAGGGCCTGGTCCGAAGCTGAAAAAATGTTTGTCAGCTCGGTTGCAGAGTTGATCGACCAACTGATGATTCTTGATCGTTTGCGACAACGAGAGAGCCATTATCGATCCTTGTTTGATCATTCAGCAGACAGCATCTTCCTCCTTTCTGATGGCGTGTTTGTTGATTGCAACCCGGCGACTGAAACCATATTCGAAACCAGTCGTAAGGATCTTATGGGTTTGAATCTTGCCGATATCTCACCAGAGCATCAACCGGATGGGCGTCGCTCGAGTGAGGTCGCCGAGCAGCTGATCCAGCGCGCACTCGAAGGCGACGTACAGCGTTTTGAGTGGCGCCATCGTACGATGGCGGGTCAGGCGTTTGATTGCGAGGTCATGCTGAGTCGTGCACAGCGCGGCGATGACTGGTATGTCACGGGCGTAGTGCGAGATATTTCTGGCCGTAAGCAGATTGAACAGGAGCTGAAGAAGTCGAGATCGGATCTCGAGTATCGCGCGTACCATGATTCATTGACGGCGCTGCCAAATCGAGATCAATTTCATCTCGATGCTAACGCCAGTATTCAAAAGGATGAAGAGCCCGACGTTCATCATGCGGTGTATCTGCTGGACTTGAATCGGTTCAAGGAGGTCAATGATGCGCTCGGGCATGAGTTTGGCGATGAAGTGCTGAAGCAGGTGGGCGAGCGACTTCGTGAGTTCAGTGAGTCGAATAACCATGCAGTTTATCGCCTGGGTGGCGACGAGTTTGCGCTGCTCGCGGCGGTCGAATCTGAACAGGACGCACTGCAAGTCGCCGAACAGGTCATGCAGTCGTTCTTGTCGCCATTTTCCCAGCGCGACATCGATTTGCATGTGGATACCAGCATTGGTATTGCCTTGTCCTCGCGGCACGGTGTTGACAGTCATGAATTGCTGCGCTGCGCAGATGTGGCCTTGTACATTGCAAAGCGCGAGGCAAAACATTATTCCTTGTATGAACATCGTTTTGACGACAAAGGCAAGCGGCACTTGACGCTGATGTCAGACCTTGTACAGGCCATGGAATACGATGAATTGATGTTGTATTACCATCCGCGGGTCGAGCTGGAAAACAATACGTGCACGAATTGTGAGGCACTGTTGCGCTGGCAGCATCCCAAGCATGGCTTGATTAATCCTGATGAATTCATTGCTACCGCAGAATTGAATAATCATATTCATCAGCTTACTCGTTGGGTACTGAATGAAGCGCTCGGGCAGCTCAGATCGTGGCTGGACCAGGGCATGAACATGACGGTCAGCGTCAACGTATCGGCCAGAAATCTGGTCGATCAGCGTTTTTCCGAGGACGTTCGGTCCCTGCTGGAGAAGCATCGGATACAAGCCGAGCAATTGGAGCTGGAAATTACCGAGAGTGCGTTGATCATCGATCCGGTCCGTGCGCTGGAGTCGCTCGATGTGCTGCGCGCATTCGGCGTTTCCATTGCTGTTGATGATTTTGGTACTGGCTATTCTTCAATGAGTTATCTGAAGCGCATGCCAGTCCAAGTACTCAAGATCGACCGCTCGTTCGTCAAGGACATGTTGACCGATGAATCAGACGCAACCATCGTGCGTTCCATTGTTGAGCTGGCTCATCAGTTTGGACTATTAGCCGTAGCCGAAGGCGTCGAAGACCTGGCCACTATCGAACTGCTGAAAAAAATGAATTGCGAACAAGCGCAGGGCTTCTATTTCTGTAACCCGCTACCGGCGAAGGATTTTAAATACTGGCTAAGTCGTTTCAAAGCAGATTGATTGCCCAACCGGCCAGTCATGGCCGGTTCCTCAGTCGCGGAACGTCAACTCGGTATCGGCCAGCAGCCAGGTAAAGAGCGTCCAGGCCGCGACGTTTTGGGCCATTTCTTCGGGCACGATCTTGTCGAAGGTGTCGTTTGGCGTGTGATGAAATTCAAACATGTCGGTGCCATCCTGGCTCAGTCGTGCGACCGGCATACCCATTTGCTGCAGTGGAATCATATCCGGGCCACCGCTGCCGGCGTTCGGGCCGCGCAGG
>JGI12109J20283_10092555_pt1 | contig 37040 bp, 32 predicted proteins | sample ElkSlonscriptome_12_FD_20283 | JGI IMG/M metagenome (IMG submission 20283)
CGTCTACCAGTTCCGCCACGACCGCACTCGATAACTGGAGCGCAGCATAGCGACGCCCCGTGGTAGGAGCGCGCCACTAGCAAGCACCCTGTCCCTGCGCAAGCGTTTTGACACGCTCGATGTGCTGGCCACGACGCAGCGGTGTGGCGGTGCCTCTAACCCGCGCGCACATCACTGTCTCAGGACGGGACCAAGTTACCAAGTGACTTGCAAAGATGGTTAAACGACCGTCAACCAGTGGCCATGAGCTTGACCGCCGGTGCCCTTATCTTTGCCCAAGCCGCAATTGGCGCTGTGGCGAGTAATGATGGCGCCCGCATATCGCGACCCACGCCAGTCGCAACGGTGCAGGTAAGCGTACAGATTCTCCGCCGCGTTGCTGTGCGATTCGATTGCGACAGTGGGCAGATCGCTGTCGAAAGCCCGGCAGCCAGTAAACCACAGCGCAGCAGCGATAAAGCCGGGACAGTCTGGGTAGAATTTAGCTGAGCCAGTGTGCCTTGGCCCGAGCGAGACAACGCCTAGTTGGGTGACCAGCCGATGCCCGCATCAGCAGCATTCGCCGGGTAATCTGAGATCGCTTCAGTAACTTTCAGAGTCTCCCCCGGGGCGAGTTCTGATTTGGTCGGGATGATTATCTTGCGATACACCTCTACGTCCTGATCGTCTTCGAAAACGACAACCAGGTTCGGGATTGTCTGCGTCTCACGACCGACATTATTGATCGAACCACGGACCCTGAAAATCGTCTGCCCTTCGTTCAAGGTTTCTTCCCCCTGATCGACGCTTGGGAAATCGAGGACCAGATCAGGCTTGCCGATGCCGAAGCTGGGCTGATTGATCGGGAGCCAGCCTGGCAGGCCGTAATAGTTTACCGCCAGGACCGTTCCGACAGCCATCAGTGCAAAGATCGCAGCGGCAGCTGTCCACATTTTGGCCGGATTGCGTCTGGCGGTGAAGGGCGCGCGATATTCAAATTGCGACACGCCGCCTTCTTCATATTCATCATCGCGCAGATCATCGTCATAATCGCTATCAAACGGAGTGTCGTCGCTGTCGTCATCCGACTCTAGCGGGCCAGCCTCACCTGCCAGCGGGTCTGTTTCGCTGGTAAACGGTTCGGCGACAGGATCATTCTCAGCCGATATCACCTCATCCGGTGCGCCTGCGGGCGAGGCTGAAGTGGCGTCTCCATCCGCCACTGTGTCACTGGACACTCCGTCACCTGGTACCCTGGGCGGCTGTGCCCGATCTGAGGCGCCCTTGCGAAGCGCCCGCGCTGCGATGGATTCCATCTGCTCATCATCGGTCTTCCAATGGCTAACAGATGGAGCCGCAGAATCTTCTGGCAGAACAGGCTTATTTGGTACGGGGGGCGGGGCGGCAGATGTCGTGGATTCAGAAGTTTGCTGTGCCATTCCATGGATGGGCTCACCCGGCGGCGCATCGGAACTCGGTTGCGAATTGGCGGCGCGGGGTAGGGCAGATGCCGGAGCCTCTCGGGCCACAGATGTGTCACCGGCGGCAGCATCATCTGGCAGAGGCTGGCCCTGGAACCAGCTGTGCTTGCACTTTGCGCAGCGCACAGTCCGGCCTTCGCTGCCGATGGCTGTATCGGGAACCGCATATCGCGTTCCACATGCTGGGCATGAGATGATCATTTCTCTAACGGCAATACGCGCGGGCTTCACTCAAACAAGTGCACTGCCCCTCCACAAGCGCGATTCTGCGCCTTTTTCCACATTGATAACCATGTTTGCCCAATTGCGCCAATGTCTCGGGCACCTTGGGCTTCCACATGGCAGAACCCGCTGATAGGGCGACCCCATGACTGAGCGCGCGAGTGAGATCGTGAAATTCGACAATGTCGGGCTGCGCTATGGCACCGATCAGGAGGTGCTGAGCGATCTCAGCTTCACTCTGTTTCCCGGCAGTTTTTACTTTCTGACCGGGGCCAGCGGTGCAGGTAAGACCAGCCTGCTGAAACTGTTGTACCTCTCCCAGCGCCCCTCGCGCGGGGGGATCAGGATGTTCGGGCGCGATATGATTACGTTACCGCGTGACGATCTGCCCGATTTCCGGCGCAGACTGGGCGTTGTCTTCCAGAATTTTCGGTTGGTCCAGCATCTCTCTGCCTTTGATAATGTCGCGCTGCCGCTGCGTCTGGCTGGCACGGACGAAGCCAGGGTTATGAAGACCGTAAAGGATATGCTGGACTGGGTCGGTCTGGATCATCGCGCGGATGCTATCCCTGCGGCGATGTCTGGTGGAGAACAGCAACGCGTCGCCATCGCCCGCGCGGTAATCGGTCGGCCGCAATTGCTGATCGCTGACGAGCCGACGGGCAATGTCGATCCGGAAATGGCGTTGAAGCTATTGCGACTGTTCGAATCGCTCAACAATCATGTTGGCACTACGGTGGTGGTCGCGACACATGATGTGCACTTGCTGCAAAAAGTGCCTGACCCGCTCATCATGCGCCTGAACAAGGGGCGCTTGTCTGACCCCACTGGCGCTCTGCGTTATCCGCCGGCCCGTGCGCCCAAACAAATGCCGACAAAGGCTCGCAAGGGTCCGTCCGGGAAGCCTAACCAATGAGCGAGAACGGCACTGGAGCGAAGCGGGTCGGCAAAATGCCACCGGGGGAAGCCACGGAAGTGGCCCCGATCAATGCGAAACAGGCTGCGCGATTACTGCCGCAGACCCGTTTTGGCGGGCCGATTCCGTGGGTGATCGCCATCCTGATTGCCCTGGTTGTGATCGCTGCGGCTGGCGGGCTTGCGCTGCGCAATCTGGCTGACAACGCGCGGGCAGACCTATCCGAAGCTGTGACTGTCCAGATCATCGAGGCGAATTCAGTCACGCGCAACGAACGCACGGAAGCGGCCGCAGCTGCATTGACCAGTCAGCCACTGGTAACCTCGGTCCGGATTGTCCCCGAAGAGGAGCTTGAGGCGCTGCTCGAACCGTGGCTCGGCGCGAGTGCTGGCAGCGGTGATATCCCGATCCCAGCCCTGATCGATGTGGAATTGCAGCGAAGCGCCGGGGTGGAAGAGATCGCGCAGCTTCAAACGGCCCTCGACAGGGCGGTGCCGGGGACAAAGATTGATGCGCAGTCGACTTGGCTGCGCCCCGTCTATGATGCGCTGGCCGCTTTGCAGTGGCTTGCTCTCGCGCTTATCGCGCTGGTCGCTTTTGCCACTGCCGCTGCGGTCTGGTTGGCAGCGCGCAGCGCCTTTGCCAATCACCGTGAGACGGTGGAGATCATTCACCTTTTGGGCGGGACCGATGAACAAATCACGCGTGTTTTCCAACGTTCCGTGATGCGCGATGCCGCGTTCGGATCCTTGGTCGGGCTGGCCTTGGGCGTTGCCGCAGTCTGGCTTCTGGGCCAGCAATTCGCTGCGCTGGACAGCGGGATGGTCGGCGGGGCGCAGCTTGCATGGAATGACTGGCTCGTCGTTGCGGCAATTCCGGTTGCCGGTGTCGTTCTGGCCATGCTGACAGGAAGGTTGACCATTTCTCTTGCGTTAAGGGCCATGCTGTGAAGAGACTTGGGTGATGGTTCGCTATTTTCTCTCGGGTGCCTTTTTGGTCTGGTCGCTGGGCTTTTTGTGGTTCGCGGTCGCTTTGCCGCAGCCTGCCCAAAAGCTGGCGACGGATGCCGTGATCGTGCCAACGGGTGGTGCCGGGCGGATCGGGCGGGGTCTTGATGTGCTGGACAATGGCCTTGCAAACCGGATGCTTGTTACCGGCGTAGATCCGGAGGTTAAGCCGGGAGAGTTCGCAGCGCAGTTTAAAGTCCCGCCAGAGCAAATGGAATGCTGTGTGACGCTGGGCTTTGTCGCAGTGGATACGCGCGGTAACGCGTCAGAGACGGCTAAATGGGTTGAGAAGAACAAGGTGACATCGCTGCGATTGGTCACAACTGATTGGCACATGCGCCGCGCGGTAGGAGAGCTGGATCGCCAACTGCCGGGAACAGTGCGCGTGGTGCGCGATGCCGTGCCTTCGTCTCCCAGCCTGGCCACCCTGTTTCTGGAATATCATAAGCTTATCGCCAGCCGTCTGGCCGGTTTTCTGAACCTTTGAGAAGGCATTTGCGTCCCTGATGTCGGTTCTGCGCAGTCTTGTTTTTTACCCCGTCTTTTACGGGTTCAGCGCGGTGCTGGTCATCGCATCTGTGCTGGCGATCCCGTTTGGCCGCGACGCGCTGCGCGGAGTTGTCGCCACTTGGGGCACTTGGCATCGCTGGTGCCTCAAAGCGCTGCTCGGCATCCATGTGGTCGTCGAAGGGGAAATGCCCCAAGGTCCGGTGCTGATCGCGGTGAAGCATGAGAGCTATTTCGAGGCGATTGATATGCCGCGCTTGTTTCACTTCCCCACCGTGTTTGCCAAACGAGAGCTGTTCCTGATCCCCGGCTGGGGATTTTCAGCGCGGATTTACGGATTGATCCCTGTGGCGCGTGACAAGGGCGCGCGGGCGCTGCGTGAAATGATAAAGACGGCAAAACTGCGCGTGGATGAAGGTCGCCCGCTGGTGATCTTTCCCGAGGGCACCCGCGTCAGCCATAATGAAGAAGTGCCGCTGCAATCTGGTTTCGCCGGTATCTACAAGCTGTTGGGGCTGCCTGTGGTCCCAATCGCAGTGAACAGCGGGCCGATCTATCACCGGATCGTGAAGCAGCCCGGCACCATCACCTACCGGGTGGGTGAGACCATTCCGGCTGGCCTGCGCCGCAATGAGATCGAAGAGCGGGTGCACAGCGCGATCAACGCGCTTAACAGATAAGGCGCGATCAACGCGCTCAATACCTAATGCTCGCGGCCGAAGTCGGGCTTTTCGTCATCCTGACCCTGATCAATCACCTCGCGGCGGATCGCACGGGTGCGGCTGAACAAGTCGTGCAGCGCATCGCCATCGCCAGACCGGATGGCGCGCTGCATGGCGGTGAGGTCTTCGGTAAAGCGCCCCAGCATCTCAAGCACCGCGCCTTTGTTGTTGAGAAAGACATCACGCCACATCACGGGGTCGCTGGCGGCGATGCGGGTGAAATCGCGAAAGCCGCCGGCGGAATATTTGATCACTTCACTGCGGGTCACATCCTCCAGATCAGATGCAGTCCCCACGATGGTAAAGGCGATGAGGTGCGGAATATGGCTGGTCACAGCCAGCACCAGATCGTGGTGCTCGGCGTCCATGATTTCCACTTTGGCACCCAACCGCGCCCAGAATTGCGAAAGCGATGAAACCGCAGCATCGTCTGCGTTTGCGGGCGGTGTCAGGATGCACCAACGTTCGGCAAACAGAGTGGCAAACCCTGCGTCGGGTCCGCTCTGTTCGGTGCCGGCGACGGGGTGTGCAGGAATGACTACGTGATCAGGCAGGGCGGTCATAAGCGCGTCGAGGACACTCTTCTTTGACGAACCGACATCGCTGATGATTGCATTGGCGGGAAGCGCTGCCGAAAGGTCGCGCGCGGCCTGCTCCATCGCGCCGACCGGGACACACAAGACGACCAGATCGGCAGATGAAACCGCTTCACCGGCACTCTCGCAGGCGCTCTGCACCAGTCCGCGTTGTCGCGCCGCGTCGCGCACAGCGGGGTCGCTATCATAGCCGGTTGTGACGATATCGCTTGCGCGTTCGCGTATGGCGAGGCCGATGGAGCCACCCAGCAAGCCAAGGCCGATGATGGCCACGCTGCGAATGGTCATGCCGTTGCCTCAGCCATGGACGAAAGCCATTGCGTGATGACAGCCATATCCTCGCTGGCCCCGATCGTGATTCGCAGATGATTTGGCAGACCCTGCCCCGGAAGGTGCCGCACGGCATAGCCTGCCTCTGCCAGTCCGTGCATTGCCGCTTCGGCGCGTAAATTTCCGCCAAATTCAATCAACACGAAATTCGCCTCGCTCGGAATACTGCGGATGCCATAGTTCCCCAGCGCATCCAGCGCCTCGACAAAGCGGGCGCGCTCCACGCGATTATGCTCGGCTGACCGGGCGACGAATTCCTGATCGCCAACCGCCGCCAACGCCGCCTTTTGCCCGCTCATGCTGACATTGAAAGCTCCGCGCAGCCGGTTGAGAAAATCGATCAGCGATGGCGCGCCATAGGCCCAGCCGATCCGCTCAGCCGCAAGTCCATACGCCTTTGAGAACGTCCGCGTGACCAGCACGTTTTCGTGCGCTCGAGCCAGCTCCAGACCCGTTCGCTGTTCGGATGCGTCAAGATATTCCGCATAGGCTTCATCCAGCACCAGCAAAATGTCCTCGCGTAAGCCGGCGTGGAGCCGTCTGACCTCACTCGCAGGAAGCCATGTGGCTGTCGGATTGTTCGGATTGTCCAGCAGCACCACGCGCGTTTGCGGGGTTATTGCGGCCAACAGTGCATCGACATCTGCGGCGTAGTCCATGTTGTCTACCATCACCGGCGTCGCACCCACTTTATACGCGAGCAGCGGGTAAAGGGAGAAAGAATAGCGTGAGAACACCACCTCATCACCAGGCCCTGCAAAGGCCTGAACAGCGCAATGGAGCAATTCGCCAGAGCCTGTACCGCACACGATCCGGTCGGGATCAAGGCCATGCAGAGCGCCCAAAGCGCGCCGCAGATCGGTGCAGGCTGGATCGGCATACAGAGCGGCTTGCGAGCGGGCTTCGGCCAGCGCTGCCAGAGCGGCTTCACTGGTGCCGAGCGGGTTTTCATTAGCTGATAGCTTGATCAGCGTGCGACCGTCCGACGCGCTTGACTTGCCCGGCGTGTAGGCGTGAATGGCCTCGATCCAGGGTTTTGGCCGGGGCTTAGTCGTGGGTTTCAGTGTCATTGCGCTTTGCATTCAGGAAAAACGGCCCTTCGACAAGCTTGGGGCGAACGGTTAAGGGGGCCAAACTCTGTATCTCTTCCGTTCGTGCTGAGCTTGTCGAAGCACTATCCAACCTGTTTGCAAGCTGCGCCGTGTCCAATCAAGAACAAACCTATCAAATCCCCGATGATCTGCCGCTCGACAGCGGGCAGAGCCTTGCCGATGCGCAGATTGCGTATGAAACCTATGGCACGCTGAACGCGGCGCGATCCAATGCGATCCTGATCTGCCACGCGCTGACGGGTGATCAATATGTCGCGAGCGAGCATCCCCTTACAGGCAAGCCGGGCTGGTGGGAGCGGATGGTCGGGCCGGGCAAGCCGATTGATACCGAGCATTATCATGTCATTTGCGCCAATGTGATCGGCAGTTGCATGGGCTCCACCGGGCCAAAAAGTCTTGCGCCAGATGGCAAGCCCTACGGGATGCGCTTTCCAGTCATAACGATCCGCGACATGGTGCGCGGACTGGTTACGCTTTTGGATGGACTGGGGATTGAAAAGCTCCACGCGATCGTCGGCGGCTCGATGGGAGGGATGCAAGCGCTTAGTCTTGCGGCAAATTGGCCTGATCGCGCGGCACGGGTGCTGGTCATCGCCTCGACTGCGCGTCATTCAGCGCAGAATATCGCGTTTCATGAGGTCGGGCGGCAGGCGATCATGGCTGATCCGGCATGGGCCGGGGGCGATTACTATGCTGATGCGGGCAACGGCCCGGAAGCCGGTCTCGCCGTGGCGCGCATGGCCGCGCACATCACCTATCTTTCCGAAGAAGGTTTGACCGAGAAATTCGGGCGGCGTTTGCAGGACCGCGACACCAAGAGTTTCGGCTTTGATGCTGACTTCCAGATTGAGAGTTATCTGCGGTATCAAGGCAGCGGATTTACCCAGCGGTTCGATGCGAACAGCTATCTCTATATCACCCGCGCCATGGATTATTTCGATATTGCCGAAGAGCATGGCGGCAAGCTGGCTGATGCCTTTGCGCAGTCAACCGCGCGGTTTTGTCTGGTGAGTTTCGATACGGACTGGCTCTATCCCACCGCCGAGAGCCGCCATGTCGTGCACGCGCTCAACGCCACCAGCGCAAAGGTCAGCTTTGTCGAACTGAGCGCGGCCGCGGGGCATGACAGTTTCCTGTTGCCCCATGATCAGCTTGATCGTGTGGTGGGAGGGTTCCTGAATGGCTGATTTGCGATTTGACCTCGCTGTGATTGCGCGGGAATTGAACGGGAACTCTGGCAAGCGTGTGTTGGATGTCGGATGCGGGGATGGCGCTTTGATGGCAGCCTTGCGAGACCAGTCGGGGATCGATGCGCGCGGGATCGAGATCAATTCGGAACTGGTCGAAAAGTGCGTCTCGCGCGGGCTTTCGGTGGTGCAGGGGGATGCGGATACCGACCTTGCCGATTATCCCGACAAGGCCTTTGATTACACCGTGCTTTGCCAGACCCTGCCGACATCGACCCGGCCCGATCGTATCCTGGATGAACTGCTGCGCGTCGGAGAGCGCGCCTTTGTCAGTTTCGCCAATTTTGCCCATTGGCGCACCCGATCAGCGCTCATGTTCGGCGGGAAGATGCCTGTGACACAGGCCCTCCCGGTAAGCTGGTATGCGACGCAGAATATCCACCACGTCACGGTCGAGGATTTTTGCGCTCTCGCCAAAGAAAAAGGCGCCCGTATAGAGCGCCGCTGGTTCTTTTCCGGTGGCCGCGAAATCGGCACGCCAGGGGCAAATTGGCGCGCCGAATTCGCGATGTTCGAATTAAGTGGCGGTTTGAATTAAGCCGCTGACTCAACCACCCATGTTGATGCCACAGATTTTGTGGCCATCGGGATCAAGGAAATAGCACAGGTTCATCGTGCCCATGGAGCCATTGCGCGGACCAGGAGGGTCCTCGACGCTGGTGCCGCCATTGGCGATCGCGACATCGTGCAGCTCTTTCACCTGCTCAAGCGAATCGCATTTGAAGCCGATGGTAAAGCCATTGGCGCAGTTCGCCGGTTCGCCATTGATCGGCTCGCTGATAGAAAAGGTTTGGCCATCATGCATGTAAAACAGGCGGGTATGACCGGTGTCGTTGACGTTGACCATGGGCTCACGCGCACCCAGCACTCCGAGTACGGCGGTGTAAAAGGTCTTCGATCTCTCGATATCGTTGGACCCGATCATCACATGGTTGATCATGAAAAAAATCTCCTCTCGCGATTACGCCAGCACCGTAGCCGAGCGTTCAGGCGCACTGGTATAGCGCGATTGCCATGATGATAAGCCTTTTCCTCACGAGCTTGCTGAGCGTTGCCCAACCCTCCGATCAGGCAGAGCCCCGAGCACAGGACCAGCCACGGCCCCAACTGACCAGCGAAAACCGTGCGGTGATCCGCTGCTCGGCTGCCTTTGCCATTGTCGGGGCGCGGCAAGGGCGTAATGACGGTAATAGCCAATGGCCGGAAATCAGCGAGCGCGGGCGCGAATTCTTTGTTGTGGCGATGGCCGGAATGATGGATGAACATTCCCTTGGACGGCAGGAAATCACCAAACTTGTGCGGGACGAGGCGATCCGCCTGAATGACGCGAAACAGGTGGATACGGTGATGCCCGCCTGCCTCCTGATGCTTCAGACATCGGGCATCTGAAAACAGCATCGGATTATTTGCCTATGCCAGTCATGCTGATGCTGGCCCCGTCTCGCATCGCGCGCTAGAGAGTCGCCGCAATATGTGGTCACTCTATCAATTTCCGCTCTGCCCGTTCAGTCGCAAGATTCGCCTGCTTTTGGGTGAGAAGAACATTGCTTATGATCCCGTGCGCGAAGACCCCTGGAATGCGTCTGACCACTTCTTCAACTTGAACCCTGCGGGCCGGACGCCGGTTCTCGTTGATGAAGAGCGCGGGATCACCATCGCTGATAGCCGCGCGATCGGCGAATATATCGAAGAAACAGTCGACCGCCTGCCCATGATCAGCGGCAGTGCGACATCTCGCGCGGAAATCCGGCGGTTGACGGCATTGTTTGACGAGAACTTCTTTCACGACGTGACGCAGCCGCTGTTGAACGAGCGCATGAAGAAGCGGCTGATCCTGAAGCAGCCGCCTGACAGCACCGCCCTGTCAGAGGCGCTGCGCATGGCCCATGGTCACCTCGATTACATGGACTGGTTGATCGACAATCGCCCGTGGCTTGCCGGATCAACGATGAGTATGGCTGACCTTGCCGCCGCCGCCCAGATCAGCGTTGCCGATTATCTGGGCGGGATCGACTGGCGCGATCATCAACAGACGCGCGGCTGGTATGCTGTGTTTAAAAGCCGCCCGAGCTTCAGGCCGCTTTTAACAGAGCGGATGGACGGTATCCGTCCGCCTGATCATTATGGGCAAGTTGACGGTTAGGCTTTTCTGGCAATGGATGGTGACCTTGCGGTTCCGGTGTGATGAACCGATATGATCCGTGAAAGAGAGGCCTGCCATGACTGATGATCCCAAATCGCTGACCGAAGCCGAATGGCGCGAAAAGCTGACGCCGGAGCAGTATCATGTGCTGCGCGAAGCCGGAACAGAGCGCGCCTTCACCGGCAAGTATGACAAACATTACGATTCCGGTGAATACACATGCGCGGCCTGCGGTACGGTGCTGTTCCTGAGCGATGCGAAATATAACAGCGGCTGTGGCTGGCCCGCATTCTTCCAGCCGGCAGATGCCGAAACCATCGACGAACACCGCGATACCAGCTTTGGAATGACGCGGATCGAAGTGCGCTGTTCAAACTGCGACAGTCACCTGGGGCATGTCTTTCCCGACGGGCCGCCTGACCAGGGCGGGATGCGGTACTGCATTAATTCCGCAGCGCTCGATTTCGCGGCTGATGACTGAAACAGGCGTTCACGGCGGCCGATCCCGCAGCCGCGACATTTTGTGATGGGGACGCAGCACGGAGTGCATGTTCACTCCGGGTTACAACTTGCCTATGCAAGTGCATCTGCATGACCATCATAATCAGGCGACGCGCGCGCAATGTCCAAACGCGGTAAGCAATTGTCGAACAAGCAAAAGCGGGGCAGCCGCCGGGCCGCCAGTGATCGTGCGCGCTCTGGTCAGTCAAAAAAGACTGCGCGTGACGGCGAAAAGCGTCCCTCAATTCTATGGAAGTGGACCAAGCGGGTGACGCTGGCGGGGCTCGCGGTGGGCGTGCTGGGCGCGATTTTTCTGGCTTTTGCTGTCGGCTTTGCCGCGCGCGAGATACCCAGCTTCTATCAGCTGAAAGCGACCCAGAACGCGCAGACCATTCTGGTGCGCGCGCGCGATGGCAGCGAGATCGTCGAACTGGGGCCGAGTTTTGGCGAATGGATCAATCACACCGATATTCCCGACACGATGAGAAACGCGATGGTCGCAGTGGAAGACAAGCGCTTCTATGACCATTACGGCATTGATCCCATTCGCCTGACGGGTGCTCTGATCGAAGGCGTCACAGGCACGCGGTCGCGCCTTGGCGGAACATCGACCATAACGCAGCAATTGGCGCGCAATGTCTTCCTCAATTCCAACCGCACTATCGACCGCAAGGCGCGCGAGGCTGTGCTGGCGATGGCGCTTGAGTGGAAATTCTCCAAGGAGCAGATCCTCGAATTGTACCTGAACAAGGTGTATTTTGGCGGCGGGGCTTATGGGATCGACAGTGCGAGCCGAAAATTCTTCAGCCACCCGGCAAAAGACTTGAGCGTCGCCGAAGCGGCGATCATCGCGGGTCTGGTTAAAGCGCCCAGCCGATACTCGCCAACCGCCGATGTGCAGGCCGCCGTGGACCGCGCGCAGGTGGTGCTGCGCCTGATGCGGGAGCAGGGCTATATCACCGCCAGTCAGTCGAACGTGAATGTCGATACGGTTGAGTTGAAACAGCAATCAGGCCAGAATTCGGTGCGCTACTTTACCGATTGGGCCTTGCCGCAGCTGGATATCCTGCTGCCCGAGACATTCGCCCCGATTGAGGTTTGGACCACGCTGGATGTTGGTATGCAGCGCGCAGCTACAGCCTCGATCGCATCCAACGTACCCAAAGGCTCTCAGGGCGCTCTGGTCAGCCTGGATCGCGATGGCGCTATTCTAGCTCTGGTCGGTGGGACGGATTACGTCGAGACCAATTTCAACCGCGCCACCAGCGCAATGCGTCAGCCCGGCTCTTCGTGGAAACTATTCGTTTATCTGGCCGCATTGGAGGCGGGATACAATCCAGAGAGCGCAGTCAAGGATGTGCCTGTAAACTTTGACGGATGGAGCCCGCGCAACGCCAATGGCCGCAATATTGGCGAGACGAACCTGCGCACCGCTTTTGCCTATTCGATCAATACGGTTGCGGCGCAATTGGGCAACGAAGTCGGCTTTGGGACCGTGGCGTCCATGGCGCGTCGCTTTGGTGTATCCTCCCCGGTGTCCACCTATCCTTCAATGGTGCTGGGATCATCCGAGGTTCGCCTGATCGAGATGACCCAAGCTTTTGCCAGCATTTCAGCGAAAGGCATGGCGGTGCAGCCTTACGGAATCACCAAGGTTGTGACCGCAAGCGGAGAAGTGCTGTACGAGCACAAGAAGACGCGTGAGCGTACCTTGGTACCCGATTATGTCGCCGCTGGCATCACTGACCTTCTGCAAACGGCGGTTAACACGGGCACGGGTAAGGCTGCCCGGATTGGCCGGCCTGTAGCAGGCAAAACCGGCACGACCAGTTCAAACAAGGATGGCTGGTTCGTCGGTTTTTCATCGGGCGTGACGACGGGTGTCTGGATGGGGCGCGATGACGCAAAGGCTGTGCCCGGATTGCAGGGCGGACGCGCACCCGCGCAGGCTTTTGCTGCCTATATGCGGTTCGCGGTGAAGGATCGCCCGATCGAGGAATTCGATACCGAGCTGAACCTGCCTGAATGGCAGCTCGAACCGGATGATGAATTCCTGTATGGTGAACCGGACGAGTATTACTTCATTGATGAACAAGGCAATCTGATTGAGCCGGGGCGGCGCGATCCGGGGGAAACCTTTGACCCTGAAGGCGAGATTTCCGGCGGTGATGGCGGCTTGGCTTCGGACGCGGATGAGCCGCCGACAGCGGTAAGCGAGGATTTCCTTGAACGAGCGACCGGACAAGACCTGCCGCCATCGCGGCCCCTGTCGCGGCCCCCGTCGCGGGGCCCGTCACGGGGCCCGTCACAGCCTCCGTCTCAGATCCCATCACAGACGACTGCGCCGCGTCCTCCGGGGTCGCGGCAGCCTCCAGCCCTGCCGGAGCGAGCGCCAAGCGTAGCGCCGCCTTTGCCGGACGATGCTGCTGGTACCGGGGCTTTATTCTCCGATTAGCCGTGCTGCTTGCTTCGGCAATTTCGAATGATGCGATAAAGAAAGGGCGCGGAAGCTTCTCACTTCCGCGCCCTTTCTTGTTGGCTATGCTCTGGTTGCGCCGCGCGCTTTAACGCAGCCGAACCGCAATGAAACGGGGCGGGATGCCCCGGCGCGGGATAACGCGAAGGAGCAGAGACTCCCGTTCGTCAGCCTTGGCAGCTTCGATCTGCTCGCGCAGGGCATCGACAGTCGCGGTCTCGATGTAGTTCGCCGACAAGATGATCGTTCCGCGACGAAGGCCCTTGCGCCCTGCGTCCGAATTGGGATCAACTGCCCCGATGACGAGGCCCTTCGTGTCCGCTTCCACACCAAGGCTGCGGGCAATCTGAGGCGTGATTTCAAGCACCTGCAAGCCAAGGTCTTCCGCGATCAGATCATCCATCTCTTCCGGATCCATCGGCTCTTCGGAGTCCGGGTCGAAAGTCTGCTGCTGTTCGCGCAGCTCGTCTTCGCTCGGGCGTTTGCCGAGAGTGGCGTCGACGGTGATGGACCTGCCGTTGCGCAAGACTTCGATCGGAACCGTCTCGCCGGGCTGCAAATTGGCGATGAGGTAAATGACGGTCTGTTCAGAGGTGACATCCTGACCGTTGATCCCGGTGATGATGTCGCCCGGCTGTAGCCCCGCTTTAGAGGCTGCGCTGTCATCGCTGACGCTCTGGACGATTTCGCCCTTGTTCTCCGGAAGACCCAGCGAATCCGCCATGTCATCGCTCATCGGGGCAAGGCTTACACCCAGAAAGCCGCGCTCGATTTCCTGACCGTCCTTCAACTGGTCGACAATCGGGGCCGCGATCTCTGCCGGAATGGCAAAGCCGATACCGACGCTGCCGCCGGAAGGCGAAAAGATTGCATTGTTGATGCCGATCACATTGCCGCGCATGTCAAACAGTGGCCCGCCCGAGTTCCCCCGGTTGATGCTGGCGTCGGTCTGAAGATAGCGGTCATAGGCACCGCCCTGGCCGGTGTTACGATAAACTGCGGAAATGATCCCGGATGTCACTGTTCCGCCAAGGCCGAACGGATTGCCGATCGCAACCACCCATTCACCCACACGCGATTTGCTGGAATCTCCAAAGGTGACGAACGGGAAAGTCTTGTCCGACTTGATTTTCAGCACAGCCAGATCGGATGCGGCATCCGCACCGACCAGCTCGGCTTCGTATTCGGTGCCATCCGGCAGTGTGACGGTGATTTCTTCCAGCGTCGCACGCTCGTTCGGTGTGACCACGTGGTTGTTGGTCACCACGAAGCCGTCGGCAGAAATGATAAAGCCTGAGCCCAGCGATTGCGCCTCTCGCGTTTGGGGCTGCGAACGACCATTACTGCCACGGCGACGGTTGAACAGCTCTGCAAAAGGCGTTCCGGCAAAGGGATTGTTGTTTTGCACTCGAACGCGTTGTCGCGTCGCAATGTTTACCACGGCAGGCTGAAGCTGCTGCGTCAGATCAGCAAAACTGGCGGGAGCCCCCGTTTGCGGGGTGATCTGGTTCATCGCCGAATCGGCATTCTGCGCCACCTGAGCGCCTGCCGGCTGGCCAGTCATCAGCGAAACCGCTGCGCCTCCCACCAGAAGCGCGCTTGTCAGTCCATAAACGTATCGCACGTTGCTCACGTCCTCTCGTTCCTTCTCGTCTAAGCCCGCATCAGGGGCCGGGCGTCCAGTGAATGGAGCGCCTCAATTGTTAGTCAGTTCCGAACTCACCATGCACTTGGATGCACTGAACGCTGTTTGAACGCCCCTACTGTTCGTCGGCTCCAATGCGCCGTTGAACGGTATAAGACAGGAATTCGGATTAGCGACGCCCGCGGAACTGCCGTAGATATTCGTTATCCGGCGACAGAATAATTGCGCTGTCACCGCGCCCTTCGCCCCTCGCAAAGCTCTGCTCATAGCTCTGCATCGCGCGATAGAAGTCATAGAAGCTCGCATCCTGGCCGAAGCTTTCGGCATAGATACGCGCGGCTTCGGCGTCCGCTTCTGCGCGGATCACCCGCGCATCACGATCACCGGCAGCACGGATGGTGCGCGCCTCGCGTTCACGATCCGATTCCATGCGTTGAAAAGCCGATTCAAGAGGTCGACCCTCGGGAAGGTCGGTCCGTTTGATCTGCACGTCGAGCACTTGTGCGCCATACTGACGCGCCTCCCGGTCAAGGTTCTCGCGCACATTGGCCAAGGCATCGCCGCGCTCTGCCGTCAACATTGCTGCAAACGTGCGCCGGCCCAGTTCCTGACGAACCGCCGAGTTCAGGATCGGCTCCAAAGCGACACGCACACCATCAGTTGTGCCTGCGCGCTCCACCATCCTGACGGGGTTCACAATACGGAAGCGGGCATAGGCGTTGACCAGCAGGCGCTGCTGGTCGTTCGACAAGACTTCCTCATCCGTCATTTCAAGATCCAGCAGACGCTTTTCGATCCGGCGCACCGACTGGATGATCGGGATCCGGAAATAGAGCCCGGCCGGGTGGGTTGCCTCGACGCGCGGAGTGTTTACGACACCAACCGGTTCACCCGTTTGGATGATAACAGCCTGCTCTTCTTCGTTTACAACGTAAACACTCATGAGAAAACCGATGACCACGGCAGCTGCGGCGATCACGAACCAGCGATAATTGTTCCAGATGTTTTCCATCACTGGCCTCCCTGATTGCTGGCCTGGCTATTGGCCTGATTGTTGGATGGTGCCTGGACTGTAATCTGAGGCGGTGCCGGAGTGGCGCGCCGTTTCAGTTCAGGCAGCGGGAGGTAAGGTGTGACGTTGGAGGCTTCGACCACGGTTTTGTCGGTGACAGCCAGAACCTTCTCCATCGTCTCGTAATACAGACGCTGGCGGGTTACGCCGGGGGCCAGACGATATTGCTCGTACACTTTGGTGAAAGCTTCTGCCTCACCTTCGGCGCGCGAGATGGTCTGCTGTGCGTAACCGCGCGCCTGGTTGCGGGCACGGTCGGCATTCTGTTCAGCTACCGAAACATCGCGGAATGCATCGACCACCTTGCTCGGCGGGTCAGCCTTTGCGATTTCCACACCAACGACCTGAATGCCTGCGCGATAGCCGTCCAGTACAGTCTGCATCCGCTCACGCACGGCCTGCTGGATTTCGGCGCGGCCCTGGCCTGTAAAGGTCTCGTCCAGCGTCTTTTCTGCAACCGATGCGCGCATGGCAGCCTCTGCCACTTCGTTCACGGTTTCAACCGGTTCTGCCAGCTGGAATTTGAAGTCTGGCAGATCGTTAATCCGCCAGCGCACGATGTAGCTGAGATCGACGAGGTTCTGATCACCCGTCAGGATCAGCTTTTCCGCGGAACCCGACGGAATATTGACCGCTCGGACACCCTCAACATCTTCGACATCGACGGTTTCCAGCGGGAAGGGGGCTGTAAAGTTCAGGCCCGGCTCAAATGTCCGACTGTAACTGCCCAGCGTTTTGACAACTGCGTTCTCGCGCGCTTCGATAAGGTGCACACCTGTTGCCAACCACCAAAGCGCGATCAGTACGACAACAATGACCGGTATCCAGCTTTTGCCGCCGGGCCGTTCGGGCAAACGGAAACTGGGGCCGCCGGTTCCGCCACCACGACGCGGGCCTTCGGGGCCGCGGTTCTTGAAAATATCTTCGATGTTGGTCGGACGCTTGCTGCCTCCACTTCCACCGGAACCCCCGCCACCGGGTAGCCAGGGATTGCGCGGGCCATCGGATTTGTCATCACCAGACGGTTCATCGCCGCCCGATCCTCCACCTGATCCGCCTCCTGATCCCCAGGGGTTCTTTTTTCCAGCCATTGCGAGACCACCTGAGACCCCGCCGAGCCGTTTTCTAAATCCATCCAAAATTCGCATGACACTCTTATAGGACGCGATTGTTGGAAAAACAGGGGTTAGCGGTTGAATTTTGCTGGCACGGTGCCTGCGAATTGATGTTAGAGGCGAGGGACTATGAGCAACACTGATAGCAACACTGGCAAATCAGGCCCGAATATCACCCCAACTCCTGCCGAGGCGGAAGCCCTGGTCAGAGGATGTCTACCCCCAGATATGGCGCATCGTGTGCGCTCGGCGCGGTTGAATCAGGGCCGAGCAATCATTGTAGCCGAAGCGGGCGACCTTGCCGCCGGCGCTCGGGTCGAACTGGAAGCCGCAATGAAACTGGCTGTCACCCGGCTGGACGGTGTGAGCGAGGTCCATATCGCGCTTACTGCAGAACGCCGCCGCCGCCGCATCATTGCAGTGGGTTCGGGCAAAGGCGGGGTCGGCAAATCCACGCTGACCACGAATCTTGCCGTGGCTCTTGCGCGCGATGGTCGCAAGGTTGGCGTGATTGACGGAGACATTTACGGTCCTTCTCAACCCAAATTGCTGGGCACGGAAGGAGAAAGGCCGCTCACGCAAGGCGATAAACTAGTCGCGCTGGACAGCCCGCATGGCGTTAAAGTCTTGTCGATGGGCCATGTCGTGGCACCGGGCAAAGCGCTGGCATGGCGCGGCCCGATGGCGGGCAAAGCTCTGGGTCAGCTGGTCGATGCCGAATGGGATGACACCGATCTGCTGCTAATCGACTTGCCGCCGGGCACGGGCGATGTGCAATTGTCGATGATGGCAGACAGCAAGCCGGATGGCGCCTTGCTCGTTTCCACCCCGCAGGACCTTGCTCTGCTGGATGCGGCGCGCGCGGGGCAGTTGTTTGAACAGGGCGAAGTTCCGATTATCGGCCTGATCGAGAATATGGCGGGATATGCCTGTCCGCATTGTGGCGAGATCAGCGATCCGTTTGGGCAGGGCGGCGTCGAAAAATTCGCAAAGGCGCTCGAAATTCCGTTCCTCGGTCGCATCCCTCTGACACTGGAAACGCGAATGGCGGGAGATGCAGGAACCCCCCCCGCTGCCAGCGATGAAGAGGCCGGCGTGCCCTTCCGCGAGATTGCCGCCCGGCTTGCGAGCTGGCTGGACACCGGGGCCGTTTAGGCGATGCATGTTTCCCGCCGCGGCCTTGTTGCCGGGGCCGCCATTGGCGGCGGCCTTGTCGTAGCATGGTATTGGTTGCCGCGATCCTATCCCAGTCCACTCAATCCTTCCGATGGCGAGCACGCCTTTGATGCCTGGCTGAAAATTGGCGAGGATGGCGTGGTCACGGCGTCAGTGCCGCAGTTGGAGATGGGCCAAGGGGTCACGACCCTGCTGCCACAGATCATCGCGCAGGAGCTTGGCGCGGATTGGCGGCAAATCGCGGTGGAACCAGCGCCGGTATCGCCGGCCTATGCCAATATTCCCCTCGCAAAACGCTGGGCCGATTTGTGGGAGCCATTCGCGCACGGTGCTTCTGAGGATCTGGACGAACTCTTGGCGAAACGGTTCGCGCGAAACCGCCGCTTTACAGCGACAGCTGATGGCACCTGTGTCGCCGCGTATGAAGAGCCCTGCCGCAATGCCGCCGCCGCTGCGCGTGCGATGCTGGCCATGGAAGCGGCCGAGCGTTGGGGCATGGCGTGGGAAGAATGCGAAGTTGCTGGCGGTTTTGTGACGCTTAGAGACAAGAGCGCAAGTTTCGGTGAGCTTGCCGCCGGAGCAGCGACCCGCTCACCGCCTGATCCGCCGCCCTTGCGGCCCGAGGCGCCCGGTGAGGATGTCTACACCGGCATCCCCTCGGGAAGCGACGGATCGCCGCCGCCGTTCCCGCGTATTGATTTGCCGTCAAAGGTGGATGGTAGCCACCAGTTTGCCAGCGATGTGCGCCTGCCGGGCATGGTCTTTGCCTCAATCCGCCATGGCCCCAACCACGGCGCAGAACTGACCGGCTTCAAACAGGACGCCGCCGTCGGGATTTCCGGCCTGAAAGGCATCGTCAAGTCAAAGCGTTGGATCGCCGCTGCGGCGACGACGTGGTGGACTGCTGACAGGGCGCTGGATGCGATGCAGCCGCAGTTCAAAGTCTCTTTCCCGGTGGAGAGCGACGATATTGCCGGACGACTTGATACGTTGCTGAAGGGAGGCAACTCGTTCCGCATTGCTGAAACCGGCTTTGGCGCCGAGGCCATGGAGCGAGTGGATTTCGCGCGCCGCTACGAGGTTGAGCCGGTGCTGCCCGCTCCGCTGGAGACTGCAAGCGCGGCGGCGCGGTTTGAGAACGGGCGGCTCGAGTTGTGGATGGCCAGTCAGGCGCCAGAGCAAGCGCGCGATGCAGCGGCAAGGGCGGTTGGCATCTCGCTCGATGATGTCGTGCTTTATCCCATGAGCGCAGGGGGCAGCTTTGATGCGCGGCTGGAGCATGACCACGCGATCGAAATTGCTCTGATTGCCAGAGAATTGGGCGTGCCGGTCCAGCTGACATGGCCGCGCCGTGATGAGATGATCTGTGCCCGCCCGCGCGCACCTGCTTACGTATTGATGGGCGCGCAGCTTGCTCGGGCCGGTGGTGGATCGGCGGGCGCAGTGGATGCCTTGAAAATGCGCATCGCCTGTCCGCCAACCGCGCTGGAATTTGGCGAACGGCTGTTCCGGGGGCGGACCACATGGGCAGCGATCCGCGAAAGCAGCGGACGCAAGGATCCGCTGGCATGTGAAGGTGCTGTCCCGGCATATAAATTGCCAAGCATGACGGTTGATCATGTTCCGGTTGAGATCGGACTGCCGACCGGGCGCGTGCGCGGTAACGCGCACAGCTATACGGCCTTTGCGATGGAGAGCTTCCTCGACGAGATTGCCGCTGCGAAGGGGCGTGAGCCACTGTCCTACCGGATCGCCATGCTGGGCGATGATATCCGAATGGCGGCCTGCCTGCAGCGCGCTGCCCAGCTGGCGCAGTGGGATGGCGGCGCAGATCAGAGCGGTCAGGGTCTTGCCTGTCACCGCATCGGCGATGCGAAAAGCGGTGGGCGCATTGCCTGTGTTGCAACAGCCAGAGCGGGTGAAGGCGGTGTGCGGGTCGCGCGGCTTTCGGTTGCGGTTGACATCGGTCGGATCATCAACCTCGATATTGCCCGCCAACAAATCGAAGGTGGGCTGATCTTCGGGATCGGTATCGCCCTTGGCAGCGCGCCCAGATGGCGGGCGGGCCTTCCCGCGAGTTATGAGTACGAATCCCTTGGTCTGCCGGGGCTTGAGGACTGCCCCGAGATCGAAATCGCCTTCATTCCCAGCGAAGGGCCGCCCGTCGATCCGGGGGAGCTTGGCGCGGTCATTGCACCGCCTGCCATTGCCAATGCGCTGTTCTCGGCCACTGGTCTGCGCCTGCGCCGCCTGCCTTTGTTATCCGACGGATTGTAAAGCAGGAAAGTGTGGCCCATATGCCGCATGGGATCATTGCAGACACTACGCCGAAAAGAGGGCGGAAACTCACCCTCCTTAAAGCGTTGGAGTTTTGATGACTTGGCAAAAGCAGCACCTTCCGAACGATCACCCGCCCGTAAAGAGTGGGACCGTTGGCGTGCTTCTCGTAAATCTTGGCACGCCTGACGCGCCTGATCCGGGCTCCGTCAAGCGCTATCTCAAGCAGTTTTTGTCTGACAAGCGCGTGATCGAAATCCCTGCAATTGCGTGGCAGCCGATCTTGCGCGGGATTATCTTGAACACCCGTCCGCAAAAAAGCGCCAAGGCCTATTCGAAGATTTGGACCGACCGCGGTTCTCCGCTGGCCGATATCACCGCGTCACAGGCTGAAGCGATCGCCGCCGAATTGGGCGAAGAGATTATCGCCGATTATGCAATGCGTTATGGCTCGCCCTCGATTGAGCAGCGTTTGTTGGAACTGACCGCGAAGGGCTGCGACCGTATCCTGATCGCGCCTATGTATCCGCAATATTGCGCGGCGACGACGGCCACGGTCTTTGACGAGGTGGCGCGGGTGCTGGGCGAGATGCGTTGGCAGCCCGCGCTGCGTTTCATGCCGCCTTATCATGATGATGCAAATTATCTCGACGCGCTGGCCGAAGACCTGACGCGGCAGGTGGCATCGCTCGATTTCAAGCCTGAAGTGATGCTGCATTCCTTCCACGGAATGCCGGAGCGGACGCTGGAAAAGGGCGACCCCTATCATTGTCACTGTCACAAGACCGCGCGCTTGCTGCGTGAGCGGCTGACCGGACGCCCTGAATGGGAAGGGGTGCGCTTTGAAACCACGTTTCAGTCCCGCTTTGGCCGGGCGAAATGGCTCGAACCTGCCACAGACGATACTCTGGTCGCAGAAGGCGAGAAGGGGACCAGACGTATGGTCGTTGCCGCGCCTGGCTTTGCCGCCGATTGTGTGGAGACCCTCGAAGAGCTGGCGTTGGAGGGCCGAGACGAATTTCTGGAAGCGGGCGGTGAGCAATATGCTGTGCTCGACTGCCTGAATGTCAGCAAAAGCGGTGTTGCGATGCTTGAGGCAATGATCCGCCGGGAGCTTTCTGGCTGGATTTGAGGCTGAAAGTTATTTACACCATTGTCAGTTGCATTTGCGTACCGGAAACGGTCGAACAAAGAGAGCGTGCTGAACCATGGCCACCCTTGCCAAACCTGCCGAAACTGCTGAACAGCCGACTTTCAGTCACTGGAGCGAGGGTATTCCGAGCGAAGCGGACATCGCGCATATCCCGGGTGAAGGCGGCTGGCCTATGGTTGGTAACACTTTCAAGCAGCTGGCCGATCCGCATGGCTTTGCCAAAGGCATGATTGCCAAATATGGCAAGGTTTACAAAAGCTTTGCCTTTGGTGGCTGGAGCGTCCAGCTGATCGGGGCCGATGCGAACGAGCTGGTTCTGTTCAACAAGAACAAGATTTTCTCGAACGAGCAGGGCTGGGGGCCGGTTCTTGATCAGTTGTTCCCGCGCGGGCTCATGCTGATGGATTTCGACCATCACCGCATTGATCGCCGCGCCCTCTCGATCGCTTTCAAGCCTGAGCCGATGCGCCATTATTCCGGCGCGCTCAACACCGGTATCGCGCGCGAGGTCGCCAATTGGGAAGGGCCACTGAACTTTTATCCGGCCATCAAGAAACTGACGCTGGATCTGGCCGCTGACAGTTTTATCGGCATTCCATGGGGGCCCGAAGCGGACAAGATCAACACGGCCTTTGTCGATATGGTGCAGGCTTCGGTCGCGCCAGTGCGCAAGCCGCTGCCATTCACCAAAATGAAGAAAGGCGTCGATGGCCGCGCCTACCTGATCGATTATTTCACAGCAGAAACGCATCGGCGCCGCGCAGAGGGTGGCGGGCAGGACATGTTCAGCCAATTCGCCACCGCCACCCGCGAGGACGGTTCACTGCTGCCGGTCGATCAGGTGGTCGACCACATGAATTTCCTGATGATGGCCGCGCATGATACGATCACATCATCGGCAACCTCGCTGATCTATTATCTCGCCACCAATCCCGAATGGCAGGAAAAGCTGCGCGAAGAGATCACCGCGGTGACCGGCGGTGTCGACGGATCAGGCACACCGCGCCCGCTCGACTATGAAGATCTGGGTAAGCTTGAGCTGACCGAAATGGCCTTCAAAGAGTCCATGCGGATGATGCCCCCGGTGCCTTCGATGCCGCGTCGCGCCCTACAAGAGTTCGAATATGGCGGCTACACTGTTCCGGCAGGCCAGATGGTCGGCATTAATGTCCATTGGGTCCACCATTCGGAGGAGTACTGGGACAGCCCCTACACGTTTGATCCGATGCGCTTCACGCCCGAAGCGGTTAAGGCGCGCCATAAATATGCATGGGTGCCATTCGGTGGCGGTGCGCATATGTGTCTGGGACTGCATTTTGCCTATATGCAGGTAAAGGTGCTGCTCGCGCAGTTGCTCCAGCAATACCGTATTAAGGCCGCGCCGGACTATAAGCCCGACTGGCAAGCATGGCCAATCCCGCAGCCCAAAGACGGTCTGAACGTGGAGTTCGTGAAGCTGTAACCCCGCAACCGAGTGGGGATGTATACGGCCTTAAAAATCCCACGCGATCCCTTCACGCTCCCAGTCGCCATAGCGCGTGGGAGAAAGCTCCCGCGGCTCATCCTTCAACGGATCGACCGCCTTGGGCTTGGGGGCCGGGTCGTTCGTCCAGTGGGCAGGCTTCTTGAAGTTCTTGGCTGCGTCAGATTTCTGTTTGGTCATGTGATCTCAACGCCCGCACCCTCAGGTGGGTTCCGGCTGGCGCGTTTTGTCCTCTCGCGCTAGAGCCGCGCACTATGGCTGAAATCTCTGGTATATCCGCGCGCCGTGCCGCGCTCAAACTGCTGGATGCGGTGTTGCGCCGGGGTGAGACCCTGGAACAGGCAGGCGCGGGAGCTATGCGCGGAGTAAACAGTCCTGCCGATCAAGCGCTGGCGCGCGCAATTGCAGGGGAAGTGCTGCGCTGGATGACTGATTTTGACGCCCTGATTGACAGCGCGACGAAGAAAAACCTGCCCGAGGATGCAAAGCCGCGCATCGTCTTGCGCATGATGCTGGCACAGGCCTTGCGGCTTGGCACGCCGCCCCATGCCGTGATCGCGACGGGCCTCGATTTGCTGAGCGGAGGGCCGCGCAGGCTGGCGCATGGTGTTTTCTCCACTCTGATAAAGCGCGAGGTTGCGCTGCCCGACGTGCCGACCCTGCCGCCTGAAGTCAGCGCCCGCTGGGAAGATATGGCCGCGGACATCGCACCGGGCCTGATCGACCCGCCCGAAGTCGACCTGGCGTTCAAGGATATGGCCGAGACACTTGAGCGCAGCACCGGGATGGGCGGTGTCAGCCTCGCCTCGGGCCATGTGCGCCTGCCACGTGGCACGCCGGTCGAAGCGATGCCCGGCTATCAGGAGGGCGCATGGTGGGTGCAGGATCTGGCCGCCCAGATACCGCCGCGCCTGCTCGGAAAAGGCGATGGCAAGCGCGCGCTGGATCTGTGCGCGGCTCCCGGTGGCAAAACATTGGCGCTGGCATCGCAGGGCTGGATTGTGGCCGCGCTCGACATCAGCGAGAAGCGGCTGGAGCGGCTGCGTGACAATCTCGGGCGGACGGGGCTTGAGGCGGAAATCGTGAAAGCCAATGCCCTGACATACACTCCCGCCAAACAGTTCGACGCGATCCTGCTGGATGCGCCTTGCACCGCTACGGGCACCTGTCGGCGCCATCCCGATGTGCTGCACCGCATCGGCCCGCGCCAGATTGGCGAGATGACCGAAGTGCAGCAATCTCTGATCCACAAAGCGGTGGAGTGGATGGCTGCGGGCACCACGCTGATTTACGCTGTCTGCTCGCTTGAACGCGAAGAGGGAGAGGAACAGGCCGCGTGGATCGAAGAGACGTTTGATCTGAAACGGGTGCCGATCACTTCAGAGGAACTGCCGGAAGGCCTGTCACCCACACCGGAAGGCTGGCTGCGCACACATCCCGGCCAACTCGCCGATCAAGGCGGGCTGGACGGGTTCTTTGTGGGGCGCTGGGTGAAGGAATAGGGCTCCTTAGCTACCGGCGTTGATCCAATCGACCGAAGGTAGCAGGCGCATAGGCCGTGAGCGAAGGCTCAAACCCCCTCTTTCACATATTTCTGGAAGCTTTTGCGCAGCTTCATGATCTTGGGCGGGATCACTGCGAGACAATAGGGGTTTCGCTGACCTTCGCCTTCCCAATACTCCTGATGATAGCCTTCCGCTGGATACCAGGGCGCGGTTTGTTCATCGCCATCCAGCCCTTCAATCGTGGTCACAGCCATCTTGCCATTTTCCGCGTTCCAGCGACCAATCGCGGCTTCCGCCTCGGCGCCCTGAGCGGCGGATAGCGGGAAAATGGCGGAGCGATATTGCGTGCCGACATCGCCGCCCTGGCGGTTTAGCTGGGTCGGATCATGCGTGCCCAGAAACACGTCGTAAATCTCGGCCAGACTGATCGCGTCCGGATCGAACGTCACGCGGATACCTTCGGCATGGCCGGTGCGCCCGGTGCACACTTCCTTGTAAGTCGGGTTGGCGGTTTCGCCGCCGATGTAACCGCTTTCAACCTCGGTCACGCCGACGACATCGCGAAATACCGCTTCGGTGCACCAAAAGCATCCGCCGGCGATGATGGCCTGTTCCATGTGTTCAGTCTCCTTTGAGCTCCGACATAGTAAGTTGAAAGGGAAGTCCAAGGGCGGTGCGCAGGGCGAACACGCGCGAAACCTTGTAATACCTGCGTCACTGCGTCAGGACATGCACAGCAATTATCACCGATGTCATGAGAGAGGCCTCCAATGAAAAAATCCACCTTGCTCGCCCCGCTTGCCGTGCTTGCTGCAAGCGCCGCTATCGTCTCACCGGCCTTTGCCGACGGCCACATGGAAAAGGCCGCGCCAAGCTTGGCCGAAGTGCTCGCCATTGATAAGCGCGGCGATGATGGAAAGCGTGACGAATACCGCAATCCGACCGAGACGCTGGCATTTTTCGGTGTCGAGCCGACCATGACGGTGGCCGAATATGGTCCGGGCGGCGGTTGGTACACGCGCGTGCTCGCGCCCTATCTGATGCCTGCTGGCAAATATATTGCCTTCAATCAGGATAGTGACGGTCGCACCTATCGCACGCGCACACAGGAAGTGCGCTCCAAGGGTTGGACGGAGCGCTTCAAATCGGGCGTTGCGGATATGATGGGTGTCGAGGCTGATGCTGTCACCGCTTTTGAAACCGACGAAATGCCCGAAGATGTGGCGGGCACGGTTGATCGCGTGCTGATCTTTCGTTCGATGCATGGCCTGAATATCGGCAATAGCGCCGATGACGTGCTGAAAGCTGCACGCATGATGCTGAAAGATGATGGCATGGTCGGCGTGGTGCAGCACCGCGCGCCCGAAGGTGCGAGTTACGACGATTACGGCGCTCGCCAGCGCGGCTATATGCGCAAGGCTGATGTAGTGGCGATCTTTGCTGCAAACGGTTTTGAGCTTGCCGCTGAAAGCGAAATCAACGCCAACCCCAAAGACCCGGCCAATTGGGAAAACGGCGTGTGGACGCTGCCTCCGGTGCTTGCGACCGGCAAGGATGATCCCAAGCGCGCCGAGTACATGGCCATCGGGGAAAGCGACCGGATGACGCTGTTGTTCAAGAAAGCGGAATAAAGCTGCAAGGGTGGCGCGCGGGACCCGTTCGTGAAAGCACTGTGATGAGCACTCTTACCGTCGCCGCCCTTCAACTCGCGCTGGGCCTTGATGACGAGGCCGCCAATCTCGCGGCGGTTTCTGCGCTGGTGCAGGAAGCCGCTGCCAAAGGCGCGAAGCTGATCCTGCCGCCGGAGCTGTTTTCCGGCCCCTATTTCTGCCGCGAGGAAGACGAGGCGCTGTTCGCGCTTGCCCGTCCGACTGCGCAGCACCCCAGTGTGATCGCGATGCAAGAGCTGGCCGCGCGGTTGAAAGTGACCATCCCGACCAGCTTTTTCGAACGCGACGGGCACCATTATTACAACACCCTTGCCATGATTGGCCCTGATGGCGCGATTATGGGCACCTATCGCAAAAGCCACATTCCCGACGGCCCCGGCTATGAGGAAAAGTTCTATTTCCGTCCAGGCAATGACGGATTCAAAGTTTGGGATATCTGCGGTGATAGCGGCCAGACCGTCAGCATCGGTGTCGGTGTTTGCTGGGATCAGTGGTATCCCGAAGCCGCCCGCGTGATGGCCCTGAAAGGGGCTGAGGTGCTGCTCTATCCGACCGCGATCGGGTCAGAGCCCTATGATGCGGATCTGGACACCAGCCGAATGTGGCGACGTGCGATGATCGGGCATGCGGTATCAAATTGTATGCCTGTAATTGCAAGCAATCGGATCGGATCGGAAGGCCCCGATGATACTGCCCAGAACTTCTACGGTCACTCCTTCATCAGCAACGAATGGGGCGACCTGGTGAGCGAGTTCGGGGCTTCCGAAAAGGGCGTTCTGATCGCCACGCTCGATCTAGCACAGGCCGCTAAGCACCGCGCGGGAATGGGCTTTTTCAGAGATCGCCGTCCGCAGCTTTACGGCCGAATCGCGCAAGACATTTGAACCAGCATTACCTCATCGCGCTCGGCTCCAATATGCGCGTGGCGGGGATTGGTGGCCCGAAATGGGTCCTGCACGCAGCCTGTGCGGCGATGGCAGAGCGTGGCCTCGATATCGAAGCCCTATCACCCTTCATAACCAGTGCACCCATCGGGCCTTCCTTGCGACGCTATTCGAACGGGGCCGCAGTGATTGCGTGTGACGTAGGACCGCCGGAATTGCTTGGCATGCTGCAATCAATCGAGCGCCAGTTTGGCCGCATGCGGATGCAGCGTATGGGGCAACGCTGGCGTTCCAGAGCGCTGGACCTTGATATCGTATTATGGAGCGGAGGGGTGTGGTCGAGCCCGGCTCTGACCATCCCGCATAGGGAAATGCGCCGGCGTGACTTTGTGTTGGGACCAGCCAGCGCCATTGCAGGCGACTGGAAAGACCCCGTTAGCGGGCTAACCTTGCATCAGCTTCGCGTGCGTTTGAAGCGGGCCTGAGAGAGACCCAAACGGTGCTCAGACAAAAGAAAGGGCGCCCAACCGGACCAGAGGTTGGGCGCCCACTTTCACGCAATCGGAAAGCAGTTCCTACGCAGCAGCAAGCTTCGTGCGACGACGGCGACCAAAGCCGAGTGCGCACAGTGCCAAAGCGAAGAGGCCGAGGACGCCCGGTGCGGGAACGTCTACCGGCGGAACAGCCTTGTAATCCTTGATCTTGCGAACATAGTCGCCAGCGACCACCGGGTGGCCCCACCACGACCACAGATTGATACGGTTGTTGCTCTTCGTTTTGAGCATGAAGGGGTGCGTGCGGTCGCCGTTGCGGTTCGTGGCCGCAAAGGTCTGACCGCCAATTTCACGGGTGCCGGTAAGGTCGGTCAGCGTGAACATAAAGCTCGGATTGGCGCCGCCCTGGAAACCGGAGAAATCGCCAGTGAAAGAGGTGGTGATGTCATCACCGATCCAACTGCCGGTACCGTTGGCCGTGTCGATGGTGAGAATGTCGCCGTCATTCATGGTGTATTCGAAGACAGTCGCGGAAGCCGGAGCCGCTGCAACCATGCCCGAAGCCGCCAGCGTGATCGCCGCCTTTTTCATCAGGTTTGCCATGATTAATCCCCTAGTCGGTTTGAATATCGTTTCAGTAATTTTGAACCGCCAAAATGTGCGTCAGCGGTGGTAAACGGTTAGGGAGCAAATAACGTGCCAAAACCTGCGGAACGTCGCATTGCCGGGGGTTGTAAAGGTTAACCGATCCGGGGCTCACGGACGCTTTGTAAAGCAGGCCGACATAATTGCGCGGGGCTTGCCAAACCAAACTGGCTGTTAAGTATCTTGCGCTAACATGCGTCGCCATGACCCTGCACAAAAGCATTTTTCGCTCTGCACATCACCGCGCGCTGGCCGCGGCATTGTTTGCCACATCGCTTTTGCCCGGGTGTGACAGCGCGCCGCCCGATCCCTATGCAGCGGCGCAAACGGCCATCGCTGATGGTTCTCCGCGAACGGCTATGGAATATGTCGAAGCAGCGCTGACCGAGCGGCCCGACGATCCCGAAGTGCAATTGCTGGCCGGTGATATCGCCATGGCGCTGGGCAATGCGGATCGTGCTGTGACCGAGTACAAGCGCGTGGTTGCGGGGGCGGGATCATCGAGCCTTGCCAAGGCAAAGCTGCTCGAAGCTACCGTCATGGCGAATTACATGGGCGCTGGCGAAGAGGCTTTGGCGCAGCTCAGCTATGAAGTCCCGCTAGCCTATACAGCGGCCATCGGATATTCGCTCGCGAAGGGTGATTACGATGGTGCCAATGTAAAACTGGCAGAGGGTCTGGACCAATTCCCAGACGATCCGCGCCTGATCACCATTGATGCGGAGCGAATTCTGGGTCTGGGTCAGCGCGATAAGGCGGCAACGCGGCTCGCCCCTGCGCTCGCTGAAACACCAGCCGTTGCGCAGGCGCACATGCTCGCCGGGCAGATCGCCATGGCTGAGCGGAACCTTAAAGGTGCGAAAGACAGTTTTGGCACTGTTCTGAAAATCCGCCCCAACGATCAGACGGCAATGCTCGCAATGGCAGCGATTGCGCGCGATAGTGGTGATGAGGCTGAGGCCGCCAACTGGATCAACAAGGCCAATCAGGCAGGCGCAACCCACCCTGTCGGCCTGCTGTTCGCCGCGCAAATGGCGTATGACGCAGGCGACATCAATCGCGCGTTTGAAATGATCGAGCAAGTGCCGCCAAGCATCGCGACCGAACCCAGCTTTGCGCGTTTGCGCGGGTTTGTGGATGCGGCACGCGGGCAGTATGGCGCTGCGATCCCGCCGCTGAAATCCTATCTGGAATTTGCGAGTGACGATTTTCTGGCCCGGCGCATCCTGGCAGAAAGCTATGCCGAAACGGGCGAGCTTTCCAATGCATGGGCGACGATCGCACCGATTCTCTCCGATCCGCAGGCTGACATCAGTTCGCTGGTTTTTGCCATGCAGCTTTCAGAGCGAACGGGGCAGGGCGATCCTGCCGCGATCCGGGCCGCCATAGAAAAGCGCCGGAATGCACCGGATATCAGCGAGCAAATGGTCGCCGCAGGCACAGCGATTCGCGCCGGCGAATGGGCAAAGGCTGATGAAATCTATGCACCACTGGTTGATGGTATCGGCAAAAACGATCCGGTCCTGTTGAACAATGCCGCCGCGGTTAAATCACAACTGGGCCGTCATACGGCTGCTGTGACGCTTGCGCGGCGGGCTTTGGCATTGGCGCCGGAAAGCCCGCAAATCATGGATACGCTGGGCTGGGCGCTGTGGCAGGAAGGCACAAATCGCAACGAAGCACGCCGTATCCTGAGCCTTGCGCGAGAGGCCGCTCCGAGCAATCGAGAGATCGGTGAGCACTGGGCAATCGCCCATGCGGATACGTAACCGCTTGCCTATCCCGGCTGCCCACCTAATTACACTGTAATGCAACCCGCGCTTGACCCGGCGCTGCACCCTTTCTATCGGGGCGCTCCGGTCTGCAAGCGAAAGCCAAGCAGCGGCACTCAATGGGGGTCCTTAGCTCAGTCGGTAGAGCAACTGACTTTTAATCAGTAGGTCGCTGGTTCGAACCCAGCAGGACTCACCATTTTCAGGCTTCCTTTGCAGGCCGGTTATCCAACCATGTTGCGGCGCGCACGCCAAAGGTGATGAGAAACGGTACCAGCACTATGCTGAGTGTCACCTTTGCGAGGATCTGTCCGATCATCAGGTCCATGATCGGAAACAGCCCATAAAACGCGAGCGTGATGAAAATCACTGAATCCAGCCCCTGGCTGAGCGCGGAGGCAATCGCGCCGCGTGTCATCAGGCTAAAAGTGGTGGTTTCCCCGCTGCCGCGCAGCCGGTCAAAAATCCAAATGTTCAGTAGCAAAGAGACAATATACGCCGCCGGGCCCGCGGCCCAGACGCGCCAGACAGTGCTGTGCACTTGCTCAAAGGCGGCAAGGTCGCCTGCGCGGTCTGCGACCATCTGGGTTGATGCAGGAAGATAGAGGACCAGTTGCATCAGCGCAGATGCAAATAGCAGCGGCAAAAAACCCCACCACACGATCCGCGTCGCATATTCGCGGCCATATAGCTGGGACAGAGTGCTCGAAATCACGACTAGCAAAAGAAACGCGAAAATTCCGGATTCAACCGCCAGATTGGTTGGCCATAGCCGGACCTGCTTATAGGCGAGCACACCTGCGAGCACAGTCATTCCGCCATACAGCAGGGTAAATACGAACAGCCCCTGGGGCATCAGAAGGCCCGTGGTGGCAGGGGGCGATTGAATTGGCTGCGTATCGGTTTGGCTCATAGAGGAAGGCGTATCGTCGCCCTGACCAAAAGGGAAGCGGCTCGCCTAGCTTGTCGCCTGCCTATACCCAGCACATTCGGCTTGCCCATTCGCTCTCCCACCTCTCTGCCGCCGCTTGGCAGTTTGCCGCCCCGCAAGCAGCGAAGCCCTTTGCCGGTTGCACCGCGCCGCTTGGGGTGCCAACACGCTGGCCAAACACTCCGGGCAGACGTCCGGGCGCAGGGGGAGCGGTTGATCAACCGGTCAACGCTTGCGTGAACGGGGCTTCAATTCGGGATCAATTTGTCGCTGTGAGTGAGAGTATCGCGTCCGTCTTATCCAGCGTGCTGGGTATCTGCGCCATTCTGGGCGTGGCGTTTGCCCTGTCTTCGGGCAAACGTCTGATCAAACTCCGCGTTGTCGGCTCCGCCTTCGCGCTTCAGGCCTTTATGGCTCTGCTGGTGTTGCGGACCGATTTTGGCGTTGCGGTGATCCAGTCGCTCTCCAATGGGGTGATCGCGCTGCTCGATTATTCAAAGGTCGGGATTGAAAGCGTCTTTGGTCCGATGGCCAGCAATCCTTTCGCCAACACATTCGTGATCGCGGCGCTGCCGGTTATCGTCTTCTTCGCAGCGATTGTGTCGATCCTCTATCACCTTGGCATCATGCAGCGTCTGGTGCGCTGGGTTGGCGGAGCGATCGGGTGGATTACCGGCATCAGCAAGGTTGAGGCGTTGGGCGCGGCAGCAAATATCTTTGTCGGCCAGTCTGAAAGCCCATTGGTGGTGCGACCCTATCTGGCCGCGCTTACGCCATCGCGCCTGTTCACTTTGATGACGGTGGGCATGGCCGGGGTCGCCGGGACTATCCTTGCTGCTTACGCCAGCTTTATTGGTAACGAGACGGTGCCTTACCTGCTGGCCGCTGCCTTTATGTCTGCGCCCGGCGGCATTTTGATGGCCAAGATTATTATGCCTGATGATTCGACCGTCGATCAGGCCGGGGCTCTGGCTCTGGGAATCGCAGGGCATTCATCGGAAACACAAACAGACGGCGCGCGCGTCACGATGACGGATCGGAACGGCGAAGAGGTGGAGCTTCCGCAAACGCGTATCAGTTCGGGTGGCCCGGCGGCGATTGTCGAAAGCGGGAAAGCCGACGAAGTCTCCATGGCCGAAACGTTCGAGGAAGGTCAGCGCCCCGCCAATATTATCGAGGCGGCTGCGCAAGGCACGCAAACCGGAATTAAACTGGCTGTCGCGGTGGGCGCGATGGTTATGGTCTTCGTTGCTCTTGTGGCCCTTGCCAATGGAATGCTCGGCGGGATCGGTGCTGGCATCGCGAGCGCGGCAGACACTCTGGGCATGCCGTTCAGCGCAGCGACATCCGAGTGGCTCAGCACGATCAGTTTCCAGAAATTGCTGGGCTATCTGTTTGCCCCTGTGATGTTTCTGATCGGCATTCCCGATTGGCAGCAGGCGCAGATTGCCGGGGGTCTGTTTGGCACAAAGATTGTGCTTAACGAATTCGTCGCATTCATTGAACTGGGCGCGATGACCGGAAGCGAACTGACAGAGCGCAGCCGGGCGATTGTGACCTTTGCCCTTTGTGGTTTCGCCAATTTCTCATCAATCGCGATCCAGATGGCGGTGACAGGTGGCCTTGCCCCGAATCAGCGTCCCGTGATTGCCCGTCTGGGTCTCAAGGCTCTCGCTGCGGGCAGCCTCGCCAACCTGATGAGCGCAGCCTTGGCGAGCCTGTTTCTGCCTCTTTGATTTCTCTCAACGCTATCCCTGCGCTCTTGCGGCTAAGCACACCGCACTTGGCACAGGCATTGGCGGACCTTACTAATGAACCTGATGATTGATATGACCTCCACGAAGGGCGCGGATAGCGGCCCGAACATCGCCTCGGTTTCGCTCGCACAGCCGCTTGCCGACATTGCTGACGAGCTGGGCCGCAGCTTTGCCGAGAACGGGTTCGCGGTGATCCGCGATCACGGCATTCCGCAAGACCTGATCGACAGGGCCGAAGCGATGTCCAAGGCGTTCTTTGCGCTGCCGGAAGAGGTCAAGCAGGCCTATCACAAGCCGGGGATGGGCGGTTCGCGCGGATACACGCCGTTTGGCACTGAAAAAGCCAAAGACGCGCAAATCTTTGACCTCAAGGAATTCTGGCATGTCGGTCGCTCTTTGCCCGAAGGCCATGAGCTCAGCGAGTATATGGGCCCCAACATCTGGCCTGAAGAGGTGGAAGGTTTCAAACCCACTTTCACCAGCCTGTTTAAAGCGTTCGAATCAGCGGGCCTGCGCGTACTCGAAGCGATTGCCCTGCATCTGGGGCTGGACCAGCAGTTCTTTGCTCCCACGGTCAAAGACGGCAATTCCGTTATGCGCCTGCTGCATTATCCGCCGCTTGGCCCGGACGCACCCGAAGGCGCGATCCGCGCGGCGGCGCATGGTGACATCAACACGATCACCCTGCTGCTGGGTGCCGAGGAAGCCGGGCTGCAATTGCTGGGCAAGGATGGCGATTGGCACGCGGTTGACGTGCCCGAGGGCGCGCTGGTCATCAATGTGGGTGACATGCTGGAGCGGCTGACCGCAGGCAAACTGGTTTCAACCACGCACCGTGTGGTCAATCCGGCTGGTGAGGCGGCACAACGTGCGCGATATTCAATGCCCTTCTTCCTGCATTTCCGGCCCGATTATGTGATTGAACCGCTGCCTGATTGTGTCGCGGAAATGGGTGATGACGCGATTGCCGAATCCATTTCATCGCACGATTTTCTGATGCAGCGTCTGCGCGAAATCAATCTGGCTTAGCCAAACCTCGATTCGTCGAGGGGGCCGTTAAAACTCCTGTCTCGTTGCATTGCAGCAACACTGGTCCTTTAGTGGCCGCTTTTGCGTGGTTTTTGGCACTGCTGATCGCGAGCGCACGCCCTACTGACATTCACCTGCAATTCAGTTTCACACAACTGTCACAAAACAGTCGTTTTGCCGTCTTGCAACGCTCTTAGGGGCGGGCTCGTCCACTTTATCTCTCTCCAATGTGACCAGGGGCCACGACATGAAACTCAAATATCTCCTCGCGGCGAGCGTTGTCTCGCTTAGTGCCGCAGCTACTTTTACCGCGCCGGTTCAGGCGCAGCAGATCGTTGCCGGTATTGAAGGCGACGTGACCGATGCCGAAGGCAATGCGATTGCGGGAGCAACCGTCACTGTCACCGATACGCGCGTTAATTCAGAGCGTACGTCGACCGCCGGTGCGAGCGGCAACTTCCGCGTCGGCTCGCTCCCGCCGGGCGGCCCCTACACGGTGACTGTCACCGCGCCCGGCTATGAAGGTCAGACGATTGAAAACGTCTTCACCAACCTTGGTGGCACAACCAGCTTTGACTTTGCTCTGACAGCAACGGCGACCGGCGCTGAAGACAACACCATCGTGGTGTCCGGCGCCCGCGCCCGAGTCAGCCAGGTTGCTGTTGGACCCGGCACCGCGTTCGGCACAGAAACGCTCGAAGCGTTCCCGTCGCTTACCCGCGACATTCGCGACATCATCCGCATCGATCCGCGCGTCAGCATCGAAGCGAGCAACGACGTCGACCGTATCTCTTGCCTTGGCGGCAATGACCGTTCGAACACCTTCACCGTCGACGGTATCGTCCAGTCGGACACATTCGGCCTGAACGGCACGCCCTTCGCAGCGCGTAACTCGCTGCCGCTTCCGTTCGATGTGGTTGATCAGGTCTCGGTTGAATTCGCACCGTTCGATGTGGAATATTCCGACTTCACCGGCTGCCTCGTCAACGTCGTGACAAAGGCCGGTTCGAACGAATTCAGCGGTTCTGCTTTCATCACCTATTTTGATGGCGGCCTGTTCGCAGATGAACTCGCCGGTCGACCGCTTTCCGCCAACGAAGAGAAGCGCTGGGGTGCAACGCTGTCGGGTCCGATCATCAAGGATCGCCTGTTCTTCTCGGTCGGCTATGAAGAAGTCGATCTGGGTCAGGGCAACAATTTCGGTCCTGCTGGCGGTGGCTTCACCAACGAGGCGAACTTCGTCACCCAGCAGCAGTTTGACACTTTCTCCGAAATCGCGAACCGCGTTTATGGGATCGACACCGGCGGTTATCCGACTTCGCTCGCCGAAGGTAACGTGCGCTATTTTGGCCGCCTCGATGCGATCATCAACGATAAGCACCGTCTGGTCGGTACGTATCAGCGCCTTGAAGAAACCAACGAGGAATCCGATTTCGGTGGTCAAAACCTGACCGGCTTCAACTCGTTCGAAGATGAAGGCACAATTTCCGACTATTATTCGGTTCAGGTCTATTCGGACTGGAGTGACAAGCTCTCGACCGAACTGCGTGTCAGCCGCTCGGAAGTGGCTGACCAGCAGGGACCGATCGGTGGCGGTGAAGCGCAGTCGGCCAACCCGATCACGCGTCTCGTTGTCGGTGTCGAGCCGGTTGCTGGTCAGACGACCCAAAACGGCATCCTGAGCACCGGCCCGGGCATCTTCCGTTCGGCCAACCAGCTCGACCAGAAAATCGATCAGGCTCGTTTCCAGCTCAACTATGAGGCTGGCAACGGCCACTTCCTTAAGTTCGGTGCCGAACTCAACGATCTGGAAGTGTTCAACCTGTTCGCGATCAACGCAACCGGTTCGCTCTACTTCCAGAACTTCGCCGATTTTGAGCAGGGCCTGCTCTCACCGGGTACAGCGCTGTTCCCCGATGCAGATGAAATCGCCACTGGTGAAGCACTGGGTGGTGACATCAATGCTGGCATTGACGGCGACATCAACAACGCCGCTGCCCGTTTCAGCCGCCGGATCTATTCGTTCTATGCTCAGGACGAATGGGAAGCGACCGATCAACTCTCGATCAATGCTGGTGTCCGTATCCAGATGTATGACGGTGACGCCCCGATGGCCAACCCGAACTTCCTTGAGCGTTACGGGTTTACCAACGCCAATTCGTTCGGTTCGATTGATCCGGTCGTTCTGCCGCGTTTGTCCGCCACCTACAATTTCGACAATGAAGGCTTCTTCTCGAACAGCAGCCTGACTGGCGGCGTTGGCATCTTTTCGGGCGGTGACCCGGTTGTGTATTTCTCCAACGCGTTCTCGAACAACGGCTTCTCCAGCGCGCTGGGTACGACCCGTTTCGATTGCGGCGCGGGCGATATCCCGGTCGATCCGGCAACCGGCCAGTTTGACGTTGTGACCAACGGTCAGTTCTCCGGCTTCCCGCAATGTGCCATTGATGGCGGTGCTGCTGATGCAGAGGCGGGCAACGCTGACGTCCAGTCGACCGCTCCGGACTTCGACATCCCGACAGTGGTTCGGGCAAATATCGGTTTCCGTTCGACCTTTGGGACGGAAACCGGCTTCTTCAGCAACTGGAACCTTCAGCTTGACTACATCTACTCGCGCTTCAACGACGCTCTGAACTTCGTCGATCTCAGCCAGGCGCCTGATCTGCGCGAAGGTCTCGGCGGCTTCACGGTAGATGGTCGTCCGATCTATCAGGCCGTGGATGCAACCAACCCGGGTTGTAATGCGGTCCTGCTGAATCAGGGTGGCACGCCGCCCGTATATGAAGGTCTGACCGTCGATTGCTTCGGCACAGGCCGTGATGACAACATTCAGCTGGCCAATGGTCGCAGCTCTACTTCGCATGTGGCTTCGGTTGTTCTGTCAAAGCAGTTTGAGTCGGGCGTGTTTACCGATGGCGGTAGCACCTCGGTCACCCTGGGTTACGCTTTCACCGACTCCAACAACGCTCGTAATAACCAGTCCTCGACAGCGACNTCTTCGTTCGACGTAACGGCTGCGTTCGATCGTCAGGATCCGGCTGTTTCAACGGCAACCACCGAAGTGCGTCACAACATCACTGCGGCGTTCAATTTCCGTGAGCAGTTCGTTGATGGTTACGACACCGGCCTCGGCATCTTCTTCCGCGCCCGTGAAGGCCGGCCTTACAGCCTGACCTTCGATGGGGGGGGCGTG
>JGI12109J20283_10047935_pt1 | contig 36890 bp, 52 predicted proteins | sample ElkSlonscriptome_12_FD_20283 | JGI IMG/M metagenome (IMG submission 20283)
CCTTGAACCTGTCGCTCTAGCTTCTCCAAAGAGCCAACATATTTATTGATTTCTGTGGATGCCTTGCGAAACTGTCGGGCGTCAGTCAGGTTGTCCCCGAACGAAATATTCCGCGCCTCAGCCTTAATCGCACTAAACTCATCCTTCAGGGGCCGCAGTCGCTTGCGCACATCCTTTGCGGCATCCCCAATTCCTGCAACCTGACTAGCGACTTGCCGGTTCGCTCGACCACTCTCTTGGGCATACCCCTTAAAGGCCCGACCAAAAGTGGCATTGTTGTCCGTCGTCTTGAGGTCATTGACGGCCTTCAAAATGCCCTCAAGCTCAGTGCGCACCGAGCGCATACTGCCGTATGCATTCGGTGCGACATCAAAGCTATAAACCGCCGACAGGCCGTATCGATCTTCCATTTAACTCACTGAGCCAACTGGCTAACGACCTCTGGCCCAAGCGTCATCGAAGCACATGACACAGGTGAGCACGGAGGAAGCATCCCCTTCGTCGCCACCGGAGAGGTCGTAGTCAGGAAACTCCAGACTCCGCACCCACAAGCCGATCAGCTTAATCTCGAAGGGCTCCCCAGCGGTGCCGACATTCATCATGTCCGCCGCCGGGTTTGACCGATACAGACGCTTGTATCGAATAAGTCCGTCCTTTTTGTAATTTGGAGATATGCCGCGCCCCTGGTCAATGGACTGCTCATACCATTCCAAAAACTTCGCCCGCATCGGATCGTCTGCTAGCTGTAGGGTGATGTTGAATTCACCAGCTGCATTACGACCACCAGGCACCTGAGTTTTATCGGCCAGATCGACTTTGCTCTGCTCTACGGTGATCGCATCACGGGTCAGCACCCGTAACACTCCAAGGTTAGAGACTGTCAACTCCTGATTAATCTTCAGGAAGTCATTACCTTGCAGGACCGCCTTTCCACGTTGCTCCATGATTTTTTCCTCTTACATTCCTGAAAAGCGAAGCCACCCCGGCTATGCGGCGGGGTGGCTTCAGTTACTAGCTGGTGAAATTGCCATACTGCTCGACCAGGATCTGAGGGCCAGTGGCTATCTCCAGCACCTCAACAATTCCAGTCGGCACATACAGGGCGGTGATACTCAGCTTGCCGTTGAGAATGGAGACAATACTGGCGTTCATCTCCTCCCGGCTGGCCGCTGAATACTGCTGGGTTTCAGACTGAATCTGCGTTGCCTGAGAAAAGGGCAGGTACTTTGTCAGCGTGCCTTTGCGATACTCCTCCCGGAACAAGCGCTCTAGGGCTAAAACCACTTCATCCATCACACCCGGCTGATTTGGCTCAAACATCACCTCGGCAAGCACGGTGGCATCTAACAACACCCGGGTCAGGTGACTCTGAATCCGCCGAATATGAATGAACTTGTAGGTGTCACTAACCGATGGCGCACGACCGCCCCAGACGACATAGCGACCATCGAGAAAAACGATCTGCTGGATGCCAGTGCGGTTCAAGATCGCCTCGTCGTCCGGACGAATCGTGACCGGCACTGACAACAACATCGGCAACGGCGCATTGACGCCCGCGTAGATGTTGGCGTAGGACCGGTTCGCGACCGCCCGGCGACTCTCGCCGCCCATGATGCCGCCGATCAGGCTGATACGCCGGTAACCGGCACCCATTGGATTGGCAACTGAGCCGTAACTCGGAAACGCGATCGTCAAGAAATCGCTGCGACCAACTTGCTGCTGGACAAACGCTTCTGCCGCCGCCGGGGTTGAGATATGACTAGGAATCTCGCCGCGATACTCGAAGGCCCGCAGTGAGGCGTAGTTCAACATGGCCTTTTGGACGGCCACCCCATTCTCCCCAGGCGTGGCCATCCGCACGAGGCCCATATTGCGGCGATACACCGCTTTCCCCAAAAGATCGAGGGATTCATTGCTGAACCGAGCAAAGTTAGCCGGACTGATCGCCCCCACGTCCCCGTCGTAACCCCGCTTCAGGCGCTGGGCGTGACTGACCTCAAAGTAGTAGCCGACGGTTGTCATCGACGCCACGTCATAAGCGATGTCAGCGATCAAGTAGCCACTGCGGGTCGCGACCGTCAGTGCCGACATATCGCTGTCAAAAGGACTCCGCAAGGTCAGGACGGTATCACTTGAGATCGCTGAAACTTCCCGCACCGAATCGGTAGCGGGATCGTAGAGAAAGTCACCAACTGAAAGCTCAGACAAGAACTGGGTCGAAACACCGGTAACAGCCACACCGGAAGACGAAACAGTCCCCTGCAACGTCAACGGCGCAGCCGCTTCGGTGATCATCACGTAACCCCGAGGCTGGCCGTAGGGGTCAGGATACAATTCCTGTCCGACCAGATCGGCATAGTCTAGGTCAGCCACCGTATAAAGGTGCGACTCGGTCACCTCCAGTACCTTGCCGGCACCGTTAGTTGGCCGGACGTCGGTATCTGGATTGGTGGTGTACTCGCTAAGCCATTGAGATTCCGCCCGGATCCACAGGTGATAGTCCTGAGAATCAAACGAGTAGCCTAGGTTGTAGTCGTCCACCATGTCGTCGACAAACCGCTCATCCCGCGGATCAAGCGAGCAATCGTCTAGATCGAAGACGAGACGATTGTTGAAGTAAACAGTCAGGCTGAAATGGGTTTCGGGATAGCGACGCCCCTTGCCAATCTTGACAGCGAGTCCTTTCGTCGGATCCGCCGCAAGGGTGATTTCAACTTGCTGCCGCTGCTTAGTAAGCTGGAACCCGCTGAAGTCACTACTAAACTGACCGTCGATCACAATGGTGGTGCCGTCCGTCACCTCCGCCACCCGGACGGTTTCGCCAGCCCGATACGGATCGATGATGAAATCACCAGGCTGGACTTCCGTCGTAAACGAAGAGTCAGTTCCCGTGATGATTAAGTTCATCTTCTGACCCACAGCGCCGGTGACACTGGTCGTAAAACCAGCGGTCAGGATCAGCTCTGTCGCGCTGTTGATGGCGGCAACCTGCCGCCCCTGCAACGCACCGTTGATATCGACATACAGCTCATCGCCCACTGACAGCTCAGTGTCGAAAGCCGTTGTCGTCCCGGTCACGATCAGGTTGTCAGTTTGAATCGTGGCTCCCGTCGCATTGCTGGAAAAGGCTTCCTTAACCGTCAACGTGGTATCGCTGGTGATGCTTTCAATCACCCGCACTTGGCCGTTGTGGTAGATGCTCTCGCCGACCGCCAACTCCGTCGTGAACAGCGTGCCATTACCGGTTACAACCTGGTCATTGATCTGCACCGTGCCCGTCAAGTCCACCAGCGCCGGAAAATCAATCGTGCCCGCGAGACCGGTGAACTGAGTGTAGGCAGCCGTCCCGGTCAAGGCCGTGGGGCCAGTCACGCCGTCGGCCGTCAAATCAAACTGAGCCCCAACCGTAAACACCGCCTCCCCAGAGTTCGGTTCAGCCTTTGTATTGGCCAAAATGGTGTACTCTTTGGCGCTGTTCGTAAAGGTTGCTTTGGCTCCTACAAATTCATCGCCCAAAACTCCTGGGGCGTAAACCGTGAACGTGCGTTTCGTGGCGACTACCACGGGCGTCTCGGGCAAAGCATTTTCGGCTCCACCCCAGCGGCCTTCATTCGCCGCCGTAATCTTGAGTGCATCCGCGCCGAGGCGGTTTTTGAACACCCGTTCGGCGGGCCTGGCGTCGGCTAACTGGAGACGACAAACGAACACGCTACCGGAGCCACCGCCCGTTGAAAAGTAATCATCAATGGTGTCAGGCAACAGGTGGTCGGCGTCGGCAAACATGTGCCAGAAAGGATCTTGAGGATCGCCAAAGAAGTCGGTGTACTGAGAACGTGACTCCACGAGCACGGGAATGCCCGCTGGCCCCCGCTTCATGTGGCCAATGTACGCGCACGTTCCGTATACGGACTCCCCGATCTCGTTGATGCTGGATCGTTCGTAAATAACGACTCCAGCAGCGCCCTGGCGAGCGCCGTACCGTCGAGTCTCAGGCATGTTAATAACCCCGTCTTGAAGAGGAAGAATCGAGTTAGAGAGGTTTCAAGAACAGAGAGGTTTCAGACAAAAACGTTAGGCACCTGGGGCGATCGCCATCTGGCCAACACCCTGGTAGCTTTCACGAATAATCAACACTCGTTCGCGCACCGAACGCTCGCCGCCGTTGGGGCTCGAACGAGTGTTAGTCATTTTTTGATCGGCTTCAATTTGATCCAGATGATCGTGACTGGAACTCAGCAATGGATCGTTTGGATCGATGAAATGCGCCCCTGTCGACAACGACTGGGAATACGGCAAGGTCTTCAGAAAATCCTCGGCGACGGCCACCTCATCAACAGTTAGTAGGCGAAAGCTGTGGTTTAGTCGGATCTCGGTCGCCCGAGGATCACTCTTTTCACCCTTGAACCCAGAAGGGTAAGGGATCTGTAGTGATTCCCCTGGCCGGCCAAGAGCGACTTGAATGCGGGTACTCATGGAGGGATGCTCCTGCCATTTTTTGCCAAAAACGCAAAAGGGACCCCCGCTCAAACATGAGCGCAGGTCCCTTCCTAGAGAGGTGTTAAATTTTTAGTTGGCGATTAATCTCGCCGCTTCACCAGCCATATTAGCACTACCCTTCCAAATCGTGCCAATTGATATGACTACAAAATAGACGGGCAAACCGGACTCGATGGCTGATCAGAGTAAACCTCATCCGGAATGCAATATCTATTTCCATCAATATTGATCAGCCCTTGCTGGGCATCAATGGCTTCAACCGTCCCATCGCGATCGCCAAAGTTGAAGGCCAGCCAGAGCCGAAACAGCCCCGTATGCATCCGGATCCTCTGCGTCTGAATCAATCTGCCGTGTTCGCTTGACCAGTGTCGAGGTGCAGGGAGCGAGTTCGCAGTTTCGAGCATAGGCTCTAGCAACCCCAGACTCCCCATCAAATGAATTCCAAAAGTCATCTGGATTTCAGGCGGCAGCGCTGCTACCAAAGCAAACAAATTCGCCGCTGAGATTCCCCCACGCTTCCGGAAGGCAGAGATCTTTTGCGGGGCCACCCCGCTTAGCCGCGACAGGTGCTGCGGGAGCCACCCATGGTCATCCAGTGCTTGCACCAGACATTCCGCGATCAGAACGAGCTGATCAGGATCAAGGGACAACGAACCAGCGGGAAAGAAATCCGCTTCAACTCTCGACACATCACAGTTTTGCATGCCTTACTCCATCCGGGGGCTAACAGGGTTTCAGTCAATAGCTTCAATTATATGGACTTATGGAAGTTTGCCAGAAGCAGCACCCAGACTCAAGATAACTTTCTCTGTGACACCTATTCACACTTTCGTGCATCTATAAGAAAATGAATTTAGTCTCAGGTAATAATAAGCATGGCAAAGGATCGTCGTCTAACCCTCGTTCCAGGAACCCTTGATGTAGCCCAATTTCCGGTACTGGACTCAGCGGCAGAAGCCTTTGAGGCGCAAGAGGCCACTTATGCCCAAACCTTAAAGTTCCTTCGCCTAGCGCTACACGAAGTGGACTCCAAACTCATGCAGCTCGCCGTTCGCGGCGACGTCTTCTCCAATCCTCATCATTACGAACGACAGCGTCTCGTCGGGCCACGCGATCACCGAGAAAGTATTAGCTGCCATTTCTATGCCCAGTTCCAGGTGGTGCATTACCAGAAAGGGCGGCAGCGGCGCAAGCTCAGGCCTCAATCCCAGATTCTCATCGACCCCGAGAAGCAAATCTCAATCGGCGTCGTCTGCCATGAATACTATGACGGCAGACCAGATCGCTCTGAGGCTTACAAGGCATACCTGAACCGCAGAAAGCGAAACGGCTCAAAAGGGGGGCGACCACTACAGTCACCAGGTCAGGCCCGCACTAACTATCGCACCGTTCTGTCCCGAGCGGTGCCCGGCCTATGGCAACAGTTCGCTGACCTGAGGGACACCAGAAAAGCGATCATCCAAACCATCGCGGCAGAGGATGATCGCTATGCAGCTCTCAGTCAACTGCACGAAACGGCCTTTATGAGGCTGATATCGAGAGAAGAGGCCGACCGCATTCGTTGCGACAGGATGGAGCACTTCTACGACTAAAAAAAGGCTAAGGCTGAAGAAAACCCCCAGCCTTGTCTAAGCATCATCAGCGATGACTCTCACAGTCTAATGAATAACGGCCGGTTTAATATCGCCAATTCCACTGACCTGTGGTTCCTGTTGCACGAACGCCGCCTCGGTGAGATGGGGAAGCTGCACTGTATAAGTTGCCCCTGACAATCGAGCGACCTCCGCGTCACTCAGCCGAGGCAACAGCCGAGGCCCCCTGAGCGCCCACATACTTACCAGTCGGGCATGGGCGGCCAAATATAGACCTCCCGTGGAGTTGATGGCCGCCATCTGGTCTTGAGCGATCCGCAACACTTCACCATCGTTAGCTCCAATCGCGATGACTTCACAAGTCGCATTCAAAGTAGGGCCAAAATGCCAGATCTGATTGTTTTGCCCGTCCTCCGCAACTTGTGCAGGGGTGACTAGCTGTCGTCTACGCTCTGGGGTCTGAGGGCGAATAATCAGCGACGGAACAGACTCGCCTTGAAACGAGTCACCGCCATCTTGAAATGTCACCGCCGGAAGATAAGCCACTTGTAAGTGACCAGGGGTCTCTAGAGCCGTCTCCGGTACTTGCAAACGTCCATCGGCCACCAATACCGGGATGACACTTTCTTGAGTCGCCGACCAAAACCGAGCGTCCCGAACGCGAGCCCCGTCCAACCCGGCGGGGAGGGTGATCTCACCATCGCGCAAATAAGCGGATCGGGTCAGCTCAACCGGAAAACCTTCTAAAAAGCTAGGTAGAGCGTGCCGAAAAAAGTCGTCGGCCAAGCCCTGAGAGAACACTTCATATCCCAGGCTCAAGAACCGTAGACGCGGAGTAATCGCAGTCTGACGGGTCAGTCGCCACCGCAATACGATCCCCAAAGGCCATTGCGATATCGCCTGTCGCAATTCCGGAAGGGACTGATACACCGGCTCAGAAGCCGCCACCCACTGCTCACCGTCAAACTCCTGAGGCACCAGCTCTGGCGACAATAGCGCCACGGCAACCCCAGGGTCTTGGGGAATGAGCTCTATAGCCAGCCATCGAGACAGCAACTTTGGGTGAAAGCAGGCCATTTGCAATTCCGCGACGGCGGCGGAATTGTTCATCGTCAGATCGCCATCGGCATCAACAACGACGCCCTCGACAGAGGTAAAGCGAGCCTCGGCGAAATTGATCTCTAGAAGATGTTTCATCCTGTCACCGCATTAATCAAAAGCTCGATCAGATCCAGTCCAAAAACGGCGTCGAGCATCAGGGCTATCAGCAACACGAGTATAATGCTGAGCACCCGGTACAGATGACTAGCCTGGAGCAGTTTCATCTGTGTGTTTGAATTCGATATCTTGTCCGCCAAAGATTCTATTTTACTGCTCACCCGGGTCATCTCTTTGTCGAGGGAAGCGGTCCTCTGTCGCAGTGTCAGCATCTGCTGAACCAGCGCCGGCGACTGTGTATTGGGTCCCTGGAACAACGTATTGCGGATGATCGCTAGACCGTCCTCCAGCTCCGACACTTGTCGCTCTAGCAACTGCACCTGCGTGGAACCGGATCCCTTAAGCGCATTTATATCCGCCATTAACACCTCCACCCGGGCAGACAACCTCAACACCTCATGCTGAAGAGTGTTGCCAGAGGAAGACGTTTTCTGGGACATATGCCCTTCAATAATCTCAATGACGCGGTCAAAGGAGTCCTCCTCAAGCAACTCCTCTTTTCTGAAGCAGTGTCGCTCGCCGAACTGAGCCACGCAGGTGGGCCACAGATCTTTGACCGAGTCGGCATCTGGAATCACCACGACCTGAGATCTCGCGAATCCAAACTGGTGGAGATAATCCACGGCCTTGTTTAGATTGCGCTTCACATTCTGGCCAAGCGACAGCGGATCAATAAAGATCATGTCGATGGATTGGCGGTCTCCAGGACTCATGCCGGCCAGCCAATTTAGAGCCGCGTTCATTGATTTCTTGTGGATGACCGAGATGTCGTACACCAGCCGCAATTCTGGTTGCTCAAGCAGGTGCCGCCTAAATTCCCGATAGTCGGCCTCCGAGCCATCCACGTACAGACAGCAAACCCGATATCGATCCATAGCCAACCCTCTACAGGGTGTGTTTGAAAAAGTCTCGGAAGTAGAGAGAGGCTGCCACTTGTGAATCGCGAATGGCTCGCGTCCAGAACCCCCGGGGCGGCACCTGAATATATTGAGTGCTCTGCCGAAGGTGAATACCATGCGCTGCCAGATAGCCGCGCATCGCATCGGTAACCGGGATGATCGCCCCGCGGTCTTGCACTCTGGCGATTGTCGTCGGCTTCCCATCAGGGATGCCAACAATGACCCGATTTGAGTATCGGGTCAATTCAATTCGATCCAAGAGGGCACGGCCATCCGGATCACCAGCTTGGGCATAGATCTTGAGCGTTGCCTTCGACAAAGGCGGCCCCTGTCCGCCACGCCCTTGATCTTCCAGGTTGGTTCTCGCTGCCGCATGAGTAGCTGCGCCGAGGCGTTTGACTCGATCGACTCCGCGTAGAGGAACGCTCGTTCCTAGCGCATGGAGACGGTCAAATAAGCCATCCCATTCGGATTCAAATTTCAGAGTCATACACCCCATTTTACAGACTCGGTTTGTTAATCGAGTCTGCACTTCTACTCTTTTTCTCGTCCTCTCGCGATTCTCCGGTCGGGCATTTAGCTTTATATTTGCGTCATCCCTTCTGCAGTTTCTTCCCGTGTCGACACGGGTATTCGCTGATGCAACAAAAAACACACTATCGAATCGTCACCCTTGGCCTCAAGGGTGGCACGGGCAAAAGTACCACAGCCTGGCACTTAGCGCATATCTTTGGCCCCCTTCATCCCACGATTATTGTGGACGCCGACAATTTGAGATCATGCCTCAACTGGCAAGCAATCGCCGAGGCTCTGGATCATCCCATCCCGTTCCAAGTCGTCTCGGAAACCGGATACGAGGACTACATAGCGGAACACGGGGTTCCCACATACCGGATTTTGGACACGCAGGCCTCGATTCCAGCGCAGAAGCTGGGAGAAATCCTCCGTCGCCCCCGCCAGTTCTACGTTTTGCCCCTGCGCCCAGACGTCAGTAATGTGGCTGCCGTTGCAGCGCTGGCGAGGGACATCAGGGAGCTAACCCCGGAACAGCCGCCACATTACGCGGCGCTGATCACCCATCGCCTCGCTCAAGCCCAGGTCAGCAACGCAGAAGACACGCAAGCCGCCCTGCGAAGGGCAGGAATACCGGTCTTTGAGGCGATGATCCGCCAGACCAAAAAGTTTTCCGACGCCAGCGATGCTGGACTGCACGTTGGAAAGTACGGCGATAAAGCTGCGCAATCCGCCTGGAAGGAATATCAGGCCGTGGCCGCCCAGATTATGGAGGACATGAAATCATGAGCCAGCAACCCATCTATCGGCGCACGGCGATGGACGCTGCGCTCGCTCAATCAAGCGGCCAGACTCCCATTTATTCAACGTCGCCACTCAGCAGTGAAGACCGGATCATCCAGGCCAGGTTTAGCGATCGCCAACGCCGCATCGTGAGAATCAGCCTGGATCAAGTAGACGAAATTTACCAGTTTCGTTCACGCAAAGATCCACTACTGCTAGAGAACCTAGCAAAGCAGTTTCGCGAGTCCAATGTCTGCCATCATCTGCCCAGCGTTGTGGAAATAGCGCCTGGATACTATGGTTGCTTCGGCGGCAACACACGCATTCAGGCGGCTCGCATCGCCAACTGGACCGAGATGGACGCCTGGCTCTACAGCGACCTAACTGCCAAAGAGCTAAAACGCTATAGTCATGGCCTTAACAAAGATCAGCGCAATCTCAACCCCCTGGACGACACGAGGGCGTTGCTCTCGAACCTCTACGAAGACTTGGTCGGCATCTTTATCCCGCCGGTGCCCCGCGATCCCCAAGCCGACTTTTCAGAGCAGGTCGAGGTCGAGGTCGAGGTCGTCCGGAAATGGTTGTATCGCATCGACAATCAGGTAGGGGCCGTCGAGCCAGGAATCCCTGACCTCGTTACCGGTGCTGACACGGGTAGCGAGGCCACACCAGAAGACGGCAAGCGCTACGTCCTCCATCTACTTCAGACCGAATACGGCATGGGCTTTTCCTGGTCCACGCTGATTCGCAACCGACTACCACTGGTGACTTTTCCTCGGGTCTTACAGAACGCGATCGCGGCTGAAGAAATCACCGCCGAGGGAGCCAAGCATTTAGCCAAGCTGAAGGACGAACATCGTATCCGGGCTGTTCTGGACGACCACCAAGTACCCAAAACAGTGACGGGCATCCGGAAGCGAGTGCGAGAATTGTTGGCCACGACAACACCGGAGAGGAGGAAAGAAGGCCAACCGCCAGCCCCCGTAACCTCAACCTTCCAGTCCATCGCCACTAGACTTCGCACCACTAACTGGCAAACCATGCCAGCCGAGAAACGTCAGCGCATCCTCGACCTGATGCATCAATTAAATCGAGAGTTCGAGTGACCAACGAAATTCCGCTGGTCACTTAATTCCGTCGAGCGATTTAACAGTTCGACGGAATTAACTCAAAACTATTGCCAGTAAAGTTTACGGTGCCTTCTTTCCAGGGTTTCCAGTTGGGCAACAACAGATCAAGTAGCTGCTTTCCGTCCGGCGAGGCTAAAGCCTGCGTCAGGTACTGAACCATCGCTGCCAAGCCCCCGGGGGCCACAGAGGCGAGGAAGGCCTCAGCCTCCTCATGACTAAACGGAGCCGGGGGGCTATCTTCGGCGGCGGGGCCGGGATCAACCTGCTCCAGCAAACTGCCATAGCGATTGCAAACTTCTTCCCAGGTCAGCAAATCCACTTCCGTGGATGAGCCCTCTCGGTAAACGTAGAAAATGCGTTCCCCATCGACCTCCGTCGAGGTCTGTAAGATCCCCGCCTCATAGGCAGCGGCAATCCAGGCCTTCATCTCAACAGTGAGTCGCGACTGGGCAGCTTCTAGGCCGGGCGGACAAACGGCGCGATAGCCATTTTTAATCGCCGTCACCAGGTACCCAGCGGGGTTCATTACTTGGATGCCGTCCTGAATCTTCATCAGGATGTAGTCACAAGCCTGCTGGAAGCGCTCCCAAGGGACCGACTTAATCAGAGTAGCCAGATGGCGGCCAATGCGGTTCTCGGCGACGCCAATGGCCGATAGGGCGGCGAGGTGCGATTGCTCCAGCAAATCGCGGGCGCGGAATTTTGATCTTTGGGATGTCGGTTTGGTGTTTACCGATTTTTTCTTTTTAACTGGTTTTTTTGCCGATCCCGTCGATCCTTTTGCCTTTGTATTTTCACTCGTACAAACAGCTGTGTTTTGTAACGTATAACTAGGATCAGTATGTATAAGAATATCCGGTTCTTTCCGGGGGCCAGAACCATTGCCCTGACTGGCTTCTGGCGAGCGATCGCGATCTTTTGATCGCGATCGCGCCCAAGAAAAAATATCCAGTTGTTCAGCGGCCTGAGGCTCCGGCGGGCGGTTGATGTTTATCACGATTCTGAACCCGGTGGAGGAAAACAGTACGATCTGCTGTTCCTGCAACGCTTTTTTGGCGAACTGGATGGCGCGGGGGCCAACGCTAAGAATTTTGGACAGCGCCTTGGTGACGCCTCGCTGTTGTCCCCAGTTCAGAAATTTCCCAAATGGGTTGACGGTTAGCAAAAACATGTAGAGTTTTCGGGCGGTGGGGGAGAGGTTAAAGCGATCGAGGTAAATGATCGCCTCGGGGGTGAACGATGCAAATGTCCTAGAGGCCATTTGGCCCTCTAAATACTGTGATAGAATTGACATTGAAAAAATAAGGATTGTGAACTGTCAGGCGCGGCTGGTACCGCGTCTGACTTTTTATTTGGAGCAAAATCGATGAGGCGATCATACCGCAATCCACCGACGAGAGATCGATTGTTTAGATCCGTCGGAAGATCTTTTTTAGAGACGGTAAAAACTGGTTTCTTGGATTATCGCTAAAATCCAAGAAACACATTTCGCAAAAGGGCACCTACGCTGCTGTGGCAGTGAGGTGCCCTTTTGCGTGAACCACAGGGAGGGATCATGCCGGATCCATTGCAGGCCAGCGCTGAGGCTAATGATCTTCAAGTCAGCCTCTCAATGGAACGCATCTTGGCTGACGAAGAGGCTAAGGAGGCCGCCGCCGCCGCCCCCTCTCCCAGCGATGATGAGGAAGCGCGAGCGGAGACGATCGAAGGCAACTCGAATTTGGATTTAGAGGTGGCCGGTCCGTCCCCGATTCAGCAGACCGTTTGGGATCCCAAGCTGTACTTGGTGCCAGATGAGGAGTTGAACGGCGTGGAGGCCCCGACGCAGTTTGGCTACGCTCACAAGGCTGCGCCCATCAGTATTCGGTTTTTGACCGGGCTGTATCAGGGTCAGTCGCTGACGATCGGTGAATGGCTGGGGGTGGCGATCCCGGAAGTAACTCACTCGGTCAGCGCTGAATGGAATAGTCGAGGCGGCGACAAGATTCGGAGCGGTTTGGATTTTAGTAAGCTAGGCGATCGCACCTTTTCGTTCTCTGTGATGCTGCATGCCTACGACGAAGACGTCGCCCACCTTGTAGAAAACCTGGTTACCTTGTTGCAGATTGGGGCGGACGATCCGCACCCACCCAAATTAATGCTGAAGCAAGGCAGTCTGATCGCCAGCCCTTGCGTATGTACTAAGGCCGATCCCTCCTATTCAATTCCGCTATCCGGCAATCGGGGGTATCGGCATGCGGAGGTCGCGCTCGCTTTCACTCTGGAAGGAGGGACAGCGAGCAAACATGCTTTGGGCCGACCATTGACCAGTACTCCACTGACCGATTTTGTAAAAGAAACGACTGATCAAGAGCGCCGAGAGATTGCTGTTGAGCAGACAGCCTCCGACATCTTTGCTCCCTGCCTGGAATCAAGAGACATCGACCACCTGACCAGGATCTTGCGGGAGGGAGTCGTGCGGGAGCCCGCTGCTTGGATGAACCTTTCTGATGAAGCGTTTGCCCAGGTGGCGGTGTCGGGAATTCTGCCAGCCCAGATATTTGAGCATCCGCTCATCCAACAGCGACTGGAAACGGCCCTCGCAAAAACCTTGTCTATCAACGAAAATGGATTAGGGCCGACCGAACAAAATGCTTTTAGATCGGCTTTATTGCGCAGAAGCTCTGCCGTGATGCCGCCTGACCTAAAAGGGCAAGCGGATCAAGCAATTGCCGATTATCAATTAATTTTGGAAAGTATCAATACGCAGTCGTTGGGAGACGATAGTCCATTGTTTGATCGCTCGACCAATCCTACAGCTGGGGATCGTTTTAGCCGCAGTTTGGAATGCGGGTTATCGTTGCGTCAAATTGGGGCAGAGAACTTGCAGGTTTTCCCGCAGGATCAACTAGATGAGGTGAAGCTGTATGAAATCAACCATTTCTTGGATCAAGAGGACGATCCCGCCAAGATTGCAACTGCATTTGGAGTCTCTAAAGATCAGGCCCGTCAGCTAAGATCGAATCGCCCTTACGCCACGAAGGAAGAGTTTTTGGCCCAGCAATTAACTCGCGGCGATGGTGGTATGGCGTCTCATTCCGCTTGGTCAAATTTTGGTGAAAGCGAATCAGAGTCGGCGGATGGCCTCGATTTTGGATCTGAGGATGCCGTGGACGCGGATGCTGAGCCTTCTCTTGATACGCAATAGCGTCACTGTCTGTTGTTGAGGTCAATCAATGAGAAAAACTGACTTTTGGAACGATCCGGGAAGGCTGCCGCCGGTGTCCCGGTTTGGTCGGCAAGTGAAACGGCCGAAGACGAAGGGAGTGATTTATAAAGGAGGGCCTCTGCCAGCCATGATTGCGGCCGCTGGGGGCGATCCGTTTGCCATTAAGGCCATACTGCGATCGGCTCGGGTTGGCGATCCGTTTGCGATTCCGGTAGGAATGCGCCTCGAAATCCCCGAACGCGAAGGCTCGATGCGGCCGCATCGAGAAGGTTAAACCGTCTCGGCGACGACAGTGGCCACCTCAGCGCCATTCACAAAAACGCCACTAGGCGTAACGGAGAATTCTTGCGTTGTGGTGGTGCCATTGATGATCGCCAAGGCAATGGCATTGGGGCGAGCGGTGATGATAGCCTCGTGCCCGCCCGCGACAGCAAAGCTCAGCGCGACTTCCTCGGCGGTGGCTCGCCAACGGCTGGTGATTTGGTCAGTTTTCAGTTGAACGTCCATCTCCTGAGACGTGATTTTGACCTGGCGACCACCCATGTTGACCTCTAGCCGATCTGGCTGGATGCTCAAGTTCCCCGATTCGACGGTCAGCCCCGGAGCCGACAGATCAATGCCATCACGGCCAATTCTGGCCGAACTGCCGTTGTCGGCACTATTGATCTGTGTTTCCTCAGGGTCGATATGCAGACCACCTCCGCTTTCACCAGCGGTCATGGCAATCGATTTGAGGGCATTGAAAAATCCTCCGCCCCCGGCAAACCCTATAGATCCCTTGGGGGTTTTAATTCCGGCTGAGTCGATTCCGGCAAATACTTTGTGGCTGCGTAGTACGTCAGCCATCTGAGCGATCGTGGAATCGATTTCAAGGAGTGCTCCAGGGCGTCCGGAAGGGATGAGGCTGACTACGTTTTGGATTTCACTGACAGCAGCTTCAAGTTGCGGCTTGAGTTGCGCGACGAGGCCGCCAAGTTGGGATCGTAGCTGCTCTTGAGTTTCGGGGCTGGCGTCCCCCTCGGTTTGAGTAAGTTGAGCGAGGTCAGCCAATCCCGGTTTAATGGTCGCGATCGCAGACTGCGATAAATCACCCGCATTGGCGGCGGCTCGTTGTTGCACCAGCCCTAACAGCATCGGTGCGGGATCCTGGATTTGCAAAAGAGCTCCAGGCTTGAGGGTGGTTTCGAATGGCATAGAAAATGCGATAACCTGGCTGACCACATCGGCATCGATGTAATGACGCAGATGTTCTGGCATCAGGCCGGCTAGGCTATTGACTAAAGCTGGGGTGATGGGAGGCAGGACGATGGTCGCTGCCGCCGCAGGGGCGGCCTCCGGGTCAGGTGTTACCAGTGCCGACTGGAAGATCGCCGCGATCTCTTCTCGGACTGCTGGAATCGCCGAACTGAGTCGATTGCTGTAAGCCTCTCGGATTAAATCAAACCCTCCGGGCAGCAAGGTTTCAAGAAGTTGCTCGGTTTGTAGCTCTGGGTTGTAGGCGAGACCGTCTAAAACGGTTGCTAGATCCGCTGGTAGAGACGCCCCCGGAACAGTTGCCTGAATCGCCCCCATCAAGGCGGCTCCCGATCCACCTTGGCCGACGACGGTTTCAATAGCACTGATTAGCTCTGCCTGTTGTGCCGTCAGGGTTAGTTCCTCGACCAGGAGACCGCCCAGCTCAACTGGATTGAACTGGGTCAAGGATTGCGTGGCTTCCAGTCCCTCCTGAAGTTTTGATAGCCCGGCTTGAGTCTGTTTCAGCCAGTTATCGACGTCGCTGATCACCCCCTCAAATTCCAGAGGTGGCAGGACTTTTGAGAATCCCTGCAACAGGTTTTGGGCGCGTCGCAAATGCTCTTGTAAATGCCGAAAGGATTGGTCTAGGCCTTCGCTAACTTTGGCGATGGCTTGAGAGATGGGGCTTTGTGGACCCAGGATTTTGGCAATGGGTTCTTCGAGGGACAGTAGGCTGCCGGTAGCCGAGGCCACCTGGGCCGTTCCTGACTGGTCTAGAACCAGTTGGCTGTCTCCGCCAGATTTGGCGGTAACGGTTCCGTCGGGATCGATCGCGGTAAACCCTTCCTGGTTTTCCAACCGAGCATGGCCATCGTGGGTTAGCTGCTGTCGAGCGCCGGCGGCGGTCTCGGTCATGACGTCGCCGTCGCCGCTGGTGTATTGCACCACCCCATGAGGGTAGCTGGTCAGCGCTGACTGATCTTTGTCGTCGTTTACCTGGACGACCCCCCCGCGGGTCACCAAGCCGTGAGTGCGATTAGCGGGTTGCAGGTCAGCATGAGGACGATCTACCCGGTTGAAAGTAAAGCCAAGGCAGATCCAGTTCTTGCCATTGGCAGGGTAAACCGGAGCGAGGACAGCTTGCATCCCCACTTCGATGGGTAGGACGGCCCCGCCTGACGTAGCGTTCAATGTAGCACCGGTGATGACGGGTATCCAGCCGTCTTCACCGCAGGGTAGGTCGGCGGTGCGGTCAATCAGGTCGGCCCGAGCTCTAATACGATAATTCCCTTCGCTGTCGTCCACTCTGGTCACTTCTGCAACCAGACACCCAGGGTTCAAGCCGGATTTGAGCGCAGTGTTATGCGATTCGGGAAGCTGGGGATGGGTTATGCGATCCATAATTTAACGAATGAATTCTAGGCTCAACTATAGTTTCAAACGCAAAAGCTGTGGTAAAAAGGCTTATGTAACGTGCTCCGCATAAAGGGAATAATAAAGAAGATATGAATAAAGGTGATTTGGTTGAGAAGGTGGCCGCGAAATCTGGCGTGACTAAAAAGCAAGCCGAATCAGTGTTGACCGCCGCGATCGACGCCATCATGGAAACCGTATCTGGCGGTGACAAGGTAACGCTGGTCGGCTTTGGGGCCTTTGAGCGCCGCGATCGCAAAGAGCGGGAAGGTCGTAACCCCAAAACGGGGGAGACTATGGTGATTCCCGCAACTAAGGTGCCGGCTTTTTCAGCCGGAAAGCAGTTCAAAGAGATGGTTTCAAAGTAGTTGATTCTCATCGTCCTGTTTCCCCGACCGGATTCTGTGACAAGAGCCCGCCCAGCGGTGCTTGCGATGGCTAATGTTTCCCTGCAAGAAGACGGCCTTCTGGATCTTCTTCGAGCCGCTCTGCAAGCCGGCTCGTTGCAGCCAGACCAAGAAGCTTCATTGAGAAAATTTTGTCGCGAGCAGGCATGGGATGTGTTGAATCGGATGCCTGAGAACTTTGGGAGCTTGCCCAGATTAGAGGTCAGCTTCTGGGATGGCATAGAAGTTCGGCAAACTTGATAAAAACGGCGGCTACTTTAAGGTGTCGTCTTTTTTTGTTTTGCTGAATCTTAAATTGCTGGTACTGTCCTAGTACGAGTCTCGGGGTGGTATGTACATTCAACCAGGAATTCAAAACGCACAAGCAATCGTTTCCAGTTACAGCCTGAGGCTGGATGCCGAGCTGTTTTTGAAGGAGTGCGCTCTTTGTTTTGCGAGACACGGCCTATTCCGTGTCGCCAGTGTGCTGATGGAGGCCACTGGCTGTGCTGATGGGGCGGAGACTGCCGTATTTCAAGTTCCGTCCGCAAACAAGGTCGAGAGCTTGATAGATCCATCCGTCTATCCCTATCTGGCTCAGAAGCTACTGGACTCCGAAACCCCGTTTCGAAGTCTGTTAATTACTTGGCCTGAGCTAAAGGGCCAGCCTTTTCGAATTTTGCCATCAATGGCCCCGTCGGTGACTGTCGACGAGCAAGTGATTCTGCCCTTGCGGGTTGAGGATCCCGTCAAAGCTTCGTTTCATGTCGCCGAGATAATGGCGGCAGCTGACAAGCCGATGTCTGTGGTGGACATGGAAACCTCGGTGCAAATCTGGACAAATCCGCAACTGATTAACTTGCTGGAAATGTCGGCCGAACGGTCTCGGTCGCTTTCAATGCGCGAAATGTGGCAGCACCCCGAAACCCACGAGGATGACGGCATGGCGTACATGGAGCGCTTGCTACGTCAGCAAAACCTACTGGAGTGGGAGTACACCACGAATTTGAAGCCAGGCGATCGTCGTCGTTTCCATTCTGTCTTTCAGTTGATTTTTGAAGGATCGCATCGCCATACGACACTGCATGAATACGAGCCACTCCAATCTTCTGTCCACGTTTAAGGTGGCTAGAATAGCTCTAGCCTAAGCCTCTCTAGCTTCGCATTGCTACCTAGGCCTTGAAAATGACATTTGAAGATGAAGTTCAGATCAAATCGTGGCTGCAGTCGTCCACGGTGCAAGCCGCGATCGTGGAAGTGGCGATCGTTTTGTATCAGTTTTTGGCTTATCTCTACTTCCGTGCTACCGGCCAGACCCTGTCGTTAGAATCCCAGGTGTTGCCAATGGCGGCGGCCGTATGGGCCTTTTATCGCTCCGTACAAGGACGGGCTAACGCCACGTCCATCATTTACACGCCGCCGGGCCTGCCCGGTCCGAACAAGCGAGCAGCCCAGGAGAGATTGGCGCGGTCTCAGGCGCTCGAAGAGTTGGAGGCGGAAGAGCAGCGGCGGAGCATGCAGGCGGCGATCGCGGCCGCTGAGCAGCGCACAGAAGCCCGCATGAGCGAGATGGCGCTGGTTGATCAAACTGATTTGCTGGCGACCTCTGAAACGGCAGAAGCCGAAGGAGAGATGCGAATCGAGTCAGTGGAGGACGCCCGATATATTGTCGAATTCCGACATGCCTCGCGGCTCAAGTCTCGGGCGATCGACTCCACGAATTTGGCAGCCTCCGAATTTATGGAGGTAACGGCTGGGCAGCGGATGGAAATCCACTCTTGGAAATTTGCTGATCGCGACCACATTGAGCTGCAGTTTCAGCCCGAAGGGGATGATTACTGGGTTTATGTGCCGCATGTAGTCCTGGAGAACAACGAAGGCAAGCCGATCGACCTGACGCGCAACGACCCCACCATTCTCAATCCTCAGGCCAAGGGACAGGGGTTTCGACTGCCAGGCTACACCTCGATGTTTTATATGGGCGAAAGTATCGTCCAGCATGGGCACTTTACTTGGGCGGAGGTCACATTGGGTGATCTCAATCGCATTCCCGAAAGCAAATTGATCGTTGAGCACGTCATGAGCCTGGCGCAGGAATTAGAAGAGGTGCGGGACCGGCTCAATCGCCCGATGGTACCAACTTCCTGGTATCGGCCGCCAGCCATTAATAAAGCGGTCGGCGGGGCCACGCGAAGTAAGCATTTGTCAGGCAAAGCCGTCGATTTTTACGTGCCAGGCATGTCAGCGCCCGATGTCCAGGATGAGATTGCGGGCTGGTGGAAAGGGAACAAAGGGGGCGTCGGTCTGGCGACAACCTTTACTCATTTGGATCTGGGTCCGCGCCGCAGTTGGTTTTATTGACGCTCTCTAAACACTCGTTGACTCTGGCTAGCGCCACAAATCCGATAGTAAGTGTGTAGATTGCGACTAGCCACCAGGTTGAGGGCCAGAGCCGTTCGAGGGCAATCAGTCCGTACAGTGGATAGAGCTGCCGGAGTGTGGTTTTCATCAAAGGCTTGATCTGCCCAAGGCGGATCAGGTGCTCCGTGGTGGCGGTCGTAATGCTCCATAAAACCAAAGGAATTCCGTCCCACCAACTCATGGCTGCTCCTTGCAGCCCCGATGAGTAATGGCGAATTGGCGCATAATCGCTAAAAACATGGGGATATCCGTCCCATCGGGAACCGTGAAAGATGACCGGCAGCGATCGCAGGTTATCTGTCTCATGTCTTGGTGAGACACTGTAATGAAGTCGTAGTAGTCCGAGCCAGAAGCCCATTGATGGATCTCATCTAGGCGTTCTTGCAGCAGCATGGCTGTTTTGCTTTGGCTATCAGAATCAAGCAGCTGAAAATGGGTTTCTTCTAGCGCCAGTAAGGCATGATAAACGGCGTGGAGTAACTCCCCTACTTCCTTCTTGCCGGATTCGGGATCGACAACCGCTTCGGCGATCGCCCTTCGAATCGTCTCCATATCCACTTCGGTTTCAGCCTCTATCTGCAAGTCGATCGGCACGCTAATTTTCATAGTTCAGAATGGTTCGGCTACGCCCACGATACTGCGGATGGGAATCCAGGGTTGTTCGCCTCGATAGTTGTCTAGCTGGACTTTTCCTTGATGCGAATCATTTGGCCGGACAACGCTGCTGACTTTGTAGTAGCCCATCGGCCAGGTGGGCGTCGGTGCAATGGTGGGATCTTTCGCCGTTCGCTCATCAAAGGCCACTTCGCAGTGTTTGGTGAGCTTCCAGTGGGGGACGACGCTAATTTGCTTCGCGTGGAGACAGGCCAGGCAGGCCGCGATCGCGAATGTCGATCCCTTGCGATGTATCCCTAGACCGCCAGGCCAATGCCAGTCAAAATAGACCAGTCCATTCTGGTCGGCAGCTTTCCAGTGCCACGCCGGATTTGCCTGCTTGACTTGGGCAATCAACTGCGAGGCCTCGTCCCAGCTTGTAAAAAAAGGCGGGACGTGAAGGGCCGGGTATCGGTCAGCGAACCGTTCCTCCCAATCCTGATAAAAAAACACGTCCTGAACGCCGCTCGATGTCATTGGGCCAATCAAGGCAGGCGTCTCTTCGTCTATTTCCGGCTCCTTGTACACATCGAATCGCCAGCCGAAATATAGCTCTAAAATCTTGACTTCAGCTTTCCAGAGATGGGCGGGGGAGGCGACGTGGATAGCTTCGGGTCTGCTGGGGGTAGGGTTCATGTCTGCCTGTAATATTCTTTGCTGAGTGTTATCGCTTGCCGCACAGCGGCTTCTTGCTGAGCCTGATCTGCGTAGATTGAGAAGCTTCTGAGGTTAGTATGACGGGTCAGTCGCCTCGCGTTGTCGGGATCCATGCCCATCCGAATAAGTTGCAGGGCGAACGCATGGCGGGCGACGTGGGGGTTGATGGGCTGATCCGAATGCCCCTGAAAGACGTCGCTCTGGCGGGCTAACCGCCGAAAGATATCGTAGACGCCATCGTAAGTGATCCGATTCCCCTTGTGGTTGGCGTGCATGGAGCAGAACAGCGGATCTCTGGGAGTTTTGGGTTGCCCCCACTCTTGCAGCCAGCCTAGGTAGGCTTCGACAATCTGTTGAGATTTCGCGGACAGTAGCGGCACACTGCCGTTGGATCCCCATTTTGCCTCACGGATTTCCAGCCGGCCAAACTCGTATAGATCGTCGCTGGGATAGTAGTCCCCGACATTGAGGGTGACCACTTCTCCCGCTCGCAGACCATGCATCAAGACTTCTAGTAGGGCTTGCGCCCGGAGGCGATAGCGAGGCGCTGTCGCCGCTGTTTCGCGCAGGCGATCGGCGGCCTCTGGTTTGATGTCGAGGTGCTGCGGGTCGGGGATGCGCGGTGATTTAAGAAACCGCGCCGGATTTTGGCTGACCAGTCCCCGCCGATCCAGATATTCAAACAGTTTGGTGATCGCCGCGTTGTGAACCAAGATCGTTCTAGCGGCTAAACCTTTCTTGCGCAAATGGGCCGCGTAGCGGTCGACGTCATTCACGCTAATCTCACTGAGTGGCTTATCCATGAATGCCTGGAACTGCCGCAAGGCCGTCTGATACGCTCGAATCGAGGTTCTCTTTAAGTCCGCTTGGTTGAGATATTGGTCGACCCAGTCTATTTCGCCGGTCTGCGGCGATGGGGTCACCTCCTCCTGTGGCGGCGGTGACGGTTGATCAGCCGGAAAGACGACGGGCTCTGGAACGTCCATTATTGGTTTCGTTCGGGGCGATAGGTCATGGCGGTGAAGGTCAATTGCCCTGGAGCTGTTACTTTCGTGTCTTCTGTGTCCCCTTTGACCGTAAAGGTCACGAAGGGAGCCTTCGTGCGGACGGCTTCCGTCACGATGGAGTACATGCCCTCACCCACTTCGTACTCTCGGTTTCCGACGTAAACGCGATATCTCGTGCTCATGGCAAAGTCCTCATTGTCTCGATCTTGCGGCGATCGCGGAGTGTCTGGCAAACATCATCCAGCTCTCGCCTTAAGGCTAGTTCAAGCACGGCGCGATCGCACCCTAAATCACTGCGCATAGCCTCGATGGACAACCCGATCCACAGTTTGCCACTGCTGCGAGGGGTTGTGCATTGGCATCGATGGTATTCCGACAGGCGCATTTTCAAGATGGCCCCTGGACCTTGATGCGGAGGCACGCCACGACCTCCCTGCACAAGATGGCAGTCGTTGACCAACACCAAGATGACGCTACTCTCAATGGGGAAGTCGTGGTGCCAACCCCGCTTCTGGCAGCAGACGATTGTTCGCCGATGGGCAAACGGCAAGAATGGCGATCCCTTTGAGCGCTGTTTGCTCATTACGTCATCGACCCTGCCAGGGGGGACTTTGCCGGCCAATTGGCGCAGCGCATCCGGCAAATCACTCGGGAATGCGATCTTAGATTGCCAATTGTCTAAAACGGCATCTACCAAGACTCTCTTTCCTCCAGGTTTGTCGTATGGCCCGGGAAGCCTTCTGATTGGGTGCTGTGCCGCCCTGGCGGTTGCTCCTGTTCCGCCATTTTACGAATCTCTTTCAGGCACTGATCGAGAAACTGAACGATCGTCTGCCCCAACTCCTGTTCCCGGCGTGGCGCACCGCCAATAGTCTCAAACAGGCCCAGTCGCCGAGCATCTGTCAGAGTGAACGGATCCGACATCATCTTTTCGATCTTTTGCTCCAGTACGGCGGCTTCCTCAGTAGTGGGGGGCCGCAGCGGGGGGTGTTGATCGCTGAGGAATCGATGCCCCTCGGCATAGTCCGCAACGGCCATGGTGCCTTCTTCGCGATCGCACAGCAGAATCTTAGACGCTAGGCTATCATCCGTCCCAAGCTCCCAGCTCGTGTTCGGCATGCAAGCCCTCATGAGTGGATGATCCACAAGGGGCGCGTAAATAGCAAAATACGGGAATGTCGCCATGGATCGCCCGTCGGTCCAAGTCGCTTTGTGGCCGTTGTACCAGAGGCCAAAAAACCGCCCCGCGCCGGAGTAGCTGATCGCTTCCGGCAGCATGGGCGGCATGGGGATGGGTAGTGTTGTTGCTGAAACTGGAAAAGTCATAGATTCTGCCATGTCACCAAGGTTTCGAGTGTCTTCTGTCATGGATGTCAACCACCTTTTATTGCAAAGTTTCGTAAACAGACTCGTCGCAGAAGTCGATGAACTCCTGAAGGCTTTGATGTACGGGCGTCTCTATTTTTGCCAACTCCAGCTCGTCCAAGTTTCCGCATTTGAGAGCTAGCCGGAAGGACAGGTTAGCCTTTAGGCCGCCATCGGTTCGCACAGCTTGCAGATACAGGGCCGCGCCGATGCATGGGGGACGCGGATCGGGAGCGCTCATGGTCTGGTGACATGGAAAAGGCGCGTCGCCCATCAGGGAGTCGTGAATCTCAGTGCAGCGATCGGCTGGCAGAAAGAACCTCTCCCCTTGCCCCACATCCCGGCGGAACGGGCAATTGCGGCAAATCCCCTGTGTCATGGCTAGCCTGCCTCGCCGCAAGAGAGCTTGATCTCCGAAAGATCCCAGCCAGGCACCTCCTGCTCTGTGGCGTCAACATGAAAATCCTGGCGACTATGGGAGTAACGGACTCGACCTGCTAGAAAGCTTTCTGCCGCTTCGGCGGATGCGCTGTTCACCTTGATGTGGCCGCGGATCGTAATTACTACTGGAACCTTGTAAGTCATGGACATGAATCCCTCGCTAATTTTCCTGCCAGATTAAACCGCTGCCGTCCCCGAAAGCGATTTCTATCGTAAAAAAGATAAGGACAAGTGTACCATGACTAAAGATAATGCATATTATCTTTAGTGTTGTAAAACTGTTGTAAAAAAGGATTGGCTTTGTCAAAGTTCGACACTATGCCCCATCAAGACGTTAAGCAGTGGCTGAAGCCTTTGATCTCTTACAGGGAGTGGTCGTTATGGCCAAGAAGCTGATAGCGCCGAAGGTGTTAGCCGATTTATGGCGCTTAGCCGAGGATGCTGATCGTCTTTATTTTGGCGATCGCCGGATGCTGCGAGAAGCGCTGCTGAAAATGCTGGAGACTTGGTATGAGGTCGGGCTAGCGAAGTCCATTTGTGCCTTGTATCAGGAGTCGCCGGTGCGGGCGGCGATGAGAAGGGAGATTGAGCGAGGTGGAGCGGGACTCAATCGAGAGTGTTTTGTTGCCCCCCGTGGAAAGGCGGCCTGGGAGCGTTGGACCGGGGGAGAGATTAATCAGGTGATGTTGTTGCCGCCAAGTTTTTACACGGGGCTAATGCCCGAACCGTCTCACCTGTGGGGAGGTCGAGATGCGGAACGGATGATCGACCTGGCTATCTTGAACGGCCGAGAAAAAGCCTTGCAGGCATTTCAGTATGTGTTGCAAAGCAAGAAGCTTGAATATGCGAAGATGGAGCGTTTGTTCAGAGAATTGCCTTTCAGTTTTTCCAAGGCCGTTGGTCTTGTCCTTGAAGATTTGAGGCAACCGGAAACCAGCAACTTAAATCCACGGGCGGGCTGCTTGTTGAAGTTGCAAATTGGAGGTCCGTCGCCGTTGCCCAAAGAGATTATTTTTGTGCCTTGGGCAACGGCTCAAAAGCTGTTTCCTGATTTGGACGAGATTCCTGTAGAAGCCGTCGGCTCCGAGTTTGCGCCACCAAAACTACAGCCAGACCAGTTCGCCGACCAAGACTCCATTTCTCGGTTAGTAGAACAGGTGGGGTTGAGCCCTAGCAGATTCCCCTATGGGCTTTCGCCAGGAGTGCTGCGACCGGATTGTCAAGATGAGGAGTTGATAGGCTGATGCCTAAAAGAGTCAATCCGAAGTGCCTCCACTGCTCGCAGCTATCGCCCGACGAGGCCAAAAACTTGCACGATTCATCAGGGGATGGCTGTTGGGACGATCGCTTATGCCATGGCCGGCGATCGCGTTATCGCCATCGGGCAGATCGTAACGCAGCACAAAGGCAGCGGTATCAGCGTCGACGCCCATCGACGGTTGAGGTTCAGGAAGTCCCGCCTTTGGAAGGCGTAACGCCCAGGCCGGTAGTTTACCTGTATGTTTATAGAGAAAATCCGGAGAACAAGGACTCCCCCACTCACTCGGTTGCGGCGACAGTGTGGACGGGAGAGGAAAAGCTAGCTGTGGTTGCGCCAATTCATGTCCATGGCATGGGGGAGACCGCAGTTGAAGCCTACATCAAGAAGGTGATGGCGCAACTCAAGCGCCAGTTTCCTCGAATCTTGGGCAATAAGTTTGAGCATGTCTACGAACTGCCGTCAGCTCAATGCCCTGCCGACAACTGTCCACTCAAACAAGTTGGTCTATGAAAAGGTCGTTTCGGGTTTATGCCATTTCCGTGGATGGGTTGCTGCAGCGGCCCATTGAGCTTGGGACCGAGATTGAGGGACCGTCTCCTGAGAACTTTGCCCCCTCCTATCTCAACCAAGAGGCCGCAGAAGCGGCGATCGCGGCCTACTTGTCCGTCGCTGACAAGCAATTCTGTCCAGCTCAAACGCTGACAATCGTTGAAGTCTATGAGGCTTAAGACATGGTGAAAGTTCAAAATGGGGGGTTCCCACGCGGGTGCCTGGCCGAGGGGTGCACGGTCTATGTCTGCGGCTCGCGAGGCGGAGTTAAGACTGGAGAGTACGTCGTGGCGAGTATCGGGCGCGACTACTTCTATCTGGATGGTCTTTCCCGACGTCGGTTCCGGCTTTCAGATTGGCGCGAGGACTCACGCACTGGGGCGGCGGCCAGCGCCTACCCCAGCAAGGAGGTGTTTGACCGTCTGCAGCGGATCTGGGAACTACAAAACGCAGTCCGGGATGCGGTGCTGGGTCATACGAAGTCGGGGTGGGAGAATTTGTCCCTGGAAGACCTCGAAGCGATCGCGGCACTGATGAAAATTGAAATTGAGGAGGATCGACAACGTGCAAAAAGAGATTGAAGGCGTCACGTTTGAATGGAAGGACAATGGCGTTCAGCGATACTGGACGACCACGGCGAACGGCATTGTTTGGGATGTCGGCCAGAATCGCGGCGAGACCTGCTGGTGGGTCTGGGCGCATCGTCGGGGAGCCATAACGACCGTGAACGAACCCGGTTCGCCCAACACGTTGCCGGGCGTTTTGTGGGAGCCTGGGGGGCATCAGCAACCCGCTGATTACTGGATGAAAAAGGTGGCTGGGTTGATTCGGGACAAGGTTGATCCCTGGTCTATGGAAGAACGCACGAAAAAAGACGTTTCTGAGATTCATCATGCCTAAGCACGTCGGGTTGGAGGCCGAGGTTCTGCGATCGCTGGTCCTGGATAAAATATTGCCCACGCAGAAACTAGGTGACGGCTTTGTCTCGCCAGAAGAGTTGGCTGAGTCCGTAGACTTGTCTGTCGGCCACTCGCCTGTGCTGATGCCACGGCAAATTATCCCTAAGCCTGTTTCTAGGTGCCAGAACGGAACCTACGTTATTTACGACGTGGGTTGGCAACTTGATGGAGATAGCAAGCATCGCTGGGGAGTCAAGCCGGACGTTCTAAAAGTTCATCGCGCTCGGTTCTTAATTCAGTCGTCGCTGATTTATCAGGACTTGGTTATGGGCGTGGGAACAAGGGAAGATGCCCCGGCTTATTTTCGCCACTGGACTGGAGCCTCTTTTCTGCATGTCGCTCCTGAGCTGCTGCCCTGGCGGTTTCGTGATGAGATTGTGCCGCTCTATTTTCCCGACGGCGTGTGGTTACCTGATCGCGACGACAACCCCTTGGGCCGTCACATCGCCCAGCATTTTGTTCATGCCGATGGATCAATAGAAGTCCCTCGGGTCGCAATGGAGTAGTTCGTGAATAGCGTTATTGAATCCATCGAATTTTCGGAGTCTCTGGCATCGGCAGCGGCATGGCGATGCACTGAGGCCCAGTTCGAGCTGTACCAATACATTTACGCCCACATCCACCTGTATGGGCATGCGCCGTCGATTCGGCAAATGATGCGGGCCATGGACCTGAAATCCCCGGCCCCCGTACAGGCTCGATTGGGTCATCTAAGAAAGCATGGCTTTGTCACTTGGGAGCAGGGTAGGGCTAGGTCGGTTAGAGTTCTCGTGCCGCTGCACGAAGGGTTCCAAGAATAAATTGAATCTGAAAAAAGCAAATTTTGGAGGTGTTAAGTGAGCGGAACGCATGATCATAAAGAATTTGAAGTCGATGTAACCTTTAGTTTTAGCGGCAAGGTTCGAGTTCGGGCGGTGGATGCCGGCGAGGCGCTTGTGGTGGTCCAACGAGACCTCGGGTTGGTGCTCGGCGGTAACATCCACACCTCCAATGACCAGCAAGTGGTCAATTGGGATTTCGACACGCACCCGACGCAGCTACAAAATAGCGTACAAGAATTGAGGACGGCTCAAAACGGGTCGGGCAATGAAGATGGGCAGACGATCGCGTAGGCACAAAAAGCGTTTCCCCTGTGGCCATCGGGCCTTTGGGAGAGAGTGTCCGATCTGCAAGCCCAGGCGGCAAGCAGCGGCAGCGGCACTCGCGCAGCGGCAAACGAAGCGCGATCGCTGGCGAGCTACATTTGCCGAAGATCCCATCGACCTAGAAGCCTTCCCGCCTCGCATTGTCAAAAAGGCCAGGAATGTTTTGCAGAGGTTAGAGAGTGGGACTCCTTATTTTCAACTGGGGGGATCTCGACTCACTCGCGATCGCACGATCATCCGCATCCCGGTCACACGAGATTATCGGTTGCTTTGTGAGGTCGAGGACGGCAAAGCTGTGCCAAAGCGGTTGATTTCGCACGAAGCGTACAACGCGATCGTGAGTAATACGAGAAGATAAGGATTGTTTTAGGGACAAATTTATGTGGTTGTTTGATGACGGAAAGGAAAAGGTGTTGGAAGGATCGAATCGATTTGTGTTCATCTGGTTTGCGGCCAATGCCTTATACGAGTTGATAATTGCCGATCAGATTCAATATCCTCTTTATCAGCCCTTTAAGACGAGTCATACGAACGAATTAGAGTGGTGGGATCTGTTGACGTTGCTGGCCAGAAACGTAGTGGCAATGTGCGATCCCAACTACCCCGCTCCACAGTTAACAGCGCTTTCCGAAGAAGCGCTTGCCTACCCTTTCTACATGCATCTGGTTAAGTGCCATGTAGCGCTAGATGAACTGTACGAAGATTCTTGGTTTGGAGAATGGGACGGCCCATATTGCAAAGATCTGTCCAGCCCCGAAGACCCTTATTCGGCGGACATCCGAGAGCGCAGTCTCATGATTAATGACGACTTAGCCTTTGTTGATGCCATGCAGTCAATGACGTTGCAGGAGTTGATTGACGGTATTGGTCTAGAAGAGGATGATTACATCTTCAATCAAGAGCTGAGAGTTGAATTGGATTATTGGGATAGCCAGATTGACTACTTGATGGAACCCTTTTTTGGCGACCGTGATTGGGAAATCGCTGGGCCGATAACTACTGATGACCGCAAAGCGGAAACCGCAATAGCTGTCCTCCGCGACATTCCAGAGGACTACTTTGACACGACCTTCCATCGAGCACGCATCAAGACCGATCTTAGTCTTTTGAAGCCAGCGTCTGAATTCATTGTTCAAACGCTTCAGCAGGGCATACCTGACGGTGTTACCAAGTATCGCAATCTGCTAATCCGAGATACGCGGAGCCAACTAGACTGGTGGTCGACGCACGATGTCGACGCCACGATCCAAAGTTTCAAGGCAGAGATGGAAGCCTCAATGCCGCCGTCGCTCGGAAGATGATCATGACTCTGCCTCTTCCAATCGCGATCGCCCTCGAAGAGGCGATGACGGCTCCGGCAGATGTAGATCTCTCAGAGGCGCTGACCGCCTTTGACCAGATGCTCCAGGTGCTGCCCCCGGCGCAGCAGCTCGTGGTTGCCGCCGAGGCCTTGGCCGAGTTGGCGATCGCCCAGGAGAAGCGGTCGGAAGCGGTACTAGATGAGTGGGACAATCGCCACAACCCCCGAGATCCGGTCATTGATTGGAGCTCGTACGGCAAGACGCGCCACTTTGACCCAACTCAACTTGTACAGAAACCGCCCCGCTGCCGGTCAAAGCCGAAACAATCCAAGCCCCAACCCACTGATACAATCGTATCGGAGGTGGATAAGGCGAAGGTTTTAGACCTATTAGATGCGGTCGAGGCGAAAGCCGAGGCCCTCGCGATCGCCCACGATGAAAACGTGGAAGACTGGACCGCAGAGATCGCCCAATTCTTTGCTGAAAATCCCCAACCTGTTGATCTGCTTGAGTTGCGAGATCGCCTCGATTGGCCGTTGGTCAAGCTGTGGCTGGCGCTACTGCTGGGCGGATTCTCGCTCTGTGGGCCAGAAGACCCCGACCAGTTTTATACGGGGCGCGTTGTTGTTCAGTTTGATCGCCATAACGGTCAAATCTAAGTATTGGAGGAGTTTATGTCGCAATCGCAAAATGAGTCGATGCTGCAAAGAGCCAACGACCTGCTGTCGCAGATCGACATGGCAGCTTTGATTGAGACCGTCGACGAGATTGTAGATGCCTCCCAGAGAGAACCACTTTCCTCTGAGGCTGCCGAAAAACTGAAGGTGCTAGCACGCACCGCGTATGTGGTGGGCCATCGAGATGGCCGAAACCAGCGACCAATGGACGTTCATATTGATTTTGGAGGTGAGTAAGTGTCAACTCTACTATATTCGACAGACGACAAGCTGTATGGCATTCAATGCTGCGGAGACTTTAGTGGCGCTCTCTTTTTTAGACGAGAGAAGCCTGACGACTGGGACTATGCCGCAAAGTACGACATAGATGGCGAAAACAGCAGCCAGCTTCGGCAGTTGATAGTTGAGTGTTACGCAGCGGTTACCAATTCCTGTCTGCACACAAACAACATTCTAAGTGGCGAGTTGTTTGCCCGCTTATTGGCGGAACAGGTGAAGCCTGACAATGCGTTGTTTGAAAAATTAGAGCCTTGTGCTCATAAAGCTCTTGAGAACGCTCAAATTCCTCTAGCCAAGACCTTTGAGTTGATCCGCCGTGTCGCTGAAGCGGCTTATTGCGACGTTTTGACGCAAGCTGTTGAAGACGTTCTGGGGCAAGATGATAGCTCGTCATCGATCCTCTGGATCCCACTTTCCACAGAAACATTTGAAAAATATTTGCGATGACCTACGGCAAGATTGTTGTCGAAATTGATTACTGCTGCCTTTCCGAGAGGCCAACTCTTGTCGTCACTCGTGAGGGTTGTTCCTGCGCTCAGTGCGATCGCCGCGACGAGTTACCGCAGCTTGTGGATACAGCGTGTCCCAAGTGCGGCTATCCGGTGCTGATCGTGGGCGAAGACTTGGAGCGCTGCCCTTACCCCAACTGCGACTATCAGTCGGGTGGCGGCGATCCCACCCCGGAGGATCTGGATGAGTAAGGCTGACCCCATTGACGCCTTGGCTGATGCATTGCGATCGGTGGGCGTGCCTGTCCACTCGGAAAGCCTGTTTGATTTGCAGGGCTCGTGGTTTGATGCCGTCTGGCTGTTGCCCGACGGCGTGCATTATTGTCCGGCCATTGTGTCCCTGGGGCATCTGGCCCATGAGGCCGGGCACTGGGCGTTAATCTCCCCGGAGGATCGGGCGCGGGTACAACCTGGCAGTCTCCGGGAGCAGAGTATTTGGACTTGTGGCGAAGATTTCGCCGTGGAGTGCTGGATGGGAGCGATCGCGCAGGCGGCAGACCTCGACCTTGAGCTGTTCTTTGGAGACCTGGACGATTACGCCCACGGCCTCAAGGATACGGCGATTGACCCGGAAATGTTCGCCCTGCGGCAGGCGGTCCACATCTTGGCTGGGAAGCATCCGGGGGTGGCATTGCTGGAGGTATTGGGGATGACGACTCGCGCCGACTACCCCGCAATGAGCAAATGGCTGGCGGATGCCGATGTCGTGGCGCGACATTTAGATCTGGAAGAAAGAGCCGAAATTGACCGCGATCGTCGCCCGTCCAGCCTGGTCGAAATTGCTCACATTTATCAGGAGAACATCTTTTCTGAGGATATTGGAGGTGGCTCGTGATTTTTTCGATCATTCCAGACCCGCAGATAGCCGGACTGGTGGCAACGTTTGTAGCGGAAAATTGGACGCAATTAGCCATTGCATCTTATGAGGCCAACAAGGATGCTGAAAATCCATCTGCGATCGTGGCTTTGGTTGACTTTAAGAAAAAGCAGGCCCCCAGATCCCCGCTGCGGCATTTTGGGCAAGAGTCGTTGTCGACTTGTACCTCAAACTGATCCAGCCAGGTGAAATGAAGATCGCAAGAGCTGCAGACCATGATGGTGCGGTCTATTAGATGGACGTCAAGCCCCTGGTGGATGAGCGCGATCTCGTTCTGCGTGAACTGGAGAGTCTCGGGATTGCTCATAAATCCCCCTCGGCATCGTCGTAGCAGTCAGGGCAAAGCGGCCCTAACGATCCCGCCATCATCAGCGACGGCGACACCTGAGCATGGCAGCGAGGGCACTCCGCTAGCGTTGGCTTCGATACGGGCACCGCTGCGGCAGTTGAGGGCCGTTCCATTTCGCCCAGTCGCCGTAGGGCCAACTTCCGCTCAATGATCTGGCTGGGCGAATATTCCGGCAGATGGAAATCGCCATACCGCAGGCTGTATGACCCGCTATCAATGTATTCATCAGAGTGGCAGGTGACGCCAAAGCGATCGCACTCCGCCTCGTACGTTGCGCGGTCAAGGGGCATGCCCTCGGCGGTTTTGATCAATGCGGTGTTTCGACAGCGCTGAATCGCTTCTTCTTCGGTGGCCATCACCGTGGCACCGGTAACGTTACCGCCTACGACCCAATAACCGTCCTGGTCGAAGCGCCCCCATCGCCCGCTGTAGTAACGAGCTTCAATCCCTTCAATATTGATCCTTTTCGCTGGTTTTACCATCTTCACCTCCAAATCAAACTTAGTTTTGCATAACAACCCTGCAGAAAACCTTCCGGGTTCTCTCAGTCGTCGGCACTTTCAACGCGGCCCTCGCAGATAACCCAGCCCGAAAACGGGGATTCAGTCACATCGGAGACGTTGAAGCCTAAGTCGTCATACAAATAGACATCGGCTCCCGTCAGTCGATCCTTGAGGCTGTCCAGGGTCTGGCCGTCAGGAATGGCTAAGGCCAGAAAATCAACCTGATTGCTGGAGCTCAAATACCAGCCGTCCCAGGCGGGGTCGTTAATTGGACTGGCTGTCTCTATGTAGCCCCCACTGCGTGTGACCAATAATCCAATCAGTTGCTGTTTTGCAAAGGGCGAGTATATTTCTGCCTTGAACATAGGTCTAGCTGATGGCGTTGCAAAAATCGTTGAAATGGACTTGGACGGTTTGAATCAGATCCCATCGCGTCAGAATGTCCATCCAATATTCCGCATCAGGGACTTCGATCTCTTTGAGCTGATGAATGCTCAGTTTGTAGAGAGGCTGACTTCGTCCTCGCGAGAGATCAACTTGGACGCTGGCTGACCGGAGCTTTCGCTGACCAATATCGCTGCTCAAGTAGGCCCGCATCACCTCAGCCATGTGGCGATCGTGCGCTCGAAAAACCGCGATCGCCTGTCCTGGAATTATTCGTTTTGGTTCGTAGGCCTCCAGCTCGCCAGCAATTTTGATCGCAATCTGCTCGCCAAAAAGAGCTTGAATCAGGACGTCGTCGGGCTGCAGTATTTTTTGACTGGTGATTCGCTGGGTCAGCGCCAAAGAGACCGTCTCGACATCTCGCCGCTGTACTAAGCCGCGTAGCAGCAGCCAGTCTCGCGCATTGGGAGTCTGCTTGCGATAGCGTTTCTCGCTGGCTAATCCTCCAAACACGTCTTGCTGAGATAGTTTCATGGCTCTAATGCAGATTTTTCCAGTCTTCACAACGCTTGCAGCTATCCCGGCTTTTTGGTTTTACATAGCCAAATCGGCTAAACATGGCCTTGCAACCCCCGCACTGTTCAACTGCTTCTTTGGGGTTTTCAGTCATAAAGGACACCCAGGAAACCTGAGTCCCATCGGGCCAGTACAAAGTCGAGTAGTCGTTATCCAAGATTCACCTCCAACGCGCCCTTTTGGCAAAGGCTGAGTATGTCGTCTTTGGTCACGATCGTCTCCTTCTTCGATTACGGTTGCGTTTTCGTTTCGGTCTGCGGGCTTGCTTCCAGGCGGACCAGAGGTGATCCGTTATGTAGTGGCTAGCGGCCCCCAGTTCCAGATAGACAAAAATAAGTAGTAGAGATCGCCACGGAACAACAATCGACCGGGCCACTCCAGGGCCATGTCTCACTCCTAAATGCACCCCCCGCTGATAAAAGCCGATCACTTGGTCAGCGGTCAGGCCCTCGTGAAAATAAGCGATCGCCAACCCCAGCAGCAGTGACAACATCAGTCCCACCAGCATCAACAATACGATGACGACGGTCAGATAAACGATTCGCCCGAGCGTGCCGCGGATTGGTCCGTGCGACCAGGGCGATCGATGATTGATGCGCTGGCGATACGGTTCCCACAGGAACCGCAATGGCCCCCAGCGCTTAAAGGGCAGGGATCTGGTGTCCAGGTCGGGGCCAAACATCAGCCCTGAAAACAAAAATGCCCCCACCAGCATGACCGTCAGTGGCAGGTCATGGCTGATGAGGGCGGTCGCGATCGCCAAGGGAATTGCGAGCCAAAACGTAATGCTGTCGTGGGTGCGTCCGTTAGCCATCGCTGTCCCCTCGGCACACCTGGTTAGGGTTGGAAGCCGACTGGATGGTGATGGCTTCAAATTGAAAACCTGAAAACAGGGCGGCAAACTGTTCCTCTGCTTTCTTTTGGGCCAGCGTCAGGATGTCGCCATCACATGCCGCCCCCACTAAGCGCATCAACGCCTCGTTTTCGGCTTCATCCTGCAACTCAGGGGCGCGATCGGGGCCAAGACCAAGCGTCCCTCGGTTATAAGCGACGACCTCAGACTCGGTTACGTCGATTTTCTTGTCTAAGATTGTGGTCGGCGGCAGCACGACGGTTAGCGTCGCCCCGTCCACCGTGATGTTCTCAGCTGTGATGGCGCTAAAGTCGATGCCCGCTGCAACCTCGCCCCGCGCCATATACGTCAACTCGGTTGTGCCGATGGAAACGCCGGCGACGGTGCGATCGCTGGTCGCCTGCACCGGGATGTCGGCCGTGAACTTGGCGGTGACCAGTTCGCCAACCTGCTGCAGCTGCTGCACGACGACCGAGTCCGGCGTCGTGACAACGTCTGCAGTTTCGACCGATGTTAGCCGATTCCAGTAGAAAGCAGCGGCTATTCCTGTCCCCAATCCAACGCCCAGAATCGTCAAGAGAGAAGCGATCCCGATCCATCCCTTAAACATGACTTAATCCCACCCCGCATCGTTCCGGAACCGTTGCAATGCAGAGTCTGCACTAGGGCGCGACTGGATTGCTTGAGCTAACTGCGCCAGCTGCTCCTGCAACGCAGCAGGGGCAGCCTGGATACTGCCGAAACGCTCGACGGTTTCTTGATAGACCCGGTAGTAAGTAGCCTGGGCCTTATCTCTATCTGTACGTCTTGCCATTTTTCCTCTTAGTTTGAAAACAACATCGAACTCATGCGATCGCACCAATCAACCCAAGCCCGCTGCTTTGCCTCTCGAAGGCTCTTGCAGGGATAAGTGTCGGCTCCGCGATCACTGAAATCAGCGGCCATTACAATACGCCTTGCCCATTGGCCAGTATCGCCGTCCAGATCCACCAGGATCTCGGCTTCGTAATGCCCGAATAGGGTTGAGGCCATATAAGTGACGGTTTTCCAATCGTCATAGTTGTTGACGTGAGGGCCTTCCCATTTGAGTGGGAGCAGCATTCCCGCGATCGCCCGCTCATTCCAGTGCCGGGCTGCCAATGCGCAGCTTTGGTCTTCGCTGATGGTGGCCGACGGCAGCGCTCCGGGGCCGCGTGCGCCGCATTTCGAGCAAGAAACAAACTTCATGTCGCCCGCATACCCCAAGATTTCGACGTCATCAGGGCCGTGAGCGCCACAGAATGGGCAAGGGATTAGGGTCTGGTTAAGTTTGGTTAGGGCCTGGAAATCAATGCTCATGGTTCCTTGTTTTGATAAAGGTCTGCCCATCGTCGGGCATATTCTGCAGGACTGATGCCCTCTACAGCAGCATGAGCGCCGTTTTGGGCTGCCAGATCAATCCTTCCGGCGCAGTCAGTGCAGATATCCTGCCCCTGGAGGAGGGTCGGATAGTCTTTGCGGAATTGCTCCAAGGCCCTTTCATCGGGCCAAGTGCAATCGCCGCCGCAGCGATCGCAGACTTTAAGGGTTGCCATTAACTAGGTTGCGATGGGGACAAGAGAGCCATAAGGGTTGTCGGCATAGCCTCCGCCTGGAAGCCTGTCGACACGAAGGGACACGCCGTGAGAATTACAAACCAAGGCGCTGTGATCGTCTTCTTCTAAAACAGCCCAAGTAAGGTCGCCACTGCCGGACAGATACTTTATGGGAGGCCAGTTGATTGCTTCTGTCGGGCCGCACGGGTTGTGCTTTGTGAATATGTCATAGGCCAGCGGGCCTGGTTGCCAGGTTCGATTATCGACGCCCGCAGGGCCGATCTGGATGTTAGGAAAAGGGCCTCTGACATCTGGAAAGCAAATCTTCTTTGAGTCTCTGTTGTACAAACCGTATGTTTCTTCCTCGGGGAAGCAAAAAATAACCTGCCAGGGTTCTCCCCCAGCATCGAACAGGGTGGGAGCCCTGCAACTTTCGATTGGATATATGAATTCTGGGAAAGTTCGCAGGAATATTCGCCGACCAATATCCCGCAGTCTTAGATCTTGGGATCTGAATTCACTATTGGAAGGTTTCCAGAAACCCCAACGATCAATTAATTGCTCCATGGCCTCTAAACTGCAAATGCGACGACCATGTGCTTTTCGGCCATTAGCCCTGTTGAGCCAAATTAGATTGCAGTCGTCCACCACTCCTGAGTAATGCGCTTGCGACAGAGTGCATGTGTGCCATCCGCATATTTCCATGTAAGTCTCTGTTTTGCTTCCCCAGTCTCTGTCGCAAGCTTGCTCAAACAGGTCTTCGCAAAAAGCGACTTTGGCGGCCAAGTCGTCGACGCCTGTTTCTTGGAGGCAGAGGGCCAAAAACCCGTTTAGTTCGTTAACGCCAGACTGGGGGTTGTAAAACTGCCCGTACTGGTTCCATAGGCTTCTTAATCTATCCATTGTTTCCTTACTCAATAGCTTGAACATCTATTTGCTCTTGCAAGTGACGGTGCCGCCAGTGTGTTCGTTGGTATCGGGGTCAACATCCGAAGTGTGACTTTCATAAATCGGATAATCCCCTCCCGACTCAATGCGACAAATTTGATCTCGCCGGGCGGTGCCCTCATCGTCGAGGACGCTGGCAATAAAACCAGAAACGTCATAGGTTTGCTGGTCTGTCGCCACTGCTGGGGTAGCAAAAATGCGGCCCAAAGAAAGGACACAAATAAGCGCCAAAAGAGTCAGTTTGAAATGGAATTTGCTCATGGTGTAAAACTTGATTTTGATGAATTTCGATCCCTGCCGATCATCCGGCAGGAGTTGCACCCTCTGCATTCTCAATCGCAACGACATCGACAAACGGCCTGCCCAAAGCCTTTAGGCGAGGCAGGGCTGACAGCGGATATCGCCAGCGCACGTCTTCGCGGCTGCCGATATACTTGCGTCCGGGTCTGGGAATGACCTCGCTGACGCCTTTCTCAAAGGCTTTGACTTCAACGTGATCGCTGTACAAAGCCACGACGAAATCAGGGCAGCCCAGCTCGTCGTAGTCCAAGTACTCAGGCTCGGCGGCGGCATAAATGGCAGCTTCGACTTCCTCGTCTAGCGCAAAGCCTGCTTCTAACAGGCTTTCCATTCTCTTGATGAAACCCACCAGCGTCTGGTAGTGCCTGGAGTCAAAAGACTGAGCAATATCGACGTAGAAGAACTCATCCGGGGGCAACTGTAGTG